>Ga0214544_1000380_pt1 | contig 78336 bp, 51 predicted proteins | sample CNSS3metaG_FD_160074 | JGI IMG/M metagenome (GOLD analysis project Ga0214544, IMG submission 160074) | Root nodule microbial communities from cowpea collected in UCLA plant growth center, Los Angeles, California, USA - CNSS3 | ecosystem: Host-associated > Plants > Roots > Nodule | place: USA...
AAAATTTATATATATATATATATATATATATATATATATATATATATATATATATATATATATATATATATATATATATATATATATATATATATTTAATATAAAAACTCGTAAAAGTTTTGACAATTTCACTTTTGCAAAAAGAAATGGAAACCGATCACACTCATGATGATTTCGGTCTGAATGTCGTCACGAGTCCTGACGATTTACCCTATTTTACTAAAAAAAACTCAACGTTCTCTATTTTATAATTAAAGGTTTTACAAAAAAAAAGCCTTTTTGTGTCCGTATCTTTTATCATTTTTTAAAAGTGTATTTATTGATAGAAAAATAATACTATATCAACTAAATTTTAACAATTTTTTTATAATTTGAGATAATATCTTTTAAGTAAAATTTATAATATTATTTTCCTTATTTATTATATTTTACATCATTTCATTTTAAATGTCATTTAATTTCATTATTATTTTTTAATTATTATTTGTTATATATAAGTATCTAATTGTAATTTGATAGCATTAAATTGTTATACTAACTCGCTCTAACAATAAATAATATCAAATTATGAACGAAGTGAAACAAAATAAAATAAAAAATGTCGGCACAATATTTGTTTTCAATTTCTTAACATCAGTTTTTGATTCATGTATCAGTTTTATCACCATCTGAACTTTTGAGTAGGATATGACTCATTAAGCTAAGTATGAACACAAATTGAAAAAGCTTTTACGTCTTCTCTTTAAATTTCTTTTAGATTCCCACTGTGTTTACCATGAATCACAACTAAAATATGGTTTCGTGTCTTCAATGAGTAGCAGATGGCCAATTTATATACCGAAAGTGTGATAAACATTGTTTTAAAAATTTTCAAATAACTTACAAGTTGAATACACTAATGTTATTTTATTATGTAATATAAGGGTCAAAGTTTGACACCTAATAACAATTATTTATGTCCTTTGAAAATAATACTCCCTTGTAAATCAATATTAATTTACATATGGATTTCAAGCTATGTATACTTAGACTATAGTCACGTTTTAGTGAACTTAAAAACTCTTCTTATAAAAAAAATCTATTATGAAGTGTTTATCTCAAAACTAACAAAACATGAACACTATTAAAGCATTGACAATGCAAATTAATAAAAGTATTTATTAAAATTAAAATGTATTATAATGATTAATTGCTTTCAAATGCTGCAATTTTGATTGTATATTGATTTATTGTGTAACTCTATCTTTTAGGATGTTGAGATCTTATTGACATAATTGTGTTCTTTTTATTCGAGAATGAGATTATTGTAAATTTTGCTAATAATTTAGTTTGTGATTTGTGCTTGTAGATGTGATTAAATATGGAGCTCCAATGGATGATCTAGGATTTACAGATTTATTTTGCAATTAAAATATACCAAAATTTAATATTTAGATGACTACAATATACACATAATAATAATAATAATAACTCAATTAAATATATAACGATCATCATATAAATTTATAACGATCTTGAAACTCAATTAAATATAAAAGAGAAAATATATTCCTTCTTTTCGAAAGTGTTTATTACGACACATTTGTTTGTCGGCATGTACATCCAAATTAACAGGGAACTTACCAAAGTCAATACCATTGTGTCTTCACAAAATCTTCTTGCAATTGATGCATGATAGAACTTTCGTGGAAAAAATGAAGCAACAACTGAACATCTCAAAGTAAAGCACCCAGCTTTTGCTTAATACAATGCTCTACAGAATAAAGTGTTGATTTCAAAAGTCATTGTGAAACGTTTCATTGTTCAAAATTGCCAAATATGTTGTGTATTTACGAAACAGCTTTGAGTTGAACAAACGTCAATGAAGCTTAATTAATCTAGTTTATAAGAAAAAGCTATGCAAATTTGTGTAACTAAGTTCAAAAATTAGTAGTTAAGCGTGTTATAAATTTAACTAAAGAGTGTCTACCTCCACCAATTGTTGCTTCTCAACAGAGCATCTGTATTTCGCGACGAACATTATTGGAACACCAGGAATCTGCCATACAGAAATCCAAATATCAAAACAAACCAAACATGAAAAGTAAAAAATGACGTTACCTTCCGAATTCTACTCTTCAAGTCCCGATCACATGTTGCAACAATGTAGCACTTGTGCCTGTTGAGATTTAAAAATATCACAATCCCAAATGATAGGAAATTTACAAGGTTCAAACAAATCCCAAATGAACAAAAAATAAATGAAAATTTGTTTTTCCATTCCTCAGGATCGTAATTCAAGTAAAAAGAACAGTAAATAGACTAATTCTCATCCAGCCTGAAGAGTCATTTAGCAGTAATCAAATTGCTAAACAAGGCCGTTGCAGCATAGGTATCTTCATTAGTATTCTCTCAAATTGAGGATCCTTGGCAATCATGTTATGCATAAAAGGGACAAATAAAACGATAGTAATATAAATTCTTTCCTCCACTAGATTAAGAGACAACCTTCGTAAATTTGTTTAAAGAGATATGTTTTTCCCTTTCTGATTAATTCAAATTTGTACCTGACCCCCTACAGATATATCTAAGAGAATTTGATAAAAGATTGTGTTGTGTGAGAAACAGACAGACACTAAAAAATCTGCCATAACTGAAATGCTTTAGTATTTTTATCCCGTAATAGTGTTAGTGTTAGACCATGAGCGTCATATGCATATTAGCGCATGCCATCTACATACAGTTGCAAACATATCACATACTGCAAATTTGAACAGTGTATTCCATGGAAATTTGCGTATGTATAACCAGAATGATCATTTGTTTATTAGAAAGAGAGAAACGAAAAGGTATATATTAAGGCAAAACAAAGCACACTCACTCTAATCTAAAATTGGTATCCACCAAAATCCCGTAAGAAAAGCAAGTTGCCGCAGAATGACTAGGACTAAATAATACAAATTTAAACCAACAGAGAAAGGGAGAAAGCAATAGATTCAGGGCCAATTAAAAGGGGGGCTAGGAGTGAGAATCGAACCTGACGTGTCTCTGGGTAACTTTTCCTTCATAAGATTTTTCTTTTCTGAGTTAAAAACCTCTTCTTCGTAGCTCAATTAGATAGGATTTCAAGAATTGACAATAGAACAAAACCAAGCACAATGAAGGAACCAGCATTCGGTGAGAGAAAGAAAAACCTAACCTATAGATTTTCCTGGAAGTGACAACCTTTCACAATAGCAAACTTTGGTTCCCTTTTAGCTTTACCCATCATCAGCGCAGAGAAAGGGCTATATTATCCAAGACCCAGGCCAGAACCATATCAATATCAAATATTACATTTAAATTCACAAATGTAACCACCTCCCAAATTACCTATTTTATTAAAACACCATAAAAATTGAATTGAAATATCAGAATACAATGAATAAAACACAGCAGATTCAGTTTCTTAGCATAGCATCGAAACTGAATGAGCCCACTTCATGAAACGGTGTTCATGATCAGGTTTTCAATGAATTCACGTGAGTTATTGAAATTGAAAGAATCTAACTACAAGCAAGCAATAATAAAGTTCGGAACTTGGTAAGATTGCGATGCTTCTAGTGCATGTGTAGAGCATCCAACAGAACAGCAAAAAAAAAAAAAGCAAACAAAATACCATTAATGAAAAAAAATTCAGTAGGCAGAAGCTTTAACTTGACAGCTGAAGGAAGAGAACCTGCATGGGTGAGACCATTGGCACGTGAGAAAGTGAGACCGAGTGCAGGTTTGCCATCAGGGGTGGATAGATTGGCTGTCCAACAGTCGATGGAAGAAGAAAAATAATATGAAGGACCAATACTAAACCGATTCACTTGTTACAAAACAAGAGAACTTGATAAAATATTGAAGAAAAATATAAAACATAATACAAATACAAAAATGGAGAAATCCAGTTCTTACCTTAGTTGTAATCTAAGCTCATAGTCACAAAATGAAGCAAATAAGATAAACAACAATGGTAATGCAGAGGAGTGTAGATTTGAGAGATACGAGTAGGTCATCTTATGAGCATGGCTAGGCAGTGTCATGGCTAGGCAGTGTCATTGTGCAAGCCCTCTGACTGTGTCTAACGATAGACTAATATATATTACAATAGATAAAGGACTAAAATAAACCCATTAGTAGGGAGGTGTTACCAAAATAAAGTCAGCTTAGATGAGTAATTTTTCTAGGTATTTTGAATAAATGGTGTTAACATGGCAATCTTGAACTCCAAACACCAACATACTTGCAAATAATTATTTTGGATGATTACATAAAGTTACTATCAAAATCAAATTTATATATCTATTAAATGTTAAGTATAAAAAATACTAAATAAATTTTTGTGGTGCCAATTTCTAAACAAATTAATTTTGGAGGTACCAAAAACTAATAAAATCCTATTTTTAATCTATTAAATTGCCACTCTGAAATAATATTTTTCACTTCTTTTATATTCTTCTTCAACCCAACCAAACTATGGAACTAATTTTACTTAGGCTTAAACGTAAACGTTGTTAAAGGGTTAATTCAAAGCCGATCCTTTCCTCCCAAGCTTCAAGCTATAACAAAATTGAAAGCATTGTATGCTTGTGTTGTGGTATTTGGTAGGTACCATTGCATCATTATGACAACAATTATATCCCCTACCAAGTAAAGAAATGGCCTGCTAGAATATATGTTTAATCATGCAAAATCTCAAAGCAACATCCAGACAAAATAAAAGATGGTCTTATGACAGATTTCTGCAATGTTAAAATAGTGTTTGGTAAGGAGAAATTGCACTCCACAAACATAGATTATCTTTTGACTGTGACCTGAGATATTGTCAGAGTTGTATGCATAAAAAAAAGACAACTCAAGGAAAAAAACAATAAGAGAGCTCAGAAACATTATCTTCATTGACCTGTGTGCGATGACCAACAATTGACCCACCCAATTGGACAGAATTTTTCACCAAAGCCCTTTTGAATGTGCAACAGACAGGAAACGAATCTGAGTCTAAACCGTGGCAGGGTTCTATTCTACCAGTGGTACTTCTTGATTACATATTCTCGTCTAATATTTAATATCTGTATAACATTGCAATGAACACAATGGTCTAGCTATCCTTTGTTGCCAAAGAACTAAATACACGAAATAGACTAATTTGGTAATTGGTAATATTAGGGTCCAAATGACAGGCAATGTTAATTTTAATAGCTAATTGATTAAGAATTGTCAATTGTCAAATTTGATCTTGTGTATTATTATGAACCAAATTCATTTGTGGTGTTGAACTTATAGACTAGAGTGATTTTAGTGCAAAACAAAATGGGGAGAAATGGTATTTATGCTTTTGAAATGAAATATTTCCAAGAAATATACATCCCCTTTACTAAAATTTATCAAGGGAGCTTGGTAAAAAATACATATCTGATATTTCCTTACACTTGACAAGCAGCATTGGCTAATCACTTTACCCCAGTCAGAGTAGTTTCGGCGTATCCCTCGTCTAGATGATTTTTGAGGATGTTCCTAAGGTACTCTACTTGTTCAAACGCCCCTTGAGTTTCCTCCCACTGTAAGAAAGAACACTATCATCAATAAATTCTTTTGTGACAAATCAATATCCTATCAATAAAAAACACTTAAATTGTATGGCTGAGGAACAACTCCTACCCTGGAACTGAGCGTTAGAGAGGTAATATGTTTTTTATACTCAAAATGACAATTTAGGATGCATCTGGGGTGAACTTGATTGGTTATTCCTAAACAAAATTTAGAATAATGAAAGGTTTATGATAAAATGTTTCTGCTGGGTGCAATTTGAAAGATAATCACTACAACAGTATGCCAAAAGGCATTTACATTGCCAAGAATAATATTTTTCAAACAATACTTTGTTTTGTATCCCGCATGTGTGCTAGTAAAGATGTGAGTTAAACTATGACAGCTTCACAGATATATGGTTTTTTTTTTTTTTTAATTTTGTATGAGAAAAATACCAGGGAATTAGTAGAAGAGATATGTCTGATCTAAGAAATAAGAGATCTTACCTCCAGATGGGATACAGATGCGACTTTCCAACCACAAGCAGTGATGTATCGACGTTTTAACATGGTATGTCCTAATGGAACACCTAATAGGCAGAGATATAAAATAACAAACCATTAGCTAAGATTCAACTAGATCTTATAGAACAGAAGGTTACAAATTTGACATACACAAACCAAATACACACCAGTATTTCTCGAGAAGTGAGTTGGACCATCAATCTCCAAAGCAAGCTTCTTATCAACAAGCACAGCATCCAAAGTGTAACCATCCACAACATATTCTTTGACCCATTCCAGGCCAGTGCTTATGAGTAGGCGTCCAACCTCTTTTTGAAATGATGAAGTTATTTTCTGATTAAACCTTTTAGTTTTTCCAGCAAGGGCAACTTTCTCCTCAAACTCACTACATAATGACAACTGAAGATGTGGGAATTCAAGCTTCAAGCACTGGTTTACAAGATGAACTTGAGAAGCAAACATCATATCCTCCCTGTAAAACTCTGAAACCCTTTGCTCCTCATAATCGCAGAGAGTTTTCCAGACATGAGAGAAGAAACTCCTATCCATTTGTCCAAAGACCGCATAGGACCAAGCTATTGTCCCAAGCTGGTCCCTCGTTAAAGTGAGTACAGGAGAGCTCAGAGATCCATTTGAGGCACCAGTTCTGTCAAAACTGATTTGTTCATCATTACTCGATGTCTTTTCACTTGTGCAACCTCTCAATTGGCAACTATCTTTGAAGACTATGTCTAAAGAATCAAATACAAGGTCAACTGGCTCATATAGCGAAGCAAAAGCCCATAAAAGTTGAGCTAGCTCTTGTTCTTGAAAAGTGTGAATTATGTTTGAAGCCCTTTTCGACAACTCTGAGAAAAGATCAGGAGCAGAATGCTGCATTGCAGCAAAGGCACCTGCTATATTAGCAATGTTTTGGGAGTTGAAATCCCCAACCTTGGTCAGTGCAACCTCTGCAATTCTATCCATTTCTGAAAAATAAAGCAGTTCACCTCCAATTTTGGACAGTGCCCAAGATATGTTAGAGATTCCTTGAGCAGAGCACTCAGGTAAGGCTGTCATCGCAACACTCACAAGCATAGACATCTCTTTTTGTCGAGCAAAAGCCAATCTTCGAGTTCTCGTCATAGTAACCTTCTCCATATTCTTAGCAATGCGATGAAGAGCAGTGGCAATGTTCAATGGGGACAGAGGAGAAGGGCTTAGGCCTTTTGCAACCGCAACAATTGTTTCATAAGTTATCTCTAAAACATCATCTGCAGTCTGTGCTTCAATGATTGCTTTATTCAAGTTGACTTCTTTTCTATGATCAGATGGCCCGGAGAATTGAGAAAGCCTATTGACAAATTCTTCCTTTGCTTTTTCCTTCTTTTCTATAAACAGTCCATCAGAAAACATACTCACTCTCCTTTTCAAATCGTCAACATCATTCAGAGGTTGGATAGGCTGTGGGAACTCTTCCTCCAAGCCAAAGTCAAGATCTTCGATATTCTCAATTTTCTTTACTATTTTCTTCTTGCTTTCCAACTTCTTCTTGTCCTTCTTTTTCTTCTTAACCGTAACCAAATCTTCAATCAGATGACCCATGCCCCTTGCTTCAATTGATTTCAGGGCCTTCTTTCTGGCCCTCACACACCAATCCATTTCATCAGTTTCTTCAAGCAACTTTGACCTCTGCACTTTTTCCCTTTTCTTAGTGGGAGCCCGGTAACCAAACGGATCAACTTCCCCAAGAAACTCAGATTCCCACTCCACATTAGATTCTTCTCCATCACCACCATTATCCAGTGCATCAACACCAGCTCTCCGGGAACTAGCGCCAGTGTCTCTACCAAATTGTGTGCAATTACTTCTCAGGGTGCAGGATTCAGGTTTTCGATTTAAACTCCCAGTTCTAGTTGTAACCACTGGGAAAGTATAACCAAGTCTCGGAGTGAAACCAAAGGGTTTTAAGCAACTTTGGTTAAGCAAGGAATTCAATAACCCTTCCATACCTCACCTGAAGAAAACAAATTCAACCAAATAGGTTTGACCATGCAACTAAACAAAAAGAAGAACACCACTAAAATTCAAATATCATCCATAACTATTCAAAGGACAATAACACCAAGTGAAACAGGGAAAACAATAAAAAAAAAAACAGCCTCTGGTTAGAAATTATTTCTATGAGCAGATTTTGAGATGAAGGGAAGAAAAAAGAAAAGCAAAAAGAGAGGGATACCCCATTCCCTACCTTCGAAGAGAAGGAGAAATTTCAAGTTGGTCTCGCTCTCACTCACTCACACACACACACTCTCTTTCTCCTTTTGCAACTGACGGCTGGAGTGCAAGAGAGTGGCTCCTTCTTTGCTGTTCAAGTTATCCTCTAAAGTGGTTGTTTCTCACGGGTATGGTTCCATTAACCTTAATTAGATCCTAATCTAGGTTTTAAACATATTATATTGCTATTGTAAGAAATCTAACTATGGTTCTTAATTCATGTTTTATATTTCAGGATAAATATATTTTTTTTCACTCTTCCTAAAAATTAGAATTAGTCTTTATTGAAAATTTTAAATCAATAATTTAATTAAAATAATTAAATTCACATACTTTTAAAAATAAAAAATTAAATTAGTTTAAAATTTAAAAAAAAAAATTAATTTCAATTTTTAATATATTTAATTCTATATTTAGAGATTATGATAATTAAATATAGTTAAGAAGGTTCATTAGAATCAATTAAAAAATAATCGATCAAAATCAATTTTTTCTATAGTTCAGATTAAAAATAAAAAATCCAACAAATTTATCTGTGTGAATCAGTAAAACCAGTGTACACACTGTTTAAATCATGAAGTTGAAATTTAGTTCATATAAAAAATACTATATACACCGTTAAATTCTTGCTGGTTCTATTTGTTTTGCATCACTGGATTAGAGAACTAGAAGAAGAGTAACTTGGTTTCATTTATTTTAATCCAAGAAAGTTACGAAGCGGGTTTAAATGAAAAAAAAAGGATGTGGTTTCTCCCTGTACCACAAAAACATTCTTCAGTATCCCCAAAACATTTTTTAAATTTCGTCTTTGCCCCTCATTTAAAATTTCTTCAATAATCCACCCACCCTTGCACTCCCAAACGTGCAACCCCAAAGAATACCCACCCAGCACCCCAAATTAATATCCAGATCCTACACCTTTTGACTTAACCCTTTTCCCTTTCTCTTGCGGCACACTTCATCTACTCCACTCTGCATTGAATTTTTCTTCCATTTGCATCACTCTTGTATCATAATGTTTTTGTGTTTTTTTGTCCAGTTCGGTTTTGTATACATTTTTTGTTTCTGAAAATGGTTACCGTAGAGGTTGACATCTGCTTCAAAGAACTCTATTGCATATGTCGACATCCATTTCACTATTTTTTTTCGTTTTCTGCTCATTGCGGATGTCGACATCCACTTTGCAAATTCGAGTTGCCGACATCAGTTTCATTTTTTTTACCATTGTGGATGTCGACATCCGTTTCACAAATTTGAATTGCGGATGTCGACTCCATTTCGTTATTTTTTTGTTTTTTTGCCATTGCGGATGTCGACATCCGCTTCAGAGATTCAAATTGTGGAAGTCGACATCTGTTTCCTATTTTTAATTTTTTTTCCAAAATGTTGGCTTACGAATAGTTTGACCACGTAGTGGCGAAGAAGTAGTCTCTGGTGGTGGTTTGTGTAAGATGATTACATGAGTTAGTGCTACTTTCCCAAAAAAGAAAGAATCAACTTTCTCTTATCAAACCTTGTAAACATTGGTTTCAGTTATCACGATTCTTTTGAATATCATATAAAAGAAGAAAACCAAATTCTGCATAATCTTGAATCTCAACACACTAATTCATGCTCAATATTTTTGTGTCGACATCTGTACTACCCAAAAAAACAAAAAAAAAATAACCAAACGGATGTCGACATCCGCAACACAATTTTCTGAAGTGGATGTCGACATCTGTAATACAAAAAATCAAAAAAAATTATGAAACAGATGTTGACATCCGTAATATGAAAAAAAAAGAAATGGATGTCGACATCCACAACACAATTTTTTGAAGCGGATGTCGACATCCGTAATACAAAAAATAAAAATAAAAATACGAAATGGATGTCGACATCCGTAACACAATTTTCTGAAGCGGATGTCGACATTCGTAATACAAAAAAAAAGAAACGGATGTCGACATCCGCAACATAATTTTCTGAAGTGAATGTCGAAATCTGTAAAAAAAAAAAAAAAAGAAATAGATGTCAACATCTGCAACACAATCTTCTGAAGTGGATATCGACATCCATAATACAAAAAAAAAAATTAAGAAACGGATGTCGATATCCACAACTCAATTATCTAAAACGGATGTCGACATCCGCAATGATAACAAAAGTAAATTTTGATGTATATCAGTGATAACAAGGTAGAAGCAAAGAGCTTGAAGCACAGATGGAAGAAACAGCTTGAAGCACAAATGGAAGAAACAACTTGAAGTAGGGACCACTGGGACCACAGGTGGGAGCTTGAAGCACAAAGACACAGGAAGCACATAGCACCACAAATATTGGGAGGAAATGGACACTGAAGAAAACGAAACGGGAGGAAAGTTGGGGGTGCAGGCACTCACAGAAATAAAAAGAAGACGACCGATAACAACGCAATAAATTTACTTTCACTGCTTTCAACCACCAAGATAGGTAAAATTAATTAGAGACAAAAATGTAATTATTAATGATAAAGAAGAAAGGTTGAGGGTGCAAGGAGAAACCCCAAGAAAGGAACGAGGTAACACGCCAATCTGTCAGCACACCCATTAATAATACGGGTCAAACTATTCAACCTGCCAGCAGACCAAAAGAATTGCATTGGCCCGTTTACATGTCCAATTGAATGGTACTATTTGCTAGAGATCAAACTAAATCCATAACCTATAAAAAGATAGCAAGCTAGCTATACATTAATACATTAGATATAGAAGATTTTTCCAAAATCGTTATTTTGAATTCAGATAAAAAACATTTTAAAAAATGTTAATATATTTAAAAAAAAATACATTATTACAATTTAAGAATTTAAATATTAAATTCAAATAGGTCAAAATTTATTAACTTAAAACCCATACGTTTTTAATTTTTTTAACCTAAAACGATGAATTGAGTTAACTTAGACTCAAACCATACAAAAATATGTATGTCTTACATCTATCAAGTAAATAATAATAATAAGAAAAAAACATTTACATTATTTGTTTTGTTGTATAAATTATAGTTTCTATAGACTAGACACCACAGAAAAAAGAGAGCTCAGAGTGTGCATTTGTTTCATCTATATTTTTGAGATGAACACTGACAGACTCTTCACTCAAATGCTTTTATCATCACAGCTCTCAGAAATGTGCACCAGCCGGGAATCGAACCCGGATCTGTACCGTGGCAGGGTACTATTCTACCACTAGACCACTGGTGCTTTTGACTTTTATTGGAAAACATTTTATATATATATAATCTAAGAACATCAAATTTGTTTGAATACAATAAAGTATATAAATTATAAATAATAACTCCAGTTATGCTGAAATAATCTAGAATATCTATTTTCATAATCAAATATTTAATATTTTACAATTTTTTTTTTTATAAAAGATGTTTAACAATTTTATAATGACGCAAATTTTGATTCCAACCAAAAGGCAAAGCATTGATTCTTTTCTTCAGATTTTATACTTAGTTTAAACCAAACCAAACTTAATTACATTTTACATTTTTATGTTTAATTCTATTTAATGAAAAATAAAAAACAAACTTGAACCTCTATTTTAGTTTGTATTTGACATGATTTTGTCTCTTAAAATATCAATAATTTGACTAATTATCGATCGATAATTTGATTTAATACAATTAAACACTATAAATTTAAACTTTAATTGTTATTATAACTTTTGATTTCATTAGTACTGCTCTAATACCTAGTTTAGTTTTAAATAATTAATTTCTATGTTTTCATTTGATTTTTTTTAGTTTAGTTAATAGATTATTACACATACTATATTATATAAGTATGTTTAGTTACTTTGTTATAAGGACAGAGTTTTTAAGGATGAACACTTAGCCATGAAATATAATTTGTCACTTCCACAACACAGAGACTTAAATATTTTCAAACCAACTCCATCAATTATGTGCTTGCTTCCACAATCACTAAATGTCCTTTCCTCAGTGATTTTTTTTCTTTTTTTTGCTTACTTGTTGCTTCAGAATCTGAAATAACATTTTTCATATATTTATCTAACCAAACTCAGGTAAATTTTATGTATTAAACTAGGTTTATTTTATTTAAATAAATAAGAAGTCGTGTATGAGTTCAATTCATTTTGCATTTAGTGTTTAGTATGTCTTCTGTATTAGTATGGCACAGAAGTCGTGCACCCTAAGCATAACTTCAATTTCTTTTTATTTTAAAAATAATGAATTTGTGGAAATTTCTCGGGACTTTCTCAACTATCACAATAAACATCGTTGTAATCGACCACAACTTCTATTGATCAAATTTTCGCTGACAAAGTTGTATAAAACAGTTTTGTGTTGTATTTTTAAGTTGAAAAGTTGTATAAAACATGTAGATTAATCTATATTAGGATGGATTGATAATTTAATTTGGGTAACATACATATTTGTCTTAGATATGTATTTGTATGTGTATTACATACTTTATTGATACTTATTAATAAAATATGTAAACTCTAAAAGAGTAGTATTATTATGATGTCAATGATTTATAATTTTTTATTTTGATAATATTTAATATATATTATTTTAATTTGGATTCAAACGATAATAATAACATATTTATTATATTTTTATATTTATTTTTCAATACACATATATCATGTGTTGTAACGTCTCAATTAAATGGATAATATCAATTTAAACAAAATGCCACATATAAAATAATATCCAGAGAGTGCGGGAAAAAGGTAAGGAGACACACAATACCCCAACCATGTTCATACAAAAGAGAGGATGCACTATACTGCCTAACCTAATTAAAATGAATCAACAAAACACAAGTTCTCGTACAGAAAGATAATCTAGACAATAAAACTTCTTCAGCTGAAGGCTCCCTAGTGAGCCCCATACCCGTCCATAACCATCAAGCCGTAGCATCCTCATTGTCATTACCACTGCCACGGGTTCTCGCAACTGCTCACATCAATAGAATTGATGATCATTGCAAAGGAGGAAAACCACACACACAACCATACAAACAAGCGAAAGGGTAAGCTAGTGCACAAAATTCATACATCATAACAATCATCATTCAATCATATAATCAAGCATAATTGACGGAAAACTCTCACATAATACACCAAACCCTTTCAAAACTACAAGACTTGACTATCCGGATACGCATAATGAGACACCACCACAAGATAGTGGAATTAAGTCCTAGCAGTGAGGCATCACCACGAGGCCTTCGCGAAATTACACCCTTATCAGAGGCACCACCACGTGGCCTACGTGGAATTACGTCTTGGCCTTGAGGCACCACCACGATACTCGCGTGGAATTACGTCCTTATCTCGAGGCACCACCGTGAACTCCTCCTTAAAAGGGTCCACAGAATTATGTCCATTAGATGAGGCACCACCATGAGCTCTCACTACAAGAGTCATGGAATTACGCCCTACTCACACATTGAACATGTTTCACCAACCAATAAGAAGTTCCCATAATACTAACATCATGTATAACAACCCCATCATGCAACTCATGCTTTCCAATTCATATAACATACAACAACATATCATTCCCACCGCAACCTCATATATCAATCATGGCATCATCCCTCAACCCACATAGTAAAGCATTTAGATCAAATAGGCAATCACACATCAGTGCACCATTCAACAATAGTACCAAACTCACCCCACAGCCTCGCTCAGGCTAACAGGTCCCGCTCAGGCGAGGGGGTCCTCTCGCTCAGGCGAAACCCTTCTCGCCTAGGCGAGATCGCGAAAGGGGAAAAGCGAACTCTGCGAGGTCTCGCTCAGGCGAGACCACTCCTCGCTCAAAAATAAAAATCACTCGTCTAAGTGAGAGATCGAGCAGCAGGTCCTGGGCGAGCCTCTGTTAATCTCGCCTAGGCGAGGCAAGCTCGCTTGGGCGAGAAAACTAGTGCCCGCCACTGTTCTTTCGAGTGACAACCACCCACACGCATCCACACAGTCCAACATGCAATTTCAACCGATTAAATTCACACACAGACCGTTCCATCATCATAGACTCATCAAACAAGCAGATTCTACCGAAAATGTGGTAAGGTCTAGCTTCCCTTACCTGGAACTAGCTAGAACAGGGATTCGACTCCAACAGTGGGATGCAACAGTACAAGGAAGGGATGAGCGAGCTGGAACAGAACCACAGAACAAGTCTTAACATAAACTTACAGTGAAACCTTAACTGGAAAAGTAAACAACGAAAGGAAAAGAGCGTATGAGTCGCAGAGCACCTACGTGAATCAAGAAGATGAACTGAGCTCGCTTGACTGAGATAGAGTAAACCCTAGCAGAGCTTCTGGGGAGAGGTTAGGGGCTTGACGGCTGCGATTTCTGTGAATAAAGAGAAAAGATTAGTCTAGGGCAGACTTAGGGTATGGTCCCTCCTCTTTTTGGGCCAGCTAGGTCCAACCAACCTTGGGACAGCCCTTAAAGATTTAGGCATAAATAAATGGGCCTTACATGTGTCATATATTATTATTTAAAAAAATTATTGTCGTACAATATATATTTCATATCTGATACAAGGATTATTTCTATGTATTATAACGTGTAGACTATCAATTTCTATTTTTTAACAACTTTTTTACAATCTAAGCTGACATGGCTTTCCATTAAAATATTGTCAAAATTTAATTTGCGGTTCATTAAGCACAACTTACCTAATTCTATAGTATTTTAAAAATCTATTCATTTTAGTAATTTTATTGAGAAATTACACCATAATAATAAAAAAACCATAAATTCTCAAGATAAAGGACAAGTTGAAACTTCCCTACAAATTTAAAATTTACTGGAAACTTTTTTGTAACTTTAAAATATGCAGGTAACTTTAATGTTCATTTAATGTTTTCATACAGAAGAAGATTTTAAAGTTCTCTTGTAATGTGATGTTTTAAAAAACTAATAAATATTTGAACTTTTGAACAATAGTTAAGACTTTCTACCAAATACTTTTTAGAAAAACGGAGAAACTCTTTATACATCTCTCCCTGCTCCTCTGTAAAATATCTCCACAAGCTGATAAATCAAGACTTCCTCTAACACTCCCATATATATTAACTTTAATCCAATAAATTTACAGAACCTCCCATATAACATGTACGTACAAATTTCAATAAATTACGTCTTCTCATTTTCCTATGGTATTTATTTGCTTTATAGTTATTAAACTTATCTACTACTTTCTTTAGTAAAAAGATAAATTGTGTTGGAGCATCATTCTTTCATGCTGTATTTATTTCCACATGCGACGTTGTTCCTAGTGAGTGCGAAAGCAAATTTGTAAATGGAAGACAACATATTTGAATTAATGATCGAGTATTTAATGATTATACATAGTAGAAAGATAAAAATAGCCTTCCTTTATTTTGAATTAAAGGAGGACAACATATTCCTGAAACACGCGGTAACCACATAAAATGTATTTAAATTTTTTTTCCTACAATTTCCTAACTAATTTTAATTTTATCTTCCCAATTTTAAATTTATTTTTAATTAGAAATATGAATTTCCATTTAAATTTCATATCATTTCAACTATTTAATTTAAATTTATATAAGAGTAAAATGGTAATTACTTACTTTTATCTATTAAAACATTTTTTTTAATCTATTATAACAATCAAATCATATCCTAACTTTCATAAAATTTCATCTCAAATCACATTATTTATCCTTTAATTCAAAAACCAACAAAATTCTATTTCCATCCATTCAAATCCATTTACTTTCTTTTTTCACATACACTCCCCAATTCAAACACACCCTCACCCTCGAGTTGCAAATTTTCTAGGATTGTAATGTTAGTAATTTTGGGTCATGCATATATATGATACATAATTAAATGTGTTATGGTCATTATTTATAAAGCCAAATAATAAAGTGATCTGACTAAATTAAAGATTTGGCTAAAGGCATATGTCATGAAAATAAATATTGTGTAGAGACCATTTAGTAATTTCTAATTTGATGAGAGGCCAAATTAGAAATACTAAAACTTAAGTAATTCAGTTTATAAATGGTCGTGATCCCCTTCTGAGAGCATACTGAGTCATAATGTACTTTTCAAGTTCCTGTTCCTTTCTCTTTATCCCCATCAAGAGAGAAAACCAAAGGGAAATAAATGTGTTCTACAGGAGGAAGATCACGGTATCGGTAGTGCTCTAATATCATCGTTATGGCCAATTCAAGTACGCTTCTATTTACTATTTAGAGCATGATTATCAATATGAGATATTGTTTATAAATTTATGATTGATTATCAAAATAATCTTAGGATCATATTCTGCGTTTATTTATGCTTACATGTAACTATTTAGGCTTTGTATGATGATTACGAAGGTTACAAATCAAATTCCTAACATGCACGGTGAAAAAATTGGAACTATTTTGGTTAAAACATGCATACTATATATTAATGAGACAAAATAGATAAGGAAAAACATACCTTATTGGCAATTATGATTGCAAGAAAGTTTTCCCTTCAAAAGTATGAAAGCCTTACACGTGTATCAAGCCTTAGGCGTGTATCACACCAATACCAACCTTTGTCATTTCAACACTTGATCCTGGAAATCTCTTATGTGTTTGGAGGATAACATAATAAAAGCAACTTTTTTTAAGAGAGATTTTGGAAATTGACCTTTTTTTTTAAAGAGAGCCTACGTGCCTCTGTCTTTTTTCTAAGGAGGTTGAATATATGTTTTAAAAACTTTTCTTTTTTCTATCTTATAGAAACCGTACACCTCATGTCATGTTATGCTCTAAAAAATCTCTCAAGCAAGTCTGTTACTTTTATATATTGTTTGTTTTTAATAACAAACAAGATTTATCTTAATTGATTAAGTCTCACTCAATTAATCACAAATTTTCAAAATTACATTAATTATAATTTTGGTACTGGCAAAAAATATAATAAAATTCTACTTAAAAGAATTAGATTAATAAAATTAAGATTTAATTACTCGAATGATATAAATTTTAGTAGTTGTATGTCAATTTGGTACCATTATTGAAAAATAGTCAATTACGTCTCAATTTTTGAAAATTACCTCAATTATGTCTTTTTAAAAAAAATGATTAATTCCATCAAAAAAATTATTTATCTATGAGAAAGAAACCTAATTAAAAGATAGGTATAATTATTGATTTAATCCTCTAATTTTTTGGTTTGGTTCATTTTGGTCTCTTTATTAATTTTTTGGTTCAATTTTGTCTTCTAATTATTTAAAGAGGTTCAATTTGGTTATTTCCCTTCACATTAACACTGTGTTTGTACATGCCACGTGTAAATTTGTGAAATTTTCATTTTTTTAATTTTTTAAATATATTAATTATCACATGTCAGGTTACTATTGTGTCACGTGACCGTGGTTGTTTTCAATTTAGTCCTCTGATTAAATTTTTGATTCACTCTACTTCTCTATATTTTTTTTTAAATGATTCAATTTTGTCATCTCTAATTTGAGACCAAATTAGTAAATAAGCTTAATTACAATTTATATACACATGTTAATTTTTTTTTTGAATTTATAAATCAAATCATTACACCTAAATATTCAAATTATTTTATTTTTTACCAGGGTAAAGAATTACAAGTGTAATATATATATATATATATATATATATATATATATAAATTAAAATATTAAAAAAAATAAAAATTTTACAACTTGACATGTGACATGTATGGTGTTAATGACAACTTAACAGAAATAATCAACTTAAATCTTCTAATAATTGGAGGACTAAATTGAACTAAATAATAATAATAAAAGAACCAAATAAAAAATTAAAGGACTAAATCAATAATTATAACTAAAAATATTAATAAAAGGTTTTTTATTTTATTTTAATCCTATTGATGATATTTTATTTGACAAAAAGATACTCGATCAAATTTCTATTTTTGATGATTGAGACATTTTACATTTCAGTTTAAATACATACATTACAGGAAAAGAAAAAATCTTTTTATTTTTGTCTTTCAGGTAAAGAATTGAACTTACATTTATCACAAACAAGTTCTTCAACTAAAGTGTCTATGTTAAATTCGATTATCACATATCTCATTTCATGATTAATGCATAATTTGAATAATATGTAGATGCCGTACAATTCAATTCTTTTCATAATTAATAAAATGATTAATGAAAGAAAAAAATTAAAAAAAAAAGTTATATCCTCCTCCACCTTTGTAATATAAAAATGAATTTAAATATATTTCAAAATGTTTTTAAAAACTGTGTTTCTTTTTAACTAAATTATATTTTTATTTTGTTTACCAATTATTTTTCCAAAGAAATGGTATACGAAGTGCTTTTATTTTCCGATAAATAGACGTAATAAATTATAATATAAATACAATATTTGTTTATTGGAAAGATATTTCAAATAAATTTCACAAAATACCGAACAAAAAATAATTTAATTTTAAAATAAAATATACCTTTTCTATAATAATTTAAGAAAAATAATATATTTAACTCATAAAATATATATTTGAAATTCGTCGTAATTATGTAAAATCAAGAAACTTAAACTTCATAAGAATGACAATCAGACGACTTTTATTATCTTATATTCATTCTTACAGAAAAAAATTATTCTCATTACTATACACATAACTAATGAATATAATATTTTTATCTCATTTTCATTCCGACAAGATAACAGATTTACACTAATGTTTATGTTCATATCCACTTTCTTACTATTTTAATTAATGATATTTTTATAAAAATAAAAAATAATGAAATTTAAAAATATGATAATATTAAATATTTAATATCAAAATAATGTATTCTTGTTTTTCTAATATTAAATATTTAGAAAAAAATTATAATCATATACATTTCAAATTAGAGTACAAAAACAAAAATTTCTAAGAACGAAAATATTTATTAAGTTTGCAAACGTTAACAAAACAAAAATGATAAAATTAAAAAATATTTTTAAATATTTATAAAAAAATTTAAGTATTCAAGTTCACAAATATTTTAAATGTCTCTTTTTACACTTTCTTTAAATTATAATTATTTTTTTTCACCAATACAAATTATAACACACCACTTAACAAAGTTATACAAAGAACAAATATTAAACTAATAACATTTTAAATTTAGCGTAAATTTTTCTTCTTATGAAATTGGATCTATGTGGTGGTGATAAACAAAATTTATGACAATGGTATTCATTTATTATACTATAAATAAAATGTCTTTATACAATTGCGGTGATAAAATTAAATGAGTGAAATAAGTTATAAATAAAATGTCTTTATAACATTTATTATATTATAAATAAAATGTCTTTATTCAAACTTAGATGGGCCTTGTTCGATGACTTGTACAGATCGAGCAGGCCCAACGACCCTGAAGGGTCAGGCGGGCCCGATGACCAAAATAAGTTGGACGGGCCTAAAGACATGAACGAGCTAGGTGGACCCGACAAACCGGACGAGTCAGTTGGGCCCAACGACTTGAAAAAATCAGGTGAGCCCGATAACCTGAACGGAGCAGACAAGCTTGATGACCCAAACGAGCTTGGCAGGCCTGATGATCCGAAGGGCCAAGCGAGCTTGATGATCCGAATGGGCCAAGCAGGCCCGATGATCTGAACGGGCGAGGCGAGCCCAATGACCCAAACGGGCCAGGCGAGCCCGATGACCCGAACAGGCTAGGCGGGCCTAAAGACTCAGATGGGTTGGGATGGGTCGGCCTAACGACTCATACGGATCGACCCAACGACTCGGACAGGTCGTGCTCGACGAATTGGGCAAGCTCGATGACCTTGATGAACCAAGCGGGCCCAAGGACCAGGACAAGCTGAGTCGCCCCGACAACCTGGACAGGCTGAGTCGACCCAACGACTTGAACAGACCGTACTAAATGACCCGTACGGATCGGGTAGGCCTGATGCCTAAACGGACCAAGCGAACCCAAAAACCTGGATAGAATGGACCGAACCGACTCGACGATTCAGACAGTACTTACTTTGTTATAACGATAAAGTTTTGAATTGTTTTTAGATCTTAATGATGAATTAAAAACTATAATATTAAAAACAAAACTAACAACGTAACGTCATATAAAGGTTGGAGATACACAAAGAATAATTTGATCGGTGAGAGTGACTTAATTTTATAAATCTTTTTACTGTTTTTCTAATTTTATAATTATTTTTACTGGTTGTGGTTTATATAGCACCTTTCCTCTTCGTATATTATTTATGTTCACGAGGAAACAGTCTCATCTCATGCAATATTCTAAGAAGACTTCGAAAAATAGTCACAAAAAATAATAAAAGTTAATGTTTAAGCAAGTGCAAAATATTTTATTATACTCCAAAAATCTATTTCAGACCCACATCACGCTTTGAATTTTAGTATTCCAATAAATAAGAAAATGTCTAACAACCATAACAATATTGAGAAAGTCCACAGAAAACCTTGTTTTGAGTTTTGCTGATTTTATAACTCTTTTTAGTGATTTATAATTGTATATTCTATGCTATTGGTCTTTATGGAAAATACAGTCTCATCTCATGCAAACAATATTATAAGAGACTTCAAATGGCAGTCACAAAAAATAAATAATCTAAAAGCAAATATTTAAGTAAGTGCAACATGTTTTATTATACACCAAAAATCATTTCATACCTACATCACGCTTACTATTCCAATAAATAAATATAAGAAAATGAATATATAACGACCAAAACAAAGATTATAAAAGTCAAATTCAACGCAGTAGGTGGGTGCTAACATCAACACAGGTTGTATTTCGTATACATTAATTAAAAGCATATTTCCTTTCCGTGACTTCTCACATCTTCATTTTCATTGTCATCACCGGTGGATTTTTACTTAAAATTTGGAAAGAGTCCAAATTATATATATATATATATATATATATATATATATATATATATATATAATCATTATCATTAATATAAAAAAATATAATTTAGTATTGAAATATTTTTATATGTTTCTCGTTAGAAAAATGATAGTTTTGAAATTGTATTTAATATAAAATTCATTTTAAATAAATTTTTCTGATTTATCCCTTTCATGAGATATTCTAATATGAAAATTTTCACATATAATTATTTGAATATTAAGTCCTCTAATTCTAGAGTTGGATTCTTACTACCATGGGTGAAAAGATAAATCTATATTGTTTTGGTTTTAACAGTATTTTTTTTCTATCATTTAAAAAAAATATTATTTTATTCTTCATCAATATACTAATTTTTAAAAGAATATTTAAGATTAAAAAATAATTTATCAAAATCAAATTAAAAATTGAGAGAGTTATTACTAAAAGAAAAATCTATGATAACCCAATCACAATTAAAAAAAGATTAGGAAGAAACAATAGTATGTAATTTTTTGTTTTATATTCATAAAAAAATAAATATACAAAATACTCTTGATGAAAAAAATATTAAATATTAAACTACAAATGTTTCCCTATCGGTAGACATGGGAGTTACTTTTTTATCTTTAAGAAATAAAAGAGAATTAATGAGAAATGAGAATAGAAAAAACAAATTTGTATCTATTTTCTATTTCTTTTTCAAAAACAAAAAAAAATATAAAAGTAAAAGATAAATACAAGTGAGAAACTTAAAAAATAATAAATAAAAACAAAATATATCTCAAAAAGTATTTTTATTTTTTATTATATTTATTTTTATATTTTATTATTTATTAACATTAAATATTATATTTTATAAAAAAATAAAAGTCTATCTAATTTAATATATAATATATTATACATATATTTTAAAAATTTTGAGGGCCATGGCCCTATAAGTATACGGAGATCCGTCCCTGGTCATCTCAATGCTTTGAAGGGATCGGGGCAAGCTACGATTCTTTGACTGTGTTCTTCATCACAGTTTGTGGTTGCTTTTGTTGTCTTCATCGTATTGTTGTTGTCAGGTACACACTATATATTTCTCCTTTTTATTTCAAGTTTAGGTTTGTTCCATCCATGGAATAATGCATTTTTAGTTTATCTATAATCTAAATCCTCTTAGTCTCTTAAACTCCGTTCCTCTTACTTTGCTGCTACCAAAATTTTCACAGTTCAATTCATCAATCTTGAAAGTTCACGGGAAAAAAAACACAGTTGTTCTAATTTCATTACTGCTGCTAGCTATTAGGAAAGGGTCTTCATATTATATGAATGAAACGTAGTGTATATATATGCTGGACGATATATATTTTTTCAATTGATCACTTGTATTTTTATGATGAGAAAACGTGTGATTGAGTTTCTGAAGAAGAATAAGCCAGTATTTATAGTGAAAATTTGTATATATATAATAACGTACTCCCACCTGTTCAAAACTTTGGGAATTTTAGTTTTTAGTTTTGTTTTAAAGTACGCTGATTATTTTAGAATTTGAATAACCTCATCTACTTGGGTAAGAAAACTCATTTCAATAAAATAACTATATTCTTTTTATAATAAGGCTTAATTAATGATTTAATCATTTAATTTGTTGGTATAGTTTATTTTGATCTTTTTATTATTTTTGGTTCAATTTGGTCTTCTAATTCTTTCAAAATGTTTAATTTGGTTTTTTCTGCTAAGTTGACGTTAATTCTGTCTACGTAAATATCATGTTATTTTGTGGAATTTTAATTTTAATTTAAAAAAGTTTAAATTGTCATGTGTCACGTCATGGTTGTGACGTGTTAATTTGTGAAATTTTCAACGATTTTTTAATATATATATATATATATATATATTCTTTAATTTGAAAAAAAATTTGTCACATGACATGCCATGTCAGACTATGCTTATTTTCAATTTAGTCACTCTATTTAAAATTTTGATTCAATTTAGTCTTAAGATGATCTAATTTTGTCCTCTCCAATTTGAGACCAAATTAGTAATTAAGCTTAATTACAACTTATATATACACGTTAAATAACTTTATAGAATTTATACATCAAATTATTTCACCTAACTATTCAAATTATTTTGCCTTTTACATGTGAAAAAAATTTCAAGTGAAAAAAATGTAAGAAATAAAGTAACATGAGTATTTAAAGAGTGATTTGATTATAAATGATAAAAAATTATTTTAACATGAATATATAAGTTGTTTTATTTACTAAGTTGTTCTCAAATTGAATCAAAATTGTAAATAAATGGACTAAATTAGAAACAACCACCATTAATCTGACATGTGGTACAATTATGACCTGCCACGTGGTAATTTAAAAAATAAACAAAATTAAAAATTAAAAGTGATTGAAAAAATTTCAAGAATTGACATATGACACGACCATGACGCAAGACGTAGCAGTTTATTTTTTTTAAATTAAAAAAATTAAAAATTAAAAAAATTAAAAATTAAAAAAAAATTCACAAAATGACATGTGACATGTATGAACACAGTATTAACGTCAATTTAACAAAACAATTTAACAAAAATGACCAAATTGAACCTTTTAAAAGAATTAGATAACCAAATTGAACAAAAATAATAATAAAAGGACCAAAATCAACCAAACTAACAAATTAGAAGACTAAATCACTAATTAAATTTTATAATAAAATATTTAAGGGATAATTAATGTTAATACATAATTTAAAAATTTGTTTCTAAACATTTTTATAGCGGCAACTAAAAATAAAATTATAAAAAATTATATATTAGAGATCTTCCTAGATTGGATTTTGAAGATAAATATATAAATATATATATATATATATATATATATATATATATATATATATATATATTATATATAAAATATTTAGAATTTATATGTCCATTCCTTCTACTAGTATTACTTAAACAAAAATATACACCTAACAAACTAAGAAAAAAAAACATTTTAGGGACCACCTTTTCTAGTTGCTAAAAGAGATAAAATCGGTTGTAAATATTTTAACAACCAAACTAGAGATAAAAAAATATGTGGTGGCAAAAAGTCTAGTCACAATCCAATTAGCGACCAAATTGAAAATTGGTCTCTAAATAGTTATCGAAGTTTCAATACCTTCTACTATAGAGATCAATTTAGTCATTAAAGTTTCAGTTGCAAAAATAAAACCAAAATTAGCGACTATTTTTTCGGTTGCAAACATGAAAAAAGATATTAAATTAAAAAAAAATCGGCACCAACTTGGTTACTAATGTGATAATATAGTGACACTTATTTTTCGATAGGTAACATTTTTATTTAAATTAAAATATATTTCAATTACTAAATTGATGACAAAAAGTTAAAACATTTAGCAACCAATATATTTCAGTAACTAAATCAGTTGCAAAAAGAATAAGAAGAAGATTTAGCAACCAATATATTTCTAAGACTACTTTTAAGTACATAATTTTACCTGCTTATATATTTTGACATGTTTGTAACAATTTTTTAACCTACTTATAAATACTATAAATTTAATTATGCTAAATAATAGTAAACTCAAATATATAATGTAGTAAAGAGTATTATAAAAAAATAAAAGTGTACATACTACATGATCCAACATAAAAGCAAAATGGAAACAGTTCTAAATAAATACACAAGTTTTGAAGTCATCATACAATTAAAATTACAACTAATGGTCCCCTGGTCTACTATATCATCTCCACTACAACGAGGATCAGAAGGAGTTGGCATAAGATTTTCCAATTGGACGTGTTGAAAAATAAGTTTCATGGTGCATCTACTCATTTTGGTGTCGCATTTGCTCATCTTGTTGGTGCATGCATTCACTCTATTGCTCATGATTTATCATCATCTACTCCATCTTTTCTTCAAGTGTTCTCTCATTAGCATCCTTTTGCCATAATCCAAGATTTAATTTCTGAATAGTTTCACACATTTCTTCTATTTGATGAACCACTAGATATTGACTGATATAGAGTAAGCACTTGTAGAAGTAGTAAACATTTTAATCAATGCACCAAGTCCATACACATGACCCTTTTTAATGCATGAATTACGAAGAGTTGTGTCATCACTATTAATGTTTCCCTCACTTGAAATGTATCCCTCCTTACATTCTTCTTCTATCTTTGTCTGATTTAATAAGTGGATATTTATTTCTTGTCCCTCACCATCAAATCAAGAAGAGAATCATGAATGAGTCTGAATCAACATGTAGCGCTACTTGAAGTTGCACAAGTTCACCATCTTGGTATGAAGTGTCATGCTCAACTTGACTTACTGTCCATAATACTACGAGCTTTTATCTTAATTACTCCGAACCAACTTTGGTGTCACTCTAGATATTTGGTGAAATAAAATTGCTTTACTTGTTGTGCAAATATGAATGGATTGTATGCTTTTTTATATCTCTGTGAAGGCTTTACTTGAACGATTCCATACTTATTATCTACTTTGGTTCCTATTGTAGAAGTATTATCAAACCATTCACACTGAAAGAGAATTAAATTCATGATTGACCAGCCAATATACTCTAGTTGAATAATATTAGACAATATTTCATAGAAATATGACTCTAACCATTGCTTCCTCATACATAAACACCATAGTTAGAGGAAATCAAGCTTTCACTAAAGAATAGTGTGGAACTTGTATCCATTAGTAACATAGATAGGTCATGATTCAACTTTTCTCTTAAGACCCATGCCAAAATAACTAATAACGGATATTGAATATTATTTTCTAGATTGAAAACCTAAATAAAAGATTGTACACTATACTATGTCAATCTAAAAAGAAAATTTGTATAACTAGCAAGTAGTAAATACAAATCCTCATTTTAAATTACCAAAACACCTTTTATTTATCGGATAACTTAAAAAAATTGTATTAACTTTTATTTAGTCTTTATTTTTGCATAATTTATTTTTAGGTCACATATTTGTTCCTTTTTTTTTATAATTATTGACCTATATTCAATCATTATTATTATTTGATACATTATAATTTATTTTGTATTTGACATTGAAAAAAAATATATGTATCCTTATGATATTGAAACTTGAAAATATCAAGTTTCTTTTTCTTTGATTTTTATTTTTTATAACAAAAATTCAATTACTAATTAAAACGGTATAAAAGTAAGTAAGTACGAGTACACTTAATCTCAAGTGGGGATGAGATAAAAAATTGGATGAAAATGAATTTTAACATATAAGATCGAGATTAGATAGTCAAACTCACACCTACCATGTCATGTCGTTAAAAATGCTTGATGCGTAAATCTCTTTTACTATCATTAAAAAATTAATTATTATTATCGTAATTATTAAAATAAAAAATATTATTTATTTAATACAAGCTATATACATAAAATAATTATATTTTAGTAATTTTTATTGATTTTTAGATTTTTTCTAATATTCATAGTGTGCGTAATATGTATAGATTACTAAATTTATAAAATTAATTAGGTTTAAAAAGATGAAAAGGGTAAAAGAATATGAACATAAACAGTTTGCAAAAAGTAGTCTCTCATCAAATATTATCAATTGGGGACTTCAACTATAACTCTCTATTAATTAATATTACTTTGTTATTTACATGTGTGCATGCAGAAAAGATGTAATTGAGATGTAGAATGGCTGCTATAATAGGGTGTTACCAATTCCTGACATCGTCACCTCGTGCAAAGGAGTGGCTAAAGAAGCAATTGATTCAACTGAACTTGTACGAGGCAAAAGTTAGTGAAGTAGAAGATGTTGTGGAGAAGCTCAAGAAGAAGAGAGATACTATTCAACATATAGTTGAAGAGGAAGAACGTAGACATGGAAGAAGAATTCACGTTGAAGTTAAAGAATGGATAGAGAATGTGGATAAACTCATTCTCGCGTATAAGGATTTCCACGAGGATGAAATATGCCATAAATATGCAGTGTTTGACTTTTTAGATAGTGGTTACCTTCCAAAGCCTGGGATAAGGTATCATCGAAGTAGAAAAGCAGATGATATCACAAAGCAGGCAAATGGGTTACTGCAAAATGCAAAGTTTGACATTTTGTCTTATTGGTCTGGCCCACCCTCTATGGCTGCATTTTTTTCCAACCTTGGTTACGAAAGCTATCCATCAAGAAATGACACTGTGAAAAAGATTACTGATGAATTCCAAAAGCCAGGTGTTAGAATGATCGGTCTTCATGGGTTGAGTGGCGTTGGCAAGACCTCTTTAGTCAAAGAAGTTGTGAAGAAAGCCTTAAAAGATAAGATGTTTGAAGTAGTGACCATGGCAAGTGTGACCAAAAACCCTGACATAAGAAAAATCCAAGGACAAATTGCTGATATGTTGGGGGCTGTATTGGAGGAGGAAAGTGACATTTCAAGAGCTGCGAGGATACACCAGATATTGAATGATGAGAATAAGAGCACGCTTATAATTCTCGACGATCTTTGGGAAAAAGTGAACTTTAACCTGTTGGGGATTCCACATGAATTAGAGAAAGATGATGGCGTAAACAATGTCAAAGGAAAATCACTAGATGTTGATATCTTGAAGAATGTCAATGATGGGAAATCCCCCATCCTTAATGGTTCGACAAGTTTTAGAAAAGGAACGTTACTAGGTGTTGATGGTTCTAAGAATGTAAATAAAGGAAAATCCTCTGGTGCTGCTGACTCGGTGAATGTCAAGAAAGGAGAATTCCTTGGTGGTGATTTGAATAATGTCAATGAAGGAAAATCCCCCCTTGATGCTTTTGGTCAGTTGAAAATTGAAAAGATTGTTCCTCAGTATAAAGGGTGTAAGATTTTGATGATTTCTGAAATCAAACAAGTGTTGTTAAGTCAAATGGAAAGGAAAGAAGATAGTATTTTCCCTGTGGAAGTCTTAAAGGAGAAGGAAGCAGAGATGTTGTTCAATAAAAAGGCTGGAATAGTAGGCAATAATTATGAATATGAAAAGTTAGCGGCTCAAATTGCCAGCAAGTGTAAAGGGTTGCCAATGACAATAGTTACCACTGCAAGGGCATTGAAAAATAAGAGCCTTTCTGTGTGGGAGGAAACTAATCGAAAACTTGAATCTCAAAACTTAGCTGGGGCACCTGAATTTTCTACCAAGTTAAGTTATGATCTTTTAGAAGATGAGGAACTCAGGTACACTTTCTTGCTTTGTGCTCGCATGGGTCATGATGCATTGATTATGGACTTGGTGAAATATTGTATTGGTTTGGATTTTCTTCGAGGAATCAACACAGCAAGGGAAACCAGAGACAGAGTATATACGTTGGTTGCAAAGTTAAAAGAATCAGGTTTGTTGTCTGACAGTTATTCAAGTGATCATTTTACCATGCCAGATACTGTTCGTAGAGCAGCTTTGTCCATAGCATACAAGGAAAACCATTTATTTACAATGACAAAAGAAAAGGTAGATGAGTGGCCTGATGAACTTGAACGGTACGCTGCCATTTCGTTACATCATTGTAACTTCACTAAAGAGTTTCCTGGCACAATAAATTACCCAAGACTTAGAGTCCTTGAAATTGTCAATAGTATTCCACGTCCGAAAATACCCAAAAACTTCTTCAAAGGAGTGAAAGAACTTAGAGTGTTGTTATTGATTGGCATTCATCTCCCCCTTATTGATTCTTCAATTTCATCCTTGCATAAACTTAGAATGCTTTGTTTGGAGCAATGTTGCATGCTAGATGAGGAATTATCCATCATAGGAGAGTTGGAAAAGTTAAGAATTCTAAGTTTTTCAGGATCTGATATTAAAAATTTGCCAGATGAGTTGAATGAGTTAAAAATGCTACAAATTTTTGACATAAGTAATTGTTCTAAACTTAAAAAAATTCCATATGGTGTCATATCAAGCTTGGTAAGTCTGGAGGAGTTGTATATGAGAAATACCTTGATTCAATGGGAGGATGAAGAACAAACACGACAAAGTAAAATAGCTATTCTTTCTGATTTGAAACATTTGAATCAATTGACAACTCTAGACATACAAATCCCAAATGTTTCCTATTTGCCAAAGAACTTGTTTTTTGACAAGTTAGATAGTTACAAGATTGTTATTGGAGATTTGAGTTCATTTTTAGAGACTGATTTCAAGATGCCAGAGAAATATGAAACATTGAAACTTTTGGCGGTACAATTGAAAAATGGATCTGACATTCATTCTCTAAAGGGGATCAAAATGTTGTTTGAAGGAGTTGAAAATTTGTTTCTAGAACTTAATACTGTCCATGAAAAGCACAACAGTGTCCGTGAAGCCCATAATATTGTCCATGATCTTTTTTATAGATTGAATTTAAAAGGATTTTCATATCTAAAACATTTATGGATTGTAAATAATTCCACCATTCAATCTCTCATCAATCCAAAGGACAGACAACAACCTGAGAAAGCTTTTCCAAAATTGGAGTCATTAAGTCTCCATAATCTCAAGATATATGAAATATGCTCTTGCAAACTTTCAGAACCCTCTTTTGGCAAACTGAAAGTCATCAAGATCAATCTCTGCGGTGAATTGAAGAATGTCTTCTCAATTTCTATGGTTAGACTTTTAAAATTTCTTGAAACAATTGAAGTTTCTGAATGTAACTCTTTAAAGGAAATTATTGATGTGGGACCACAAAACAAAATTGAGCTTCCTATGCTTCCTGAATTACGCAATTTGAGGCTGCAATCTTTGTCTGAGTTTGTTGGATTTGATGTCATTCCTCAGATAGAAAGAGAGGAAAGAAAACTCTTCCACGAAAAGGTGCACTAAAATTATCCTCTAAATTTATTCATCCTTTACAGCTAAAACTTTTTTCCCATTTTACTCTGTTAAACCGAAAGGAAAGAGTTTATAAGGATCTCAACGTTAAAAAGAGAAGAAGGTTATTTATATATTATGAAAATTAAGTTGAGAAAGTCAAAATCAATTCCTTACTTTTTGGAGACTCTAATCACGTGTGGCTGTTTGCAGGTTGGAATTTCAAAATTAGAGAGACTGGAGTTGTCCTCAATCCAGATTGACGTAATATGGAGTGTCGAACAATCTTCAAAAAGATCATCTTTTGAAAATTTGACTCATTTGGATGTGAATGGTTGTTGGAAATTAAAATATTTGATGTCATTTACAATGGCCAAGAGTCTGGTGAATCTTCAAAGCCTTTATGTAAGTGACTGTGAGAAGATGGGAAGCATCTTCCTCCTTGAACAAGATAGAGAGAAGGATATTACGGTAAGAAGCTTTGTCTGATTAGATTCAGTGTTAAGATTTGAAATTACAAACCCACAATCGTAGTTTCAGATAGTAGGATAACTAATGTTATTCATTGGTAGATCCATAAATGTTATATTTTTCTTTTTCTGTTTACTGATTAGGTTTCTCTATTTTAACACATATTTGATTAACTTATGGCTACTGTGTACCAAAACAGGATAACATCTTTCCAAAATTGAAGAATATGAAACTTCGCAATATGAACAGTCTGAGTAAGATATGGAATCCCAAACTCCCTTCAGACTCCTTTAGCAAACTAGACACTCTAATCATTGAGGAGTGTCACAGACTTGAAAATGTAATGGAAGGAACATTTGTGAGTATATGCAACTTGAGAGTCACAAATTGCAGGTTCATGCAAGCAATATTTAATATACGTGAGCAAGTTGGGGATGTAGCTAATAACTTGCAAAATGTTCATTTAGAAGCACTCCCTAAATTGAAGCTTGTATGGAAAATGAATAATGAAGATCGTCTTGGGATTCCTAAGTTTAACAATCTGAAGAAGATATTGGCTCAAGATTGTGAGAGTTTGGAATATATATTTCCATTTTCAGTAGCCAAGAGTCTTGATAATCTTGAATCTCTTGTGGTTTGTGATTGCTATGGATTGAGTGAAATTATTGCTAAAAGGGAAGCTAACCACATGAATAGAGTCAATTTTAACTTCCCTAAACTAAGCACCATCAAATTTTCAAATCTGCTAAAACTTACAAGCTTCTATCCATCAACTTATGATTTATCATGTCCATTGAATGAGCTATCTATTGATCTTTGTAACAATCTGGAACCATTCAACTCCGTACATGTATGCTTTCCTGAAGAGGTACTAGTACTAAGCCCCACAACTCTTCAACAACACTTTCTAATTCATGCAAAATTAAATAGAAAATAATCAAAATGGAAACACATTCTTCCACTTTTACTTAAATATATGTACATTTATATAAATATACTCATCCTTTTCTTTACATGTTTGTCAATTATAGGTAATCAATAACTTGAAGTCCATGCAAATTGAGTCTTGGCATGCAAAGTCACCAAGCAGTTATATGGGTAAAAGGAACCATCGAAGGGATAACTTAGAAGAGCTCTCTTTATTTAGATTAATGGATACTGAGATTTTATATTCTTTCCTACATAGAAATCCTAATTTGAGAAGTCTATCACTGAATTATTGTTTCTTTGAAAAGATAGTGCCTCCAAAGGAAGATACTGAAATTGAAAACTTGGGAGTAGTTCCAAATCTGAAAAGCTTAATGTTGATAGACTTGCCGAATCTCAAAGAGATAGGCTTTGAACCAGACATCATTCTTGAAAGGTTAGAGTTCTTGATTTTGAGGAACTGTCCTTGTATGATTACTGTAGCACCTTCCTCTGTATCTTTTACTCGCTTGACAAATCTAGAAGTGGTCGATTGTGATGGATTGCAAAGTCTTATGTCGGCATCTACTGCAAAAACTTTGGTTCAACTCAACATCTTGAAGGTAGTTAAATGTGAATTCCTGATGGAAATAGTAAGAAAAGATGGAGAAAAATCTGACAGAGTTGTTTTTAAAAAATTGAAAGCACTAGAGCTTGTTTCACTGAAGAAACTCAAGAGTTTCTGTGTCTCTGATTGTGACTTTGAATTCCCATCATTGGAGAAATTGGTAGTGAGTGCATGTTATAATATGGCTAAATTTTCTGAGACAGTCACCAGCTCACCACTTTTACAAAATATACATGTTGTCCACGGAAAAGAGAACAAACGATTCTGCTGGGAAGGAGATATAAATGCTACAATACAAAAGATATTCGAGGAAATGGTATGTAATTATGTGTGATTTTCTTGACCAAATTTTTCTTTTCTATTTTGATATTTTTAAAAGTTAACTTAACAATGAAAGTACTTAAAAATTTGTGGGTAATAGAAAACGAGAGAAATAAATATATTTTTGGCTTCAGTTATCTTTTTAGAGAATCAAAATCCTAAAAATTCTACCAAATTCTTATCGAACCAAAAAATAGAAGAAAAACTATGGACAAGTGATCGTTTGAGTGGAATATATCATTGTACAATGAACTTACACAATATATATTTGCAGAAATTTTTTGAAGGCATGGAGGAGATGAGCCTTTCCGAACATCAAGAGCTACAAGAAACTTGGCAGCATGGAGGTGGTATGCAAAAGCAAAATAGCTGGTTTTATAGTTTGAAAATTTTGAAGCTTGAGAACTGTGAAATTCAACCATGTGCAATTCCATCTAATATTCTTCCCTATTTGAGGACCTTAAAAGAACTCCAAGTACGAGGTTGCAACAATGTAGAGGTAATTTTTGAGATGAATGCTGAAGAGGGAACTGGATCAACATTCCACTTGGAGAAATTGGCTTTAGAAAAGCTACCGAAGCTTAAGGATGTCTGGGAAAGTAATGGTAAAGGAACCGAGAGCTTTCAAAATCTGAGGCTAGTTAATGTCAACGTATGTGAAAAACTGCAATCTGTGTTTCCTTTGACCTTGGCAAAAAATCTTAAGAAGCTTGAAAAACTTGAAATACTATATTGTCATCGATTGCATGAAATTGTTAGAAAGGAAGATGACACAGAAGCGGTGTTCTTTTTTCCTTGCGTAACTACACTTTATCTTTTTGATCTACCAGACCTCGTTTACTTTTACCCAGAAGCATTTACTTTGGATTGCTCTGCGTTAAATTCATTAATCGTGTTGAGTTGCCCAGCATTGAAGCTATTTGGAAGTGCTAACAAACAATCCATTTTCTTTGATCTAAAGGTAATTCAGTAACATGAAATGCACACTTTCTGTCTATCTCTCTGTATATATTTTACATTTCACCTTTTAATACCTAGTCCATGCTTTTCTATTTGATTTTCTTTCATTAGGATATTTGCAACCTTGAGGTATTGATACTTGACTGGGAACACACATTGGTGTTAAGGACAAAGTTGGGGGAACCTAAGGACAACCTCAAATATTTAAATGATATTAAGTTGTTCTTTGGTGATGATGAGAATGAAAGACCTGATTTGCCTATTCAAATACTTCAAAAGATGCCAAATTTAACAAAAATGAGTATAAACTATTGCAGTTGCCTCGAGGTATTCCAAACTCAAATCCCGAAAAATGTCAAAGAAAGGGTGCTTACACACTTGAAAACATTGAAACTGTATAATGTGTCAAAACTGCAGTCCATTGGGTCAGAGGACTCACCATGGTTAAACGTGATTTGTGACAGTGAAAAGCTCCAAAAATTATATGTTTTCACTTGTCCTGATTTGAAAACATTAGTTCATTCTACTCCTTTAGTGTCTTTCAGGTATGTGAAAGAAATGTACATAGACAGATGTAAAGAATTGAAGTATTTATTCACATTATCATCAGTGAACAAGTTAGAGAACCTTGAGCATATAGAAGTCAGTAATTGTAAATCAATGCAAGCAATAGTTTTCAAAGAAGATGATGACATTTCAGAAGAGATCAAACTACAACAACTAAAGCGTGTACATATATATTGTTTATCAAGCTTGGAATGCTTTTATTCCGGATATGAAACTTTGCGGTTACCCTCCCTGATGCTAGTGGACATATGGAAATGCCCCAAGATGGAGTTTTTCTCTGGAGGAGAGATACACCTGAATTCTTCTTTTAGAGGAATTCGAGTTTCAAACGTCTTAAGTGATGACATGGTCTTCTACCATGATCTTAACTCTTCGGTAGATAAGGTGTTCCTGCAACAGGTAACCACTTTCAATTCTGAATCAATTAGTTTTGACTCTTTTTTGAGTGAATTTACAAAATCTAAAACAAGAACCATTGTAGGTTTATAACGTTTTTTTATAGGAAAACTAAGTCGAGCAAGCAATGGATATATCTGATGATAAACCTATTGTAATATTCACAGGAGTTTTTTCAAGCTGTGGACAAGAAGTGCTTTTCTGATAATCTTGAGCTACAAGCAGACCCGCATTGTAAAACAGGTTTGCAAAACAAATGGTTGGCAAATTTGGAAACATTGAAGTTGGAGAACTGCAAGCTATCATATGCAATTCCATCTTTTATTCTTTGTCTTTTAAAGAACTTAAAAGAGTTAGAAGTACGAGATAGCGACCAAGTAAAGGCAATTTTTGATATGAATGATGACACTGAGATTAAAGAAACAGAATCGCAATTGAAGATATTGACTTTAAATGGGCTATCAGAGTTGAAACATGTGTGGGAAAAGTACACTAGTAGAATTCTAATCTTTCCCAATCTGCAAGAGGTCGTTGTTAGTGATTGTGCAAAGCTTCAAACTTTATTTCCTGCTTCCCTGGCAAAAAGTCTTAAGGATCTAAAAAAGCTTAAAATAGATTCCTGTGAAAATTTGCAAGACTTTGTTGAACAGGAAGAAACAACATTTGTAACTGAAAAGTTTGTGTTCCCTTGTGTGGAGGATTTGGAACTCAATGACTTGCCTCAGGTCACTTGTCCCAAAACATTCACTTTGGAATTCCCCTCTGTGAAATTCGTATCTGTGAGGAATTGTGATGAGTTAGGGTTATTTCAAAGTGTATATGATCCCATGGGTGAGGGTACTTCAAGCAGCAGACTTCCTCTTATCTCAGATCCAAAGGTAAGCGAAGTATCATAGAATCTGCCCTTCCAACTTTTTTCTCCTTTCACCTTTTATCTAATTCACACACTTTTTTTTATCTCTGATATGTTTTTGTCCCTAATTGTTAGGTCATTTCCAACCTGGAGAAACTGACTCTTGATTGGAAACAAGTTCTGGCATTAAGCTTAGGGTTTACGTCACAGAAATCTACGAAAGGCCTCAGAAATTTAAACTGCATTTCCTTATCTTTCTTTCGCGCCAAGGAGAATGAAATGCCCGTGTTACCCGTTGAAATACTCAAGGCACCAAATTTAATAGAAATGGGTATAAACAATTGTGATAGTATCGAGAATTTCCTTGCTCAAAACCCCAATATTGGCGAGGAGGAGATGCTAAGACAGTTAACAATATTGAGGCTATGCAATGTGTCCACTACACAGTTCTTCGAGTTAAACTACTGCTCAAGCTTGAACATGATCTGTGAGAGGCTTCACAAATTAATTGTTTCCCAATGTCCTCATTTGACAGCAATATTAGGAGTACGTTCTGCGGTGTCTTTCTCTTGTCTGAAAGAACTGAATATTTACAAATGTTCAAACTTGAAGTATTTATTCACAACTTCAGCTGCCAAAAGATTTATGAACCTTGAGGAGATCAGTGTCATTGAATGTGAATCACTGACAAAAATAGTGGCTAAAGAGGGAAATGCAACTTCTGAAGCCATTAAATTTGAGCGACTCCACACCATTCATCTACAATCTTTAACAAGTTTAGTATGCTTTTATTCTGGGAGTGACACTCTACAATTATCATCTTTGAAAACTGTGGCAGTATGGAGTTGTCCCAACATGGAGTTTTTCTCCCATCGAATTCAATCCCTTATGGGAGTTACGGTATCCATGGACCCGGAAGCAGACGATTTACCCCCTTCAAGAGATATTAACACCATAATAAAAAGGATCTCAGAACGAAAGGTAAAAATTTCAAGGAGTTTTTGAATGCTTATTTGGTCTTATATTATTGAATGCATCTTCACCAGTAATTTAGAAGATAACCTTTTGCAATATTTACAGGAGTTTTTTGAAGCAGTGGACAAGGAGTGTTTTTTGGATAATCTTGAGCTACAAGAAGATCCGCATTGTAAGTCTGGCCTGCAAAACAAATGGTTGAGAGATTTGATTAGTTTGAAGCTACAGAACTGTACTCTGCCATGCGCAATTCCATCTGTTATTCTTTCTCTTCTGAAGTGCTTAAAAGAGTTGGAAGTACGGGATAGTGCAACAGTAGAGGTACTTTTTTATATGAATGACAATGAGATTGTGCAAATAGCATCCCAGTTGAGGATTTTGGCCTTAAAAGGGCTATCGAAGCTAACACATGTTTGGGAAAAGAAGAAAAATGGAGTTCTCATGTTTCCGAATCTGCAGCAGGTCGTTGTTAGCAATTGTAAAAAATTGGAAACACTATTTCCTGCTTCTTTGGCAAAAAATCTTAAAAGTCTCAAAGGAATTGAAATAAAAGATTGTTCTAAGTTCCGAGAAATTGTTGAAAAAGAAGAAGCCACAGAAGCAAAGTTTGTGCTCCCTTGTTTAGAGAGGTTGATTCTTTCTTCCTTGCCACAACTCAGTTGCTTTTACCCTCAAACATTCACTTTGGAATGCCCTGCCTTAAATATATTATCTGTGTTTGAGTGTGAAAGATTAGAGTTGTTTCAAAGTGAACATTCCATGGGTGAGGGTACTTCCGTTAAGAGAGAACCTTTAATTTCAAGTCTAGAGGTAAGTGTGCATCAAAGAGTCTATACTCTCAATTTTTCCCTTTATTGGTCTATCACAATCCTTAATTTCTTTTGAATTTGTTTTTGTTGTAATCATTAGGTCATTTCCAACCTGAAAGAACTAGAACTTGATTGGAAACAAATTCTGGCATTAAGATCGAGGTTTAGGTCTGAAAAATTTACAGGAGTCTTCAAATGTATAAATAAAATGCACCTGCTCTCGTACGGTGATAAGAGTGAAATGACTATAGTGCTAAATGAAATACTCCATAAAGCACCCAACTTAACCGAAATGATTATACAAGTACTAAATTGCAAAAATCCGGAGATTTTCCATGCTCAAAACCCCAAAGTTTGTGAGGATGGGATGCTCTTACAATTAAGAATATTGACACTATTCAACGTATCTGCTATCATGTCCATTCAGTCAGAGAACTCATCTTGGTTAAACACAATCTGCGAGAACCTTCACGAATTAAATGTCTTCGAATGCCGTCATGTTAAAACAATAGGAGTGCATTCCACTTCTACAATGTCTTTCTCTTTTCTGAAAAAAGTGTTTGCAAGCCAATGTCCCCGATTGCAGTATTTATTTACATCTTCGGTCGCAAAAAAGTTAGTGAACCTCAAAGAGATCGCAGTCATAGGATGTGAATCCCTGAAAGAAATAGTGGCCAAAGAAGAAGATGAAGATGAAGATGAAAATGAGATGATATTCATGAAGCTTGAGTATTTGACTCTTATCTCATTAGACAAATTTGAAAGGTTTTACACGGGGAGTTCCACTTTGAATTTCCCATCCTTGAGAAGCGTGAGGGTTGACAAATGCTTCAGCACCAAAATTTTCCGTCGTCGTGATAAAGTGCCTCCGAAATTTAGGGTGGTCGTAGATGGAATCCGTTGTAAAGGTGATACAAAAGCTCTGATCATGCAACAACTTGAGGAGGAGGCATCCTGAGTTAATTTGGTGACAAACTCCCTTCACTTGTAAGTACATTATATCATTTTATTTTTTCATCTTGGAAAAATAATTGGCATATGCTGCTCAACTGCTATTGACTTAGTGTGAAGGCATTCACCATCTAATTAACTTTTCTTTGTTTCTGCATTTTATATAAATGGAGAAATATGAAATGTTCAATCAAAATATATTTTTCTACAATCTGTGTTGGTCATCTCTAATCAACTCGCCTTTTGTGAATAATTTGCTTCAAGAAATTGTGTCAACTGAAACAAACTTATTGTCACTGCGTTCGCTTCTGGTACCCTTTTCAAAATTTGTTTTCTTGTTTTTATTGAGCACACCATCGGAGAATACATGAAATTTCAGTGAGTATATATTTTGCTTCTTGTATTTATAATTTTCCATATTTATAATACAAATTTATTCTAAAAGATTGAAAGGAAAGGAAAGTTCAGACATAAAAAGTTGATAAAGTATGGACACTGGTCAGAACTAGAATTTTAACACTATTTTAAACTGTCAAAATTTTGATAGTCAATTTTTCTCATGCCTTGCAAAATCCAGTTTAAAAGGTTGGAAATCTATTCTCAAAGCTGGGATTTCAGTTGTTCAGTCATGAACAAATTCGACTTATTTTCCTACGCTCTCTAATCGTAGTTCTTTCAAAAAAAAAATTAAGTTGCAGGGAATCAGGGGACTCAAAAAAATGAAATGATAACGACATGACTACAACTATCAACAAATAGTGGACTTTTTCGTTGTGTTGAAGTGCAGTGTTCATGATTTAAGTTTCCCTATATACCTACAGGTAACATGAATGGTTCTCAAGATATATAAGGTTGTTTGTCAATAAGTATTGTTCCTATATTCAGAAGGAGCAAATGCGTGTTGTTTTTAAATTATAGGAACGATAGTGTGTTGCTTTAAGAGATTTGAATTGTTTTAAATTATAAGTTGTTGAATGTTTTTGTGTTAATAAATTTAACATGAGTTTAGTTGTTGAGAAAAAGATGCTCCGTGGATAAGTTGGAAACTGAGCATTGCATCTCTGGATATGTCTGTTGTTTCTCTGCTATAAGGTGTTTCATGAACAATACTGAAATGTATTTGTGTGTATGTACTATGGTACTTATGTTGTAAAATGAGTGTTTCTTTCTTTTAATAAAGTTGTCCTGTTGTACAGGAGGGTGTATGGTTTTAAATTATAGAAATATTTCTTCATGTATAAAGTTTATCAGCCTAAAGACATAATAGAAATATTGCTTGATGAGAATGTGTGGCAAGGGTGGCATAGAGAAAGTGATGGTGATGATGAAGTTGAAGATTTTTCATATAAAGATTAAGAAGAAAATGAAGATGAAGGTGAAAATGGAGATGAGTTTAAATAGAATCTTTTATATAGGAAGGAATGTCATTTAGCCAAAGCTACAATTATAATTTTCCATCTTCATGACAAAGTATGAAAAGAATTGGAGTTTATATGCACATGTTTCTCCATAAATATTTGAAAAAGTTGTAAGATCATATGTAATTGTTGTGTGAAAATGGTAACAATTATTTTGAAACTAATTGTAAATAAAGATGATATTTAGTCCTATTATAAAATCGTTGCCTAATTATTGAAAAAGAAACGTGAATAAAAGATATTAATTTGTATTAATAATAACTTCTATAAGATATTAATTTGCCTAAAAATATATTTTATATTATAAAATATTTTAGTAAAAGGCTTTTTAATTGTATTAAATTTATTTTATTTTAGTCCTATTGATAAATAAGAGATGTGGCCATTATTATATGGAAAATATAACTACTTCAGCAGATGGGTAGAGATGTTATTGAAATCCTGTTCATTATTGAAATGGCCATATCATGGAAACGCACCACCGCCATTTCCCCAACCTTCAACCTCACCATCAAAACACGCAACAAGAAAAATCCATTCGATTTCAAACAAAAAACAAATGCAAATAACACAAAATCCATATATATCAGCTTCGATTACATTATAAATCTTAAATAATATAAAAATGCTTAAATTCAAGTACAAACCTAGATCATCATCGAGACAAATATGAAAAAAAAAATACAAAAAGAAAATAAGATGATGGCAGACACGGTGACTTCTAAGACTTGAAGTGCAGCACAATATAACTTGTCGTGTCTTGTTATGAAGATAGTGTGTGTCCATACAGTTGTGTTGTTTTTCTGTTAAAATCACAAAGCAGTTCCTGAGTTTCGAGGATTTTGTTTCTAAGGATAATGAAAAATAAATTTTACTTTTTTTTTTCATTATTCAATTACTTGTTTTTATCGGATAATGAAAAATAAATTTTACTTTTTTTCCATTATTCAATTACTTGTTTTTATCAATTTTATAAGTAGTGTGAAGAATAAATAATTTAATATATAACCATATATAAAGAGATACCATCTTTTATGTCCACATTTTATCTTTAGTTATTATTTTAAAAGTTAATTATTTTATAAATAATTTATCTTTAATATTATCCTAAAAATGTCTTTTGTATTTAACAGTTCTTTTAAAAATTCTTTTTTGTGTATATTTTTTTTAATATTACATTTAACAAATAATTTAAAAATTAATTATATATTTCTTATTAATTTTAATTCAAATTTCTATAAAAATTAAAAAGTGTGAAACATATGTGTTTTTGCTAATAATATTATAAAAAAGATAATAATATGTTTTTTAGAAAAATATTAATCTTTAATGTTTAGTAACATTTTATTAAAATATAATATAATAAATTAATTTTATTAATAATGACATTTGTTTGAAAAATATTACCATATAATTATTAATATAATTTACAATACCATTTATTTAAGAAACGTTAATATAAAATCATTAAAAATGTTACTAAAGATAGAAAATGATGCAATGTAGTGTTTGTGGAGATCAAAATTTAGAGAATCCAAGGAGAAATATTAATACTTGAAATTCTAAAGTATTGTAAGATCTCAATTTTGATTAGAGCTGTCAAGATGGGTTGGAACCTGTGAGTCAACTCGATTCACCATGAGTTTGGATTTGATTGGATTAAAATTCATTTAAAAATTTCAATATAGGTTGATTTTTGACCCGATTCACCCGGATTGAACCCGTGGTGAGCCGAGTTGACTCACCAACCCGCAGATAAAAGGATCACACAAGTATTTTTTGATTAAGTTGTGCTTTACGTTTGGATCATGTTAGGTTATTTTTTTAGCCAACACATAAATAATTTGTATTTTTTTTATTTTGGTTTGTATTTGGATTGTATTAAAGTTTATTTAGATTTTAATTAAAATTATAATTTAGTTTTGACTGAAAAAAAAATTATATATTTTTTTTAATTAAGTGAACCCGTGAACCAACCCGTTTAACTCCTGCCAACCTGTGATGGACCGGGCCAAGTTCGAATGTTCCTAACTCGCTAAAAAATGAGTCAGGTTGGGTTGACTCACTAAATCATCAACCGTGATGGGTCGAGTCGGGTAAAGCCGAATTACCTGTTTTGACAAATTGTTTTTCTTACTCTTATTTGTTAGAATGAAATTAGTGATATTTCTTATTTTATAGTAAAATATTGGTTATGTTGTTAATAGTAGGGTAAAAAAGAGGATCGGGTCCTTTGTTTTGTAAAAGTGTATATCTCTCACTTATGTATTAAATAAAGGAAGATTATCATATGATTCCCGTTTTTTATTTTTTAAATTGTTTGAGTGTGAATTATTAATTAATGTATTTTTTTCTTATACACTACCTACTTGCGTCGAGTAACTATCACAAAAAAAACTCTATTATTCGTTTCGTTGATTTTATAATTCATTTTACTGATTTATGGTTTTATAATTATGATGACAGTTGTGACTGTCGTCTAAAGGTATTTTTAATGATCATTTTGTCCGAATGCGTATAAAGTCATCGTTAAAGCCATATTTTTCAGTAGTATGCAATACTCAAAGACGACCAAAGTCATATTTTGAAGTAGACAAAAAATAAATAATCGAAAAGATAATGTTTAGTAAGTCCAACATGTTTTATTATACGACAAACATCCATTTTACAGCTACATCACGGTCAGTATTTTAGTATTCCAATACATAAGCAAATGTATAAAAACAAAACAATGAGTTTAAAAGTAAAATTCTACGCATTTGGTGGGTGGTGCCAGCCCCGTATTTGTATACATTGAAAGCATATTTCCTTTCAGAATCTCACAACTTCATTTTCAACGTGATCTCAATGCTTTTGAAGAAAACTAGGGTTCTTTGTCTGTGTTTTTCATGAAGAGTTTCTGGTTGTTGTAGTTGTCTTCATTGTTTTCAGGTAATCACTATAATCACTACTTGCTCCTTCTTATTCAAAGTTTACTTCTTCCATCGATGCAATAATGCATGTTTCATTTACACATAATCTAAATCCTTAGTATTTTAAACTCCGTTCCTCTCTGGTAGAACTTTGCTGCTACCACAATTTTCACAGGTAACTATTCATCAAATCTTGAAAGTTCAAGAAAAAAAATCAGTTATTCTAATTTCATTACTGATGCTATTATATATGAACGAAACCAATTATATTATATATACTCGACTGTATTTCTAAATCGATCACTTTTATTTTAATAATGAGAGAAAATATGTGACTGGATTTTTGAAGAAGAATAAGTCAGTGTTTATTAAATTTTGCCACAGGTTCAGTGAAACATCTCCCATCTTTTTAAAACTGGGAATTTTAGTTTTTCATTTTTTTTCATAATATTTTGATTATTTTAGAAAGTACCGTCACATAGTTGAGAGAAAAAAACATATTTCAATGAAATAACTTAGATCTTTATAAAGTACTCATAACAGAATTAATATTAATTATATAGTAAAAGTAGTTTAGAAAATTGTTTCTAGAGGTATAAATGAATGATTTGTTGGAAATAGTATAAGCAATTATAAATTAATAAATGAGTGTAATTTAATCTAATTTGTATAGATTAAGTACTTTTAAATGAGTAAGAAAAAAAAAATCTTAAATCTCTAAAATTTTGTGATGAAAAGAATTAATGATTAAATGAAATAATTTTGATTGAATCATATTTTATATTGCAGAGGTTGGTCTTGTCTAGTGAAGTAATATCACCTTAATTGCAGTTATTTTTAAGAATGTGACGGTTGTGGATCCTTCTCCAATTAATGTAAACGGTAACACATTTTTCTTCGTCTATATCATGACATTCATTTAAGTACTTGTTGATCATTCGTAGGTAGTAAAATGACGTTATATTAAACTATTAATTTTGGTTCTTCATGATTTGAAACTTTAATCCTTGAATTATTTTTCTTTTGTGCAATCTTAGAGCATGAATATCGCATATTTGCTTATGCATTATTTGACAGATGTTTGCATGAATCCTACCATTAATCTAATATTAATTTAAAATATTTTCTCCATGAGCGTACGTAGTACCTAACAGTGATATTGAATAAAGAATTTCACGCCATGTGCTCTTGCGCTAAAATTTATTAATTAATAAACTTTGTTTTTCTTTAGTCAACTTTCAGAAGCAACACAACGTGACCTAAATAAGTTGTTTATATTCAATATTTTATCTTTTAAATTCTGTCAATCAATATGTTTAGTGACGAGATCTATTGAACAGTGTTTAGATCTATAGCTCATAAGAGGATCTACATAAATAGTTCAACCATTCAAATAAATTTTAATGTAAACGTAATGTGTTCATAAGGATGTGTTATGTCTAAAAAGGGAGTTTCACTGAAGAGATATAATACCAATGAGACCTACGACCAACCACATAAGACATTGACACCACTCTTAACCCAAAATCTTAAGACAATGGATTTATGAGTCTTTATCCTTGTATAGTGCTTCACTTTCTCATTTCTAACTAATGTGGGACTTAGACTCACATTTGAAATCCTAATAGGATACTTATTGGAAAACAATATAAAATAGATCTTTAAATGTACTTTTTGGATTTTTACATCATACTAAGGTAGCATACACATAACTAGTGTTTTTTTTTTCTTTCGAGGAGGTTCATTTGGGAGAGAGTGTGTGTGTGTGTGTGTGTGTGTGTGTGTGTGTGTGTGTGTGTGTGTGTGTGTGTGTGTGTGTGGAACCAAAAACTTTGAGACATAGAGTTTATGAACCTTTTTTCTTAGCTGATGTCTAACTTTGTCATTTCTACTTAACTTTGACATTGAGACACTTTGATTATTCACAATAATCTCTCTCTTAAGTCTGAGTCCCTTTTATATGGTATATTTCCCCTCAAGTGTACCATGAACTTTATATAAACTATAATTGTTGTGCTTGTGGTGTTGTTATTGTTGTCACAACGGTTTAAGCAGTCACAAAGATGAACCATCAACTTTGATATCATTGATAATTTTTTTCTAAGGCGATTCATTAGGGAGAAACTACATAAATTTGACTTAAGCCAAAGAGATACAAAACATTTATTATTTCATTAGAAAACGCAAAAGACCAGTCAACAATTACTTTGACAGAGGTGATACATATCTTATAAGTACAAGAGCAATGAAGATTAATGAGAGAAGATCATGCGATTGACGCTACTTTATTTTATACTAGTGAGAATGCTCTCATGAGCAAGAGCAACGATAGTAACAAATATAACAACAATAGGTTTTTTCATCTTGTCCCTATTGCCAGGAAAATAATCATCAACGTAACAAGTGTTAGTGGAGGCCAAGTGAAAAATGTCACAAATGTGATCAATCAGGACATGGGGAAAATGTATGGAAATCCCAAGATTCTCAAGAAGATGTCAAGATCGTAGAGCATGAATAAGACAAGGTACTACTTCTTACAACATCATGTGTTACAACAAACAATTCTACAAAAGATTGGATTATACATATATAGTGGTTGTACAAACCACATGATTCATAATCGAACACTTTTCAAAGAGCTCAACAAATCAAAAATTTCAACTTGTTATGAAAGGTATAAGAACAATTTCAAGTAAAACTCACTCAAGTATCAAATTAATTTTTTATGTCTTATATGTTCCCTTGATTACTCAAAACTTTTTAAGTGTTTCTCAAATGTTAGAGAAAGGTTATAAGGTCTCCTTTGAAAACAAATTTTGTGTGATAAAAGATGTTAACAACCCTAGAAGCATTCAAAGTTCACATGAAAGAAAAAATATTTGCTTTGGATTTGATGAAAGAGGAATTGGCTACAAATGAAGAAAATAAAATAATGTTCAAAATCAAAAAGAGATAAATATCTCTTGAAGAAGTTTGATGTCCTAGAGAAGAAAGTAGATCCAGGCTCACATTCTAACATTCATCAAAGGTCCAATGTCATTACCGTGGAATCGGTAATTGACAAAGGAGATGATGTAGATAGAAGAAGAAATACAATGAAGAATGTCAAATTGAATGAAGATGTGATCCCACATTTTAAATATGGAATACAATGAAAAATCGTACATGCACCATAGTTGTATGATTGAAATATTTAACATCCTGTGTCCCGAAATGATCTCTAGTGCATCATTTATATTAATGTAAAATGAGACATGAGAGGTTGGAGGCCAAATACTCTTACCTTTAACTCTAGCATTATCAATCCTTTCTTTAATCTGTTTAATTTTTTCAACAACTTTCCTAGAGGATCATCTTCTGCTTTTGCCATGTCATCATATTCACAGATAACAAGTTGACATATAACCTACTTTTTAGGATGAAAGTACTGAAATAAAGATTTTGAAAGGTATGAATCATTTATTTATAAACTGTAAGATTAAAATACTAAGAATTTGATGCCATAATACCTTTGGTGGGCCAAAGTATGGCATGATCAATGCTTTAGGCCAAACTATAAATGTGCCTAAGGCTCCCCCACGAATTGGATTTCAGAAGTTGGCACAAGCACTTGACCATGGGGATCTTGAACTTCATCAATCGTCACATGTGCGTATTGGGGCAGTAGAGGAACACCATGGATAGTCTCCCCACCTTCAAGCTGTCGTCCTATGGCCACTACGTGCGGGGGACATCTATCAACCATTAAATCATACCGACTTGTGTTGTTAGTATGATCTAATAATACAATTCAATAAATCACCTAATAAATCTTAAAATAAAATAACAATTAATCTAATAATTACTCAAACATAATCAATAATTAATCAATATTTCTTATCTAAATATTTATTTTAAGACTCACAAAAAAAAAAAAATTTGATACTAAAAATATTCTACAAATTTAAATGAAACAAACATGTCAATAAAACCAAGAACAAAAAGTGGTAAGAAATACTTACAACAAAGTTCTTAAAATCCCTACAAAAATTTAGCCAAGATAAATAAATTTAGCCATACCAAACTTCAACAATGATAAACCAAAAACTATTTAAAATTTGGTGCATATCCAAACCTTGAACGAAGTTGGAAGGTGAACTAAGCACTTCAAGCCTTGTCACCGCCACTGGAGGAGTCGTTGTTGTTGTGGAGGACTCGTCGCTCACAATGGAGAATATAGGACTCACACGCTGTTTGAAGGGGGTTCACAACACACTCCCTGCACGAAAAAAATAATGCCCAAGGCAACCAAGCAACATGCATTTATGTTAAATGAACCTAAACACTTGGAAGACAAAGTGTGAAGAAACAATGTAGTGAAACTACCTTCGTGCTATAAGTGGGTAGTTGATGTCCTTCAACAATGGCTGTTGGGAGCTCGACGTCCTTCGATGGCGGATGATGGGGTGCTGACATCAAACCACAATTAGACATCTATCTCGTGAGGGGCAGACATCAAACTTGTTATTTTATTTACAAAAATGCCGCCGATCATTTTTTACGTTAACCTTTTCTTGTACAGACGTTGATTTGGAGACATTATAACCATTTTTTTGTTAGTGCCATGAAAGAAAGAGAAAAGTAAAAAGTACAACCAAAAGAAGGAGAACTAAATTTGAAGATTTGAAATTCAAATAAATAGATTTTAAGGAAGGAAGAATAATGAAAATATTTACTTAATATCTTAATATCATTTTTAGTTAAACTAGTTTTTAGGAAATCATTCAATTTTAGAAATATATTTCATATAAAAATAAAAATATATTTAGTTATTATTTAGAAAACTTTATAATTACCAAATCCACAAACCAAATAATACAAATGTTCTATCAATACACACATATCAAGAATAAAAACCATAAAAGGGTCTATATACAAAATGGTATTCAACAAATATAATATCCACTATAATGTTCACTGGTATAATGTTTTCTGGAAGACTCGTATTAAGCATGTCTCATTAGGGACTTCCATTTGATCCAAAAAGTATTTAGATTTACAAGTGAATCTAAGAATAACAAATCAAGATAAGTTCGTTACAACTCAAACCACATACATATATCATGATTTGTAAGACTCTCTTTCAACTTCTTACACTACAAGAAAATCCCTCATTAAAAACCAATTTTAGTGTCAAAAATTTGTTAGTCACTATAGTGACCAATTTAGATATCAATTTACAAAATAAAAAATTATTGATAGCCAAAACCTTGGTAGCTAAATTCTAGAAACCAATTATAATTTTTTATTCATAATGGTGACTATTTTAGTAACCAATAACTTTTTATTTTGTAAATTGATATATAAATTGATCACTAGTGACTAACAATCTTTTGTCATTAAAATTAATTATTATTTAATAGTTTTTTTAGTATTACCACTTGATATCTTATATGAGTTATTCGTAAAGTCAAGACATATTTGTTATAACATAGCTTTACTTAAAACATAACTTGAACTATAGTTCACATATCATCATCTTTTTGTAACTTCATGTTCAAATAATTCTTATAATTTTTTTCATATATTATAAATCATTTAAGGAAAACACAATTCAATCAAATATCAAAATTCAATATTTTGTTTACATTTACATTTAACATACACGTTCAATAAGTTTTCTCTTATATCCATAAATAAATTGTATAATCTTATCGGTTAAAAACTTATTAAAATTTGCTACTATACTTTAATAATTAGAAATATATAAAATTTTTAAATAAAGAAGCATGTGTGACTTCTTTTTATAATACTATAATCTATAATAATATGTAAAGATGATTTAATTTTTTTAATCCACATTTCGTAATTCCAATTTTTCTCTTATACATGTATTTTATAAAGTTGTCTATCTTCTCTCCTTTTTTTTTCTATTCATCAATGGTCTCTATAAAGTTGTCTATCTTCTTTCTTTTTTTTCCTAATTATCAACCGTTATTTTCTCATTCTTTTCTCCATTAATTTGAGTTTCTTTTTAATAAATATAAATTTATTTTGTCTATTAACCTAATAACATTACGATTCATATTAATATAATATTATACATATTTAAAAAAATGCTTACACACAAACACGATAACGTTGTGTTTATCACGTCTGTATTTACGTTAGTTTTTATAATTTCAATTACCTCTTACGTTTGCGAATAAATCATACAATTTTATGGTTAAAAACTATTATACAAATTAGTTCAATTTTATTCTGTTCTTAATTTTCAATTCCCTTTTATATTAATTCAGTTTTGAATACCACTACACAATATATTTTGGTTTAATTTATTAGATACACAATCAAAAACACAATTATTGAGTACTTAAACATAAAAGCATATATAAGCTTAAACTTATTTAAGCCTTACCTAATCATAAATCATGGAATATTTAGTGGTTTTGTTAAAAATAAGTGTTTTAAAATGTCTGATTAGGACAAAAATAAGTTATTGAGAAATAATGAGAGAACTTTCTTTATGTGTAAATAGGTAAGAACTTCATTTAACTTGTTAATTATTCATTAGTACGTACTATCATTTTTATTTATCATTGGTTACTCAGATGGTTAAATCAATATTCCAAGATAAACATAATAGAAGAGTTGTAGAATTTATTCAGAGAAATACAAAGAGAATTCAATCTTTATAGAGATGAGAATTTTAGAAAAGTTATTTCAATCTTTTTTCTTACACGATATTAGTTTTTGTATTATAAAACATAAAATTCCAGGCTCAAAGAACAACATAGCTCGTCACTCTTATCTACTTCAACTGTAAGGCCTAGTTTTATTTCTGCCCTAACGTTTAAGGGTTGGCCTTAATCTGTTGGGCCTAAGGGCTGACCCATAGGGTGCTAAGGCCCTAAAGCTACTAGGGTTTTCAATTCTGATTTATTTCTTGCAAAACAGAACCCTAAGTGCTGCCCCCTTCCTTTCAGGACGCTCTGCTAGGGCTTGACTCCGATCTTGGCCAAAGATTTCTCGAGCTCAACTTTGTTTTCGCTCCATTTCTCGAATTGTTGCACTCCGCAGTTGGTGTCGAGGTCCCGTATAAGCCCTCTCCAGGTAAGGGAAGCTAGACTTCGCGTTTTGATTCACTTTTGTATGTGTTGGTTCTGTTTCGAGTTCTGGTGCTAGTATGTTGCTTATGATGATGTAAAAATGCTTTGGGTGCTGTCATGAGTGAGTCTGTGTTTGAGCATGCGTGGAACAGTGGTGGAAACTGATATACTCGCCCAGGCGAGCTCATCTCGCCCAGGCGAGAATAGCGGGAACTCGCTCAGGTTTCTGCTCGAGCGCTCGCCTAGGCGAGCTGCTGTATTTTTGAGCGACGAACAGTCTCGCCCAGGCGAGACCGTCTCGCCTAAGCGAGAGCTCGCGACATTTTCCAGGAGCCACTGTTGCAGTCTCGCCTAAGCGAGAGTCTGCTGTTTAAGCGAGAGCACTCTTCTCGCCTTAGCGTGGACTCCAGCTTGAGCGAGACCTCTTTTGGGTTTTTGCTATGCTTTGTCTCTTGAATGTTGATGGTTGTTTGATTGGCTGGTTCATTGACTTATTAAGTACAAAGGGGGTGGATATGCATGTGCTATGTATGTTATGGGTGAGAACAAATGAATTGGAAATGAGCATGGCATGAGATATATTTGATGGTTGATCACTCATACTGAATGACGTGTTAAGGGTATGCATAGGAATTTCATGATTGATTGATAATGTATGACTAAGGGTGGTTTAGGACATAATTCCATGACCCTTGTAGTGGGGCTCGTGGTGGTGCCTCATCTTACGGACGTAATTCCGCAGGCCCTTCTCGGAGGAGTCCCCGGTGGTGCCTCAACAATAGGACCTAGTTCCATAGACCCTCTTAGGGGGAGTTAATGGTGATGCCTCATCGTATGGGCGTAATTCCATGGACCCTCTTGGGGGGGAGTCAATGGTGGTGCCTCATCTATTGGACTTAATTCCATGGACCTCGGGGTGATAGCTCATGGTGGTGCCTCAACATAAGGACGTAATTCCATGGGGGTATCGTGGTGGTTCCTTAAGGCCAGGACGTAATTCCACGGAGGTCTCGTGGTGGTGCCTCATGTAAGGATGTAATTCCGCGAAGGTCTCGTGGTGATGCCTCACTGTTAGGGCGTAATTCCACAGTTTGGTGGTGGTGCCTCATCGTATGTATCCGGATTAGTCAAGTCTAAAAGCCATAAGTGGTTTGGGTATATCATGTGTGGATGTCTGTTAATTATGATTGGTTTTGAATTTACCTGCTGAGTGTTATAATATAAGGATCTGTTACACTAGCTTACCCTTTCGCTTGTTTGTATGATTATGTGTGGTTTCTTCCTTTGTGATGATCATCAACCTTGTTGATGTGAGCAGATGTGAGAACCTCTGGCAGTGGTGATAATTGAGATGTTGCGGTTTGATGATATCTTGGACGATTATCAGGCTCATTATGGGGGCCTCAGCGTTTGGAATTTAATAGTAGTAGTAGTTTCTCTCGCTCTTAGCGAGTTTTTGTACCTCGTTTAGGCCTGTGGAACCCCTTCCTTTTATTATGGATATGTTGGGGTACTATGTACGTCATATTACGTCTTTCCGCACTCTCTGAATATTTAATATATGTGGCGTTTATTTAAATTGGAATTATCTATTTAAAATGGGATGTTACATTAATGGTATCAGAGCAGTTCGTTCTTAGGATGACCTGAGGTTGTGGGTTTGTCATGCCTCGTAGGTGTAAGTAGTCATGTCTAGTCGAGTTTGTCAGTGAAACCAAAATTTTTAAGAACGGAAAATGCCTTGATAGAGTAATGAGGGTGCACACTCATGACTAGATTAAAGGATGTTTTCCTTTCTTAACTCTAATGGTTTGGGGAAAGAAGGGTGAGCGACAAAAGGGTTGGTTGTCTGTAAGTGATAGAGTGTTGCTTTGTATGAAGTAGTTTGCCTTGTTGTGCCTTTGTGCTTTGTGGCTAGTGTCTACGGAGATAAGGGAAAGCAGATTGAATGTCAACTTGGTCTGCTCACCTTTACAAGTGTTGGATGGGGTCTCTGTAACAACGTCTTGCCTCAGAGATAAGAAGTTGATGTATGGTGTATATAACTAAGCAAAGAAAGCTAAGTTTTTGGTTAATAAACCAGAGAAGATGTTAGAGTTCACAAAATAACGTTTGGTCAAGAGGGAACTTTAAGGATGGACTCTCGGAAACAAATACTACAAGTTTTTTAAAAGAAGTTGAATTCAAAGATTTAGAACACTGAAAGGTAGCAGTGCATGCGAGTGCCACATCGTTTGGCGAAAGTCAACTTGATTCTACATCCCGACAATGTTGAAGTTCAGAGTCATGGAAAATGCATACAGTGTTAGGAGAAGTGTCATTGAATATAGTCATATGGTCACACCTAATGCTTCTTGGAGTAGTGGAAGAACAGTTGGCAAATTTTAGATCGCAAAAAATGGAGAGGTTGCTTGGCGACCAGAAAGCTAACAAAGGAGGAGACCCTGAAGTGCAAAAGGATGGCAAACCTCTAGTGAGAGGCTGAGATGGAGAAGGGTCCACTGATCAGTTGGGAAAGATGTCGTTCCTAAGTAGGGAAAAGAACAATTTTTGATTAGGGAAGAAGTGGCATAAGGAATTCATACTAGTGTTAATAGTCAACAGGTGAGGATGGGCCTTTTCAAACCGATAGTGGGATGTTTCAAGGAAAAGTAGTTCACATGAGTAGGACATCTGACCTTGGGTATAAGTGGAAGATTTCACGTACCAGAGGGAGGGACACACCTATAAAGGTTATTCTCGTATGGAAGGACAACCCAACTGATGTCGGGGCACCATGATGGAGGGAGCGGGAAGAAATGTTTTGAGTGGTTGACATGGTGTCTACGATGGTTGATTCTAAAGTGGTTAGCACGAATAATCTCCTCAAGAGATGCACCTTACGAAGTGATGCTTGGACTAAGAGCCGAATTTCTTGGGATCGTCTACTCCTTGGTGTCGCCAGTATGGTAAAGGAGTCATGGTTGTCTTTAAGAAGGGGTTGCGATCGAGATGATGGTTTTTGCTACAATTGCGACCAAGTGGGGACTCGCTCGGGCGTGTGGTGCCTTCGTGGTGATCAAAGTATTTAAATTCAAACCCAATTCGAATTATTCCCTTTGTAAGGTTGGAACATAGTCTCAAGAGTGAATCAATTGTTTTCTCAATCTCGCTCCGATGAGCTGGTACAACCAACGAGGTGGTGTTCTTAGATTAAAAAGAGATGAGCCAGTGGTTACGTATGAAGTATGGATCAAGTTAAATAGTGGGGGCAGAGCTTCATGTGAATCAAAAACACCTGATGAAGGAAAGGGAATAATAGACGAAAGGGATCTAAATGGTGAAAGGATTATAGACGTGTTCTGAAACAAGTACTAGAGTTTTGACCTTGGTGTGGTGGAGTTCACTTCTGCGTTGGTGTCTGAGGAAGAACCTGTGACAATAGTTCCTAATTGAATGGTTACTATTATGAATTTGGAGTAAATACGGAAATGGAGGAGATATTGGAGAAGTAGTGGCTTATACTAATTATAATCACAAGGATGACTGCAAGGTTGGTGAACATTAGAGGAGAGGTAGTGGTTGAATAAATTGTTCAAGGGAAAGCGTTGGATAAGAGGGGATTGGCCTTTCGGGCCTATGGTTGTAAAGAGCAGGAACGTGGTGAAGGTGAGGCAATCTCAAACATGTTAGCTATACCGTTAAGGTTTAGCGGCGAGTTTCCAAGTGTGAACAAAGTCTTTGGAATGGGCAAGAAAGGGGATTGACAAAGGTTGTAGTGTCTAGTAGGACATATGGTTTATAAAGGGGTGGATACGATGTTGAGAAAATGGGACGTTAAGACTATAAAAAGGTGAGTCCAAAGAGTTTTGTAGGTTCCGTAGAGGTTTTGGAGGAAGGTTTCTCAGCGATGATTGTTTCCTTGTCACGGCATACGTGGGAGGAACATCGTTTTGAGTGAACGAATGAGTGACTTGTGTGTGTAATCAGAGTAGCGCAGTGGGATGGTGGGAAGTGATACCTATGAAGGGTAAGAGGTGTGTGGAAAGAACTATCTTACTCATGACTTAATGATTACTATGACACCCAGTTCTTCAAAAACAGCGAAAGTGTCGTTCTTATGAGTATCAAGTGAGGATGTTCAGTGATCATTTAGAGTTGGAATTATGGGGTTACTCAGAGAAAGTTATACAAGAGAAGTAAGAGATGGTTTGAGTTATAATTTTAAGTTAGGGTGCCAACTTGGAAGTGAGAAAGCAAGAGTAGATGTGCAGTCGAAGAAGGGAATTCACGATCCTTGATTTGACGAGGTAAGAGTGAGGGTTTGTTGAGAAACATAAGTGTTTGGGTTGGAAAGAAAATGTGTGGGGAGATTTCATTAGTCTAGTCATCTGACTAGAACTAGTGAGTCTTTCAACAAGGTTGGAGAAAAAGCAATTCAAAAAAATCTTAGTTTGAGAAGTATCTTAGAGTTGATGGGTATATATCACACTAGAAATTTCAAGTCAAGGAAGACATGGTTCTAAGACTTTTGGAGAATGATGGTTACAAGTTAGTAAATCAGAAATGAAGGTGAGATGCCAAGATGAATTTGGTGGTTGTAACAGAGGAAAGCTTAATTTGGAAATGGAACGACTTGGTTGTGGACCTTGCTACCAGTGGTGGAAGTCAGTAAAGGAGGCAAGATGTTATGAGTGTCGTTATGCATAAAAGTGGTCAAGAGTGTTGATGGTGAGGTAGTAGGCTAGAACTCAATCGTGATCAAGCCAAGGGAGTGATGCATAAAGGAGTGAATAAGGTGACAGGAACTGATAACGAACATGCTTTAGTTTGAGACTTAAAGTGACCTGAGACTTTGATAAAAACCTACAGGAGGTAAGGAAGTGCATATGGTGGGTGAGTCATTATATCAGGTACAAGTTAGTTGGGCAAGTACGAGGGGGCAATTCCAATGTTAAAGTTGCAAGTTGGAAGTTAGTTCAAGTGTAGTGACTAAACCAATTTACATTGTTGGACACATATTGCATAGCACCAAGGTAAAGTTTCCAGTGACTATAGGTATTGGAGTCATCATATCTGTCATGTTTGGGTGGTGGTTGTGGAGGGCGTGAGGAAAACGCGGTTTTCTTTCTATCATATCGATGAATTTTTGAGGACGAAAATTTTTGTTGTTGGGGAGAATGTAAAGCCCAGTTTTATTTCTGCCCTAATGTTTAAGGGTTGGCCTTAATCTGTTGGGCCTAAGGGCTGGCCCATAGGGTGCTAAGGCCCTAAAGCTACTAGGGTTTCCAATTCTGATTTATTTCTTGCAAAATAGAACCCTAAGCGCTGCCCCTTTCCTTTCAGGACGCTCTGCTAGGGCTTGACTCCGATCTTGGCCAAAGATTTCTCGAGCTCAGCTTTGTTTTCGCTCCATTTCTCGAACTGTTGCACTCCGCAGTTGGTGTCGAGGTCCCGTATAAGCCCTCTCCAGGTAAGGGAAGCTAGACTTCACGTTTTGATTCACTTTTGTATGTGTTGGTTCTGTTTCGAGTTCTGGTGCTAGTATGTTGCTTATGATGATGTAAAAATGCTTTGGGTGCTGTCATGAGTGAGTCTGTGTTTGAGCATGCGTGGAACAGTGGTGGAAACTGATATACTCGCCCAGGCGAGCTCATCTCGCCCAGGCGAGAATAGCGGGAACTCGCTCAGGTTTCTGCTCGAGCGCTCGCTTAGGCGAGCTGCTGTATCTTTGAGCGACGAACAGTCTCGCCTAGGCGAGACCGTCTCGCCTAAGCGAGAGCTCGCGACATTTTCCAGGAGCCACTGTTGCAGTCTCGCCTAAGCGAGAGTCTGCTGTTTGAGCGAGAGCATTCTTCTCGCCTGAGCGTGGACTCCAGCTTGAGCGAGACCTCTTTCGGGTTTTTGCTATGCTTTGTCTCTTGAATGTTGATGGTTGTTTGATTGGCTGGTTCATTGACTTATTAAGTACAAAGAGGGTGGATATGCATGTGCTATGTATGTTATGGGTGAGAACAAATGAATTGGAAATGAGCTTGGCATGAGATATATTTGATGGTTGATCACTCATACTGAATGACGTGTTAAGGGTATGCATAGGAATTTCATGATTGATTGATAATGTATGAGTAAGGGTAGTTTAGGACATAATTCCATGACCCTTGTAGCGGTGCTCGTGGTGGTGCCTCATCTTACGGACGTAATTCCGCAGGCCCTTCTCGGAGGAGTCCCCAGTGGTGCCTCAGCAATAGGACCTAATTCCATGGACCCTCTTAGGGGGAGTTAATGGTGGTGCCTCATCGTATGGGCGTAATTCCATGGACCCTCTTGGGGGGGGGAGTCAATGGTGGTGCCTCATCTATTGGACTTAATTCCATGGACCTCGGGGTGATAGCTCATGGTGGTGCCTCAACATAAGGACGTAATTCCACGGGGGTATCGTGGTGGTTCCTCAAGGTCAGGACGTAATTCCGCGGAGGTCTCGTGGTGGTGCCTCATGTAAGGATGTAATTCCGCGAAGGCCTCGTGGTGATGCCTCACTGCTAGGACGTAATTTCATAGTTTGGTGGTGGTGCCTCATCGTATGTATCCAGATTAGTCAAGTCTAAAAGCCATAAGTGGTTTGGGTATATCATGTGTGGATGTCTGTTAATTATGATTGGTTTTGAATTTACCTGCTGAGTGTTATAATATAAGGATCTGTTACACTAGCTTACCCTTTTGCTTGTTTGTATGATTGTGTGTGGTTTCTTCCTTTGCGATGATCATCAACCTTGTTGATGTGAGCAGATGTGAGAACCTCTGGCAGTGGTGATAATTGAGATGCTGCGGTTTGATTATATGTTGGACGACTATCAGGCTCACTATGATAGCCTCAGCGTTTGGAGTTTAGTAGTAGTAGTAGTTTCTCTCGCTCTTGGCGAGTTTTTGTACCTCGTTTAGGCCTGTGGAGCCCCTTCCTTTTATTATGGATATGTTGGGGGTACTATGTACGTCATATTCCGTCTTTCCGCACTCTCTGAATATTTAATATATGTGGCGTTTATTTAAATTGGAATTATCTATTTAAAATGGGATGTTACATCAACTATATTCTCTCTTAATTAATATTACTGTATATGTGATCTACACTATGCAGAAAAGATGTAGTTTAGATGCAGCATGGCTTCTCCAGTCGGGTGTTGTCAATTCCTGACATCGTCAACTCGTGCAAAGGTGTGGCTGAAGAAGCAATTCATTCAACTGTACTTGTACGAGACAAGAGTTGCTGAACTAAAAGATGTTGTGGATAAGCTCGAGAAGAAGAAAGATTCTATTCAACATACAGTTGACGAGGAAGAACGTCGACATGGAAGAAGAATTCACGTTGAAGTTAAAGAATGGATAGACAGAGTGAATAAACTCATTCTCGCATATAAGGATTTCGATAATGACGAAATATACCATAAATGTGCAGTGTTTGACTTTTTCGACAGTGGTTACCTTCCGAAGCCAGGAATAAGGTATCGTCGAAGTAGAAAAGCATATGATATAACAGAGCAGGCAAATGAGTTATTGCAAAATGCAAAGTTTGACATTTTCTTTAATTGGTCTGGCCCACCCTCTACGGCTGCCTTTTTTTCCAACCTTGGTTATGAAAGCTATTCATCAAGAAATGACACTGTGAAAAACGTTATTGATGAATTCCAAAAGCCGGGTGTTAGAATGATTGGTCTTTATGGTTTAAGTGGCGTTGGCAAGACCTCTTTAGTCAAAGAAGTTGTAAAGAAAGCCTTAAAAGATAAGATGTTCGAAGTGGTGACCATGGCAAGTGTGACAAAAAACCTTGACATAAGAAAAATCCAAGGACAAATTGCTGATATGTTGGGGGTTGTATTGGAGGAGGAAAGTGACATTGCAAGAGCTGCTAGGATACACCAGATATTGAATGATGAGAATAAGAGCACGCTCATAATCCTAGATGATCTTTGGGAAGAAGTTAACTTTAACTTGCTGGGGATTCCACATGAATTAGAGAAAGATGATGATGTAACCATTGACAGAAGAAAATCACTAGATGTTGATATCTTGAAGAATGTCAATGATAGAAAATCCTCTGACCTTGATGGTTCGGCAAGTTTCCGTAAAGGAATGCTACACGGTGTTGGTGGTTTGAAGAATATCAATGAAGGAAAATCACATGTTGATGCTTTTGATGTGGTGAAAACAAAAAAAAATGTTTCTCAGTACAAGGGGTGCAAAATTTTGATGATTTCTGAAATCAAACCAGTGTTATTAAGTCAAATGGAAGGGAAAGAAGAGAGTATTTTCACCGTGGAAGTCTTAAAAGAGAACGAAGCAGAGATGTTGTTCAAGAAAAAGGCTGGAATATGTGGCAATAATTATGAATATGACAAATTAGCAGCTCAAATTGCCAGCAAGTGTAAAGGGTTGCCAATGACAATAGTTACCACTGCAAGGGCATTGAAAAATAAAAGCCTTTCCGTATGGGACGAAACTAATCGAAAACTTGAATCACAAAATTTAGCTAGAGCACCTGAATTTTCTACCAAGTTGAGTTATGAGCTTTTAGAAGATGAGGAACTCAAGTACACTTTTTTGCTTTGTGCTCGCATGGGTCATGATGGATTGGTTATGGACTTGGTGAAATATTGTATTGGTTTTGGTTTTCTTCAAGGAATCAACACTGCAAGGCAAACCAGAGACAAAGTATACATGTTGGTTGCAAAGCTAAAAGAGTCAGGTTTGTTGTCTGACAGTTATTCAAGTGATCATTTCACCATGCCAGATACTATTCGCACTGCAGCTTTGTCAATAGCATATAAAGAAAATCATTTATTTACAATGACAAAGAGAAAATTAGATGAATGGCCTAATAATCTTGAAATGTATGTTGCTATTTCCTTACATCATTGTGACTTCATTGAAGAGTTTCCTGGGAGAATAAACTATCCAAGACTTAGAGTCCTTCAAATTGTCAATAATATTCCACGCCCGAAAATACCTGAAAAATTCTTCGAAACAATGAAAGAACTCAGAGTCTTGATATTGACTGGTATTCATCTCCCCCTCGTTGGTTCTTCAATTTCATCCTTGCATAAACTTAGAATGCTTTGTTTGGAGCAATGTTGCATGCTAGATAAGGAATTATACATCATAGGAGAGCTGAAAAGGTTAAGAATTCTAAGTTTTTCAGGATCTGATATTGAAAGTTTGCCAGCTGAGTTGAATGAGTTAAAAATGCTACAAATTTTTGACATAAGTAATTGCTCTAAACTTAAAAAAATTCCAAATGGTGTCATATCAAGCTTGGTAAGTCTGGAGGAGTTGTATATGAGAAATACCTTGATTCAATGGGAGGATGAAGAGCAAACACGCCAAAGTAAAATAACTCTACTTTCTGATTTGAAACATTTGAATCAATTAACAACTCTAGACATACAAATCCCAAATGTTTCCTATTTGCCAAAGAATTTGTTTTTTGACAAGTTATTTAGTTACAAGATTGTTATTGGAAATTTGAGTTCAGTTTTAGAGACTGATTTCAAGATGCCAGAGAAATATGAAACATTGAAATTTTTGGCAATACAATTGAAAAATGGATCTGACATTCATTCTCTAAAAGGGATCAAAATGTTGTTTGAAGAAGTTGAAAATCTGTTCCTAGAACTTAATAGTGTCCATGAAGCCCAAAATATTGTCCACGACCTTTTTTATAGATTGAATTTAAATGGATTTCCATATCTTAAGCATTTATGGATGGTAAATAATTCTACCATTCAATCTCTTATCTATCCAAAGGACAGGCAGCTCACTGAGATAGCTTTTCCAAAATTGAAGTCATTATATCTCTATAATCTCAAGATAGATAAAATATGCTCTTGTGAACTTTCAAAACCCTCATTTGGTAAATTGAAAGTCATCAAGATCAATCTTTGTGGAGAATTGAAGAATGTATTCTCAATTTCCGTGGTTGGACTTCTAAAAGTTCTTGAAACAATTGAAGTTTCTGAATGTAACTCTTTGAAGGAAATCATCGATGTGGAACCACAAAGCGACCCTGAAAAAACAGAGCTTCATATGCTTCCTGAATTACGCTATTTGAAGCTACAATCTTTGTCTGAGTTTACTGGGTTTGATGCCATTCCTCACATAGAAGGAAAAGAAAGAAAACTCTTCCACGAAAAGGTTCGCTTAAAGTTATCCTCTAAATTTCTTTATATTTTAGAATTAAAACTTATTTTTTCACATGTTTAGAAAATCATGATCAACTCAGTCTTTTTAGACACTAATCACGTGTGTCTCTTTGCAGGTTGCAGTTTCAAAATTAGAGAGACTGGAGTTGTCCTCAATCCAGATTGACACAATATGGAGTGTCGACCCATCTTCAAAAAGATTATCTTTTGAAAGTTTAACACATTTGGATGTGAATGGTTGTTGGAAATTAAAATATTTGATGTCAATTACAATGGCCAAGAGTCTGGTGAATCTTCAAAGCCTTTATGTAAGTGACTGTGTGAAGATGGGAAGCATCTTCCTTGAACAAGTGATAGAGAAGGATATTACGGTAAGAAGCTTGGTCTAATTAGAATTCGTGTTAAGATTTAAAAGTACAAACCCGCAATCGTAGTTTCAAATAGTACCATAACTAATGTTATTTGTTTGTAGACACATAAATGTTATATTGATTTGGTTTCTCTATTTTAACATATAACTCGATTTGGCGATTGTGTACCAAAACAGGGTAGCATCTTTCCAAAATTGAAGAATATGAAACTTCGCAACATGAAGAGTTTGAGTAAGATATGGTATCCGAAACTCCCTTCAGGCTCCTTTAACAAACTAGACACTCTAATCATTGAGGAATGTCACAGACTTGAAAATGCATTGGATGGAATATTTGGGAGTCTATGCAACTTGAGAATTACAAATTGCAGGTCCATGCAAGCAATATTTAATATACTTGACCAAGTTGGGGATGTAGTTAATAACTTGCAAGATGTTCATTTAGAAACACTCCCTAAATTGAAGCTTGTATGGAAAATGAATTATAAAGATGGAGTTGGGATTCCTAAGTTTAAAAATCTGAAAAAGATATGGGCTCAAGATTGTGACAACTTGAAATATATATTTCCATTTTTTGTAGCCAAAAGTCTTCATAATCTTGAATTTCTTGTGGTTTGTGATTGTTATGGGTTGAGTGAAATTGTTGCCGAAAGGGAAGTTACCAACACGGATGAAGTCAACTTTAACTTTCCCAAACTAAGCATCGTCAAATTTTCAGAACTGCCAAAACTTACGAGTTTTTGTCCAACGGCTTATACATTATCATGTCCATTGAAAGAGCTGTCTATTGAACTTTGTTATAATCTAGAACCATTCAACAACAAAACCGATCATGTACATGAATGCTTTCCTCAAAAGGTACTAGTACTAAGCCCCTCAACTCTTCAACAACACTTTCTAATTCATGCAAAATTAAATAGAAATCAAAATGAAAACATTTTCTTCCACTTTTATTTAAATCTATGTACATTTATATAAATATACTCATCCTTTTCTTTACATGTTTGTCAATTATAGGTAATCAATAACTTGAAGTCCATGCAAATTGAGTTTTGGCATGCAAAGTCACCAAGCAGTTATATAGGTAAAGTGAACCATCGAAGGGATAACTTAGAAGAGCTTTCCTTATCAAGAATAATGGATACTGAGATTTTATATTCTTTCCTACATAGAATTCCTAATTTGAAAAGCCTTTCACTGAATAATTGTTTCTTTGAAAAGATAGTGCCTCCAAAGGAAGATACTGAATTTGAGAACTTGGGAGTAGTTCCAAATCTGAAAAGATTGATGTTGATAGACTTGCCGAATCTCATAGAGATAGGCTTTGAACCAGACATCATTCTTGAAAGATTAGAGTTCTTAATTTTGAAGAACTGTCCTCGTATGATTACTGTAGCACCTTCCTATGTATCTTTTACTCGCTTGACCAATCTTGAAGTGGTCAGTTGTGATGGATTGCAAAGTCTAATGTCAGCATCTACTGCAAAAGGTTTGGTTCAGCTCAACACCATGAAGGTAGAGAAATGTGAATCCCTTATTCAAATAGTAAGAAAAGATGGAGAAAAATCTGACAGAGTTGTTTTTCAACAATTGAAAGCCCTAGAGCTTGTTTCACTGAAGAAACTCAGGAGTTTTTGTGTCTCTGATTGTGGCTTTGAATTCCCATCATTGGAAAAATTGGTAGTGAGTGCATGTTATAATATGGACAAATTTTCTGAAACAGTCCCCAGCTCACCGATTTTACAGAATGTAGATATTGTACATGGAAAAGAGAACAAACGATTATGCTGGGAAGGAGATATAAATGCTACAATAAAAGAAATATTTCGGGAAATGGTATGTAATTATGTATGATTTTCTTGGTTAAATTTTTCTTTTCTGATTTGTTATTTGTAAAAGTTAACTTAAAACAATGAAATTGCTTTACGTAAATAGAAAAGTAATTGTCTGAGTGGATTATGTCATTATACGATGAACTTACACAATATATATTCACAGAAATTTTTTGAGGGCTTAGAGGAGATAAGCCTCTCCCAACACCAAGAGCTACAAGGAAGCTGGCAACATGGAGTTGGTCTGCAAGAGCAAAATAGCTGGTTTTATAGTTTGAAAATTTTGAAGATTGAGAACTGTGAAATTCAACCATGTGCAATTCCATCCAATATTCTTCCCTGTTTGAGGAGCTTAAAAGAACTACATGTACAGGCCTGTAACAATGTAGAGGTAATTTTTGAGATGAATGTTGAAGAGGGAACTGGAACAACATTCAACTTGGAGATATTGACTTTACAAAAGCTACCAAAGCTTAAGGATGTGTGGGAAAGAAATGGTAAAGGAACCGAGAGTTTTCAAAATCTAAAGCTAGTCAATGTCAGTGAATGTAGAAACCTGCAAAGTGTGTTTCCTTTGACCTTGGCAAAAAATCTTAAAAAACTTGCCGAACTTCAAATAACACGTTGTCATGTATTGCAAGAAATTGTTAGAAAGGAAGAGGACACAACAACGGTGTTTGCGTTCCCCTGCTTAACTACATTGCATCTAGGTGGTCTGCCAGAGCTCATTTACTTTTACCCACAATCTTTTACTTTGGAATGCTCCACGTTAAATAGCTTATTCGTGGGGAATTGCCAAGAGTTGGAGCTATTTGGAAGTGCTTATAGACAATTAATTTTCCTTGATCTAAAGGTAATTAAGTAACATGAAATGTGCATTTTTCGTTTGTCTCTCTCTATGTATATATTTTATGTTTCACCTTTTAATACCATGTCCTTGCTTTTCTGTTTGATTTTCTTTCACTAGAATATTTTCAACCTTGACGAACTATTACTTGACTGGGAACACACAATGGTGTTAAGAACTAAGTTGGGAGAATCTATGGACAACCTCAACTATTTAAATCATATTCAGTTGTTCTTTGATGCTGATGAGAATGAAAGACCTTATTTGCCCATTCAAATACTCCAGAAGATGCCCAATCTAACAGATATGGGTATATACTATTGCAGTTGCCTTGAGGTATTCCAAACTCAAATCCCGGAAATTGCTGAAAAAAAGGTGCTTACAAACTTAGAAACATTGACACTGGATAATGTGTCAAAACTCCAATCTATTGGGTCGGAGGACTCACCATGGTTAAACGTGATTTGTGACAGTGAAAAGCTCCAACACTTATATGTTATCAATTGTCCTGATTTGAAAACTTTGGTGCATTCTACTCCTTTAGTGTCTTTCACGTATGTGAAAGAAATGTACATACACAGATGTCAGGAATTGAAATATTTGTTCACATTATCATCGTTGAAAAAGTTGAAGAACCTTGAGCATATAGAAGTCAGTGACTGTGAATCAATGGAAGTAATAGTCTTTAAAGAACGGGATGACATTTCAGAAGAGATCAAATTACAGCAGCTAAAGAGCATAAATCTCATTCGTTTATCAAGCTTGAAATGCTTTTATTCAGACAATGACACTTTGCGGTTACCCTCCTTGATGCTAGTGGACATATGGATATGCCCCAAGATGAAGTTTTTCTCTGGAGGAGCGATACACCTGAATTCTTCTTTCAAAGGAACCCTAGCTTCAAACTTCTCAAGTGATGACTTGGTCTTCTGTCGTGATCTTAACTCTTCGGTAGAGAAGGATTTCCTACAACTGGTAACCACTTTCAATTCTGAATCAATTAATTATGACTCTAAATTTGAGTGACTTTGAAGAATCTAAAACAAGAACCATCATAGATTTATACCGTTTTTTATAGGTAAACTAAGCCGAGCAGGCAATGGATATATCTAATGATAAGTGTATTATAATATTTACAGGAGTTTTTTAAAGCCGTGGACAAGGAGTGCTTTTCTGATAATTTTGAGCTACAAGCAGACCCGCTTTGTAAAAATGGTTTGCGAAACAAATGGTTGGTCAATTTGGAAACTTTGAAGTTGCAGAACTGTATGCTATCATATGCAATTCCATCTTCTATTCTTTCTGCTTTAAAGAATTTGAAAGAGTTAGAAGTACGAGATAGCAAGCAAGTAAAGGCAATTTTTTATATAAATGACGACACTGACATTAAAGAAACAGAACTCCAATTGAAGATATTGACTTTAGATGGGCTATCAGAGTTGACGCATGTGTGGAAAAATGACACAAACAAAATTCTCATCTTTCGAAATCTACAAGAGGTTGTTGTTAGTGATTGTGCAAAGCTGCAAACTTTATTTCCTGCTTCCTTGTCAAAAAGTCTCAAAGATCTTAAGAAGCTTGAAATATATTCCTGTAAAAATTTGCAAGACTTGGTTGAACAGGAAGAAACAACATTAGTAACTGAAAAGTTTGTGTTCCCTTGTCTAGAGGATTTGGAATTCAAAGACTTGCCCCAGGTCACTTGTCCTAAAACATTCACTCTGGAATTCCCATCCGTAAAATTCTTATCTGTGAGGAATTGTGATGAGCTAAGGTTATTTCAAAGTGTATATGATCCCACGGGTGAGGGTACTTCAAGCAAGACACTTCCTCTTATCTCAGATCCAAAGGTATGTGAAGCATTATGGAGTCTGCACTGCACTTCCAACTTTTTTCTCCTTTCACCTTTTTTTCTAATTTCACGCACCTTTTTATCTGATTTGTTTTTGTCTCTAATTGTTAGGTCATGTCCAACCTGAAGAAACTGACTCTTGATTGGAAACAAATTTTGGCATTAAGCTTATGGTTTAAGTCACAGCAAACTACAGAAGGCCTCACAAATTTAGACAGAATTTCCTTGTGTTTCTTTGGAGCCAAGGAGAATGAAATGCCTATGTTGCCCGTTGAAATACTCAAGGCTCCAAATTTAACAGAAATGGATATAATCAATTGTGAAAGTCTCGAGAATTTTCTTGCTCAAAACCCTATGATTGGCGACGAGGAGATGCTGGGACAATTAACAATATTAATGCTATACAATGTGGCTACTACACAATTATTCGAGTTAGAGTCCTCAAGCTTAAACATAATGTGTGGGAGGCTGCACGAATTAACTGTTGTCCAATGTCTTCATTTGACAACATTAGGAGTACTTTCTACTTCTACAGTGTCTTTCTCTTGTTTGAAAAAAGTGAGTATAGACAAATGTCCAAACTTGAAGTATTTATTTACAACTTCAGCTGCCAAAAAGTTAGCAAACCTTGAGAAGATTTTGGTGATCAAATGTGAATCAATAACAGAAATAGTGGCTAAAGAGGGAGATGCAACTTCTGAAGCTATTAAATTTGAGCGACTCCACATCATTCATCTACAGTCTTTAACAAGTTTAAAATGCTTTTATTCTGGGAGTGACACTCTACAATTACCATCTTTGAAAATTGTGGCAATATGGAACTGCCCCAACATGGAGATTTTCTCCCACGGAATTGAATCTCTTATGGAAATTACGTTATCAATGGACCAGGAAGCGGCCTATTTACCCCCTCCACAAGATCTTAACACCAGAATAAAAGGGATCTCACAACGAAAGGTAAAAATTTCAAGGATGTGTTTAGAAATATATTTATAATTAATTTGGCCTTATCATTCTGAATGTTTATTTACAAGTAATTTAGAAGATAACCTATTGGTATATTTATAGGAGTTTTTTGAAGCAGTTGACAAGGAGTGTTTTTCTGATAATCTTGAGCTACAAGAAAATCCGCATTGTAAGTTTGGCCTGCAAAACCAATGGTTGGGAGATTTGGTTACTTTGAAGCTAAAGAACTGTACTCTGTCATGTGCAATTCCATCTGCTATTCTTGCTCTTCTAAAGAACTTAAAAGAGTTGGAAGTACGCGATAGCCCGACAGTAGAGGTACTTTTTTGTATGAATGACACTGAGATTTTGGAAACAGCATCCCAGTTGAGGTTTTTGACCTTAAAAAGGCTATCGAAGCTTGCACATGTTTGGGAAAAGAAGAAAAATGGAGTTCTCATCTTTCCAAATCTGCAACAGGTCGTTGTTAGAAAATGTGAAAAATTGGAAACACTATTTCCTGCTTCCTTGGCAAAAAATCTTAAAAGTCTCAAAGCAATTAAAATAGAAGATTGTGCTAAGTTCCAAGAAATTGTTGAAAAAGAAGAAGCCACAGAAGCAAAGTTCGTGCTCCCTTGTTTACAGAAGTTGGATCTTTTCTGCTTACCACAACTCACTTGCTTTTACCCTCAAACATTCACTTTGGAATGCTCAGCCTTAAATGAATTATCTATATTGAAGTGTGACAAATTGGAGTTATTTCAAAGTGCACCTTCCATGGGTGAGGTTACTTCAGTCAACAGACAACCTCTTATCTCAAGTCTAGAGGTAAGTGTGCATAAAAGAATATGCACTCTTAACTTTTCTCCCCCTTTTTTTTTATCTATTATTATAGTTCTTAATTTCTGTTGGATTTCTTTTTGTTTAATGGTTAGGTAATTTCCAACCTGAAAATTTTGAAACTTGATTGGAAACAAATTCTGGCATTAAGATCAAGGCTCAAGTCTGAAAAGTTTACTGGCATCTTCAAATGTGTAAATAAAATGAAGCTAGTCTTGGACGGTGGTGAGAGTGAGATGCATGTAGTGCTCAATGAAATACTCCATACAACACCTAACCTAATAGAAATGATTATGGGTATATACAATTGCAATAGCCCAGAGATTTTCCTTGCTCAAAACCCTAAAATTGCTGAGGATGGGATGCTCTTACATTTAAGAATATTGGCACTATCCTATGTATCTACCATCAGGTCCATCCAGTCACAGAACTCATCATGGTTAAACACAATCTGCGAGAAGGTTCACGATTTAAATGTCTTCCAATGTCGTCATCTTGAAACAATTGGAGTGCATTCTACTTCTACATTGTCTTTCTCTCTTTTGAAAAAGGTTGATGTACTCCGATGTCGCCGATTGCAGTATTTATTTACATCTTCAGTCGCCAAAAATTTGGTGAACCTCAAAGAGATCATTGTCCAAGAATGCAAATCACTTAAAGAAATAATAGCCAAAGAAGGAGATGAAGAAGGAGAAGGTGAAGATAATTCTGAAAATGAGATCATATTCGTGAAGCTTGAGAAGTTGAGTCTCGGATCATTAGGCAAATTAGAAAGCTTTTACACGGGGAGTTGCACTTTGAATTTCCCATCCTTGAGAAAAGTGGAGGTCAACCAATGCTTCAACTCCAAAATTTTTCGTCATCGTGATAAAGTGCCTCCAAAATTTACGGTGATAATAGATAGAATCCGTTGTAGAAGTGATAAAAAACCTCTGATCATGCAACAAGTTGAGGAGGAGGTATCCCGAGTTAGCTTGGTGACAACAAATTCCCTTGACTTGTAAGTACATTGAATCACTATTTATTCCTCTTTGAAATGGAATTGGCATATGCTGCTCAACTGCTATTGACTTAGTATGAAGACATTCATCATATCTAATTAACTTTTCTTTGTTTCTGCATTTTACATAAATGGAGAAATATGAAATGTTAAATCAAAATATATTTTTCTCCCATCTGTGTTGGTCATCTCTAATCAACTCATTTGTGAATAATTTGCTTCAAGAAATTGTGTCAACTGAAAGAAATTTATTATCATTGCGTTCGCTTCTGGTACCCTTCAAAACTTGTTTTCTTCTTTTTATTAAGCAGACCATCAGAGAATACATGAAATTTCAGTGAGTATATTTTGCTTTTTGTATTTGTAATTTTCCATATTTATAATACAAATTTATTCTAAAAGATTGAAAGGAAAGGAAAGTTCAGACATAAAAAGTTGATAAAGCATGGACACTGGTCAGAACTAGAATTTAAACACTATTTTAAACTGTGAAATTTTTGATTTTAGTCAATTTTTCTCATGCCTTGCAAAATCCAGTTTAAAAGGTTGTAAATCTATTCTCAAATCTGGGATTTTAGTTGTTCACTCATGAACAAATTCGACTTATTTTCCTACGAGTTTTAAACTGTTCCACTCTCTAATCGTAGTTCTTTCAAAAAAAAAAAAGTTGCAGGGAATCAGGGGACTCAAAAATGGAAATGATAGTGACATGACTACAACTATCAACAAATAGAGGGCTTTTTCTTTGTGTTGAAGTGCAGTGTTCATGAATTAAGTTTCCCCATATACCTACAGGAAACATGAATGGTTCTCAAGATATTGTCAATAAGTGTTCCTATATTCATAAGGAGCAAATGTGTGTTGCTTTTAAATTATAGGAAAGATAGCGTGTTGCTTAAGGAGATTTGAATTGTTTAAATTATAAGTTGTTGAATGTTTTTGTGTTAATAAATTTGACATGAGTTTAATTGTTGAGAAAGATGCTCCGTGGATAAGTTGGAAACTGAGCATTGCATCTCTGGACATGTCGTGTGTTGTTTCTCTGCTATAAGGTGTTTCATGAACAATACTGAAATGTACTTGTTTGCATGTCTATGGTTCTTAAGTTGTAAAATGAGTGTTTTTTTTTTCAATAAAGTTGTCCTGTTGTACAGGAAGGTGTATGGTTTTAAATTATAGAAATATTTCTTCATGTATAAAGTTTATTACCCAAAGACATAATAGAAATATTGCTTGATGAGAATGTGTGGCAAGGGTGGCATAGAGAAAGTGGTGGCGATGATGAAGTTGAAGATTGTTCATATAAAGATTAAGAAGAAAATGAAGATGAAGGTGAAAATGGAGATGAGTTTAAATAAAATGTTTTATATAGGAAGGAATGTCATTTAGCCAAAGCCACAATTATAATTTTCCATCTTCATGACAAAGTATGAAAATAATTGGAGTTTATATGAATGACGACACTGAGATTAAGGAAACAGAATCGCAATTGAAGATATTGATTTTAAATGGGCTCTCAGAGTTGAAACATGTGTGGGAAAAGGACACTCACAAAATTCTAATCTTTCGCAATTTGCTAGAGGTTGTTGTTAGTGATTGTGCAAAGCTGGAAACTTATTTCCTGCTTCCCTGGCCAAAAGTCTTAAGGATCTAAAGAAGCTTAAAATAGATTCCCGTGAAAATTTGCAAGACTTTGTTGAACAGGAAGAAACAACATTTGTAACTGAAAAGTTTGTGTTCCCTTGTGTGGAGGATTTGGAACTCAATGACTTGCCCCAGGTCACTTGTCCTAAAACATTCACTCTGGAATTCCCCTCCGTAAAATTCTTATCTGTGAGGAATTGTGATGAGTTAGGGTTATTTCAAAGTGCATATGATCCCATGGGTGAGGGTACTTCAAGCAGAAAACTTCCTCTTATCTCAGATCAAGAGGTAAATAAAGTATCGTAGAATCTGCATTTCCAAATTTTTTCTCCTTTCAACTTTTATCTAATTCACACACCTTTTGATCTGATTTGTTTTTGTCCTTAACTTTTAGGTCAATTCCAACCTCGAGAAACTGACTCTTGATTGGAAATAAATTCTGGCATTAAGTTTATGGTTTAAGTCACAAAAATCTACGATAGGCCTCACAAATTTAAACAAAATTTCCTTGTCGTTCTTTGGCATTGCTAGGAATGAAATGCCTAAGTTGCCCATTGAAATACTCAAGGCACCAAATTTAATAGAAGTGGATATAAATTAATTGCAATAGTATCGAGAATTTCCTTGCCCAAAACCCCAAGATTGGTGAGGAGGAGATGCTAAGACAGTTAACAAATTGAGACTATGCAATGTGTCCACTACACAGTTCTTCGACTTAGAGTACTGCTCAAGCTTAAACATAATCTGTGAGAGGCTCCAAAAATTATCTGTTTCCCAATGTCCTCATTTGACAACAATATTAGGAGTACATTCTGTGGTGTCTTTCTCTTGTCTGAAAGAACTGAATATATACAAATGTTCAAACTTAAGGTATTTATTTACAACTTCAGCAACTAAAATTAAGGAACCTTGAGGAGATTAGTGTGATCGAATGTGAATCACTGACAAAAATAATGCCCAAAGAGGGAGATTCATTTTATGAAGTCTTTAAATTTGAGCGACTCCACACCACTCATCTACAATCTTTAACAAGTTTAGTATGTTTTTATTCTGGGAGTGACACTCTACAATTATCATCTTTGAAAACTGTGGCAGTATGGAGTTGTCCCAACATGGAGTTTTTTTCCCATCGAATTCAAACTCGTATGGGAGTTACGGTATCCATGGACCCGGAAGCAGACGATTTACCCCCTTCAAGAGATATTAACACCATATTAAAAAGGATCTCAGAACGAAAGGTAAAAATTTGAAGGAGTTTTTGAATGCTTATTTGGCCTTATATTATTGAATGCATCTTCACAAGTAATTTAGAAGATAACCTTTTGCAATATTTACAGGAGTTTTTTGAAGCAGTGGACAAGGAGTGTTTTTCTGATATTCTTGAGCTACAAGAAGATCCGCATTGTAAGTATGGCCTGCAAAACCAATGGTTGAGAGATTTGATTAGTTTGAAGCTACAGAACTGTACTCTGCCATGCGCAATTCCATCTGTTATTCTTTCTCTACTGAAGTGCTTAAAAGACTTGGAAGTACGGGATAGTGCAACAGTAGAGGTACTTTTTTATATGAATGACAATGAGATTGTGCAAATAGCATCCCAGTTGAGGATTTTGGCCTTAAAAGGGCTATCGAAGCTAACACATGTTTGGGAAAAGAAGAAAAATGGAGTTCTCATGTTTCCGAATCTGCAGCAGGTCGTTGTTAGCAATTGTAAAAAATTGGAAACACTGTTTCCTGCTTCTTTGGCAAAAGATCTTAAAAGTCTCAAAGGAATTGAAATAGAAGATTGTTCTAAGTTTGTGAGGATGGGATGCTCTTACAATTAAGAATATTGACATTATTCCTCGTATCTGCTATCATGTCCATTCAGTCAGAGAACTCATCTTGGTTAAACACAATCTGCGAGAACCTTCACGAATTAAATGTCTTCGAATGTCGTCATGTTAAAACAATAGGAGTGCATTCCACTTCTACAATGTCTTTCTCTTTTCTGAAAAAAGTGTTTGCAAGCCAATGTCCCCGATTGCAGTATTTATTTACGTCTTCGGTCGCAAAAAAGTTAGTGAACCTCAAAGAGATCGCAGTCATAGAATGTGAATCCCTGAGAGAAATAGTGGCCCAAGAGGGGAATGAAGATGAAGCCAAAGGTGAAGGTGAAGATAAATATGAAAATGAGATGTTAAATCATGTAATTAACTTTTCTTTGTTTCTGCATTTTATATAAATGGAGAAATATGAAATGTTAAATCAAAATATATTTTTCTCCAATCTGTGTTGGTCATCTCTAATCAACTCGTCTTTTGTGAATAATTTGCTTCAAGAAATTGTGTCAACTGAAACAAACTCATTGTCACTACATGAAATTTCAGTGAGTATATTTTGCTTCTTGTATTTATAATTTTCCATATTTATAATACAAATTTATTCTAAAAGATTAAAAGGAAAGGAAAGTTCAGACATAAAAGTTGATAAAGCATGGACACTGGTCAGAACTAGAAGTTTAACACTATTTTAAACTGTCAAAATTTTGATAGTCAATTTTTCTCATGCCTTGCAAAATCCAGTTTAAAAGGTTGTAATTCTATTCTCAAAGCTGGGATTTCAGTTGTTCACTCATAAACAAATTCGACTTATTTTCCTACGAGTTTTAAACTGTACCACTCTCTAATCGTAGTTCTTTAAAAAAAATTAAGTTGCAGGGAATCAGGGGACTCAAAAAAGGAAATGATAGCGACATGACTACAACTATCAACAAATAAAGGGCTTTTTCTTTATGTTGAAGTGCATTGTTCATGAATACAGTTTCCCTATATACCTACAGGAAACATGAATGGTTCTCAACATGTATAAGGTTGTTTGTCAATAAGTGTTGTTCCTATATTCATAAGGAGAAAATGCGTGTTGCTTTTAAATTATAGGAAAGATAGCGTGTTGCATAAGGAGATTTGAATTGTTTTAAATTATAAGTTGTTGCGTGTTTTTCTCGACAACTTTAGGCTTTAATTCTTTGTTTCGGGCCCGAAAGTTCTGCATGGCTTCCATTTGCATAAACTATGTCGCTCTTTCCCTCAGCTTCTCCATCGTCTTTGGTGGCTTGCGGCTTATCTTATCAGGGAAGACATCAGGCTGTAGGCCATAAGAAAAGTGATGTTTGGCGATCTCGTCATTAAGGCCTTTAATCTTGATCGACATTCGGTTGTATCAGTCCATGTAGCTCCCCAGGGATTCATCCTCTTTTTGATGAATGTTAACCAAGGTCGCCTGCATGAGAGTGGCCGGTCGGAGTGGAGCGAACCGGGTGTTGAACCGACCCTTCAACATGGCAAAGCAATCGATGTTGTTAGGTGGTAACTCAGAAAACCACTCCAATGCCTCTCCCGTCAAGGAGAACGAGAACACTCTACACCAAATAGGGTCACTCACTACGTGGAATATCATCTGGTTAGAGAATGTTCGCATATGATTGTCTGGGTTGGTTGTGCCATCGTACTTGTCAAAAGTTTGCATCTTCCATCGGTTGGGCAGAGGGGTTTCAAGGATGAACGACGTGAAAGGAAAGCTGCCTTCCGCATGAACTATCATCCAAGATGGATGCCCGCCCTGATTGGCCCCTAAACTCTCTGCCACGGTGGGGATCGGGGTTCCTCTAGAGGCCAACGTTTTCTCATCTCCTGACGGTTGGGATCGATCGACTCCAATAGTGTGGGGGTGGCTCAGCTGGTGTTCCTCCTCCACCCTTGGTTGGGCCTGGTTCAGTCGAGCGGGTTTGAATGGTTGGGGTCGAGGGAATAGGGTCCCCCCCCCCCCTTTTGCCAAAAGGTGGCGTTTTCCTCTTGTAGGATGCGCAGTTGGGCTTTATAGTTTCTTTACATTTCATCCATCCTCTGTTGCAACATTCTCAACATCTCCCTTGTATCTGCTTGGTCATCAATCGTTTCTCCTCTTCCTTCTACGTTGCTCATCATGTTTCTTGTGGTCACCATAAGGGTTTTTTTCTCCAGATAACTACTCGGCCCCACGATGTGCACCAAAATATTCCAGGTATAGGGACCTAGCACCTATCTAAAAAAACCCAATCTGTCTTTACTCTTTCTTCGTTACAGTTTCTACTGTTCGATCTCCTTTCTTTCTCTCTCGTTTGATCTCCTTTCGCTCTTTCCAGCTCGGTTGTCCAAACGATCGGGGTACCTATCTATAAGGCTCTGATGCTTAAGTTAGTTCAAGTTCGTTTAGGTGAATGCAATTAATGTTGTAATAAATGCGAAGTAAAAGTCCTTACCAACTTACCTTGGGTTCTTATTTATAGTGTTTGACATGAGTATGTGATTTAGGTTTTCTTAATCACGACCCAATTGCTTTTTAAACTTGTTTATTGACTTATATTACTTTAATTTATAAATTTAGTTTTCATGCAGCCGCCCGACCGAAGGGTCATGCGTGCTGTCAAAGCCCCCATAATTATGTTATGGCGACAAAGTTTCACTAGAATGAACGGCTATGGCCGCTCGGGTCGTGAGCTCCCTAAAGTCACTCCGGAGAAATTGCCACATCAATAACCCACAAGATTATCCGTCTGTAGCGAGCGGCCTTTGGCCGCTTATCCTTGGGCCGCCTGACTGAGAGTTTGGCTAGGGATGTCAATAGGTCATACGGTAGAGTAACCTTTCTTAATCTATTAGCTACACACTTTTTTTCTCTCTTTTATAATTGTTTACTTTGCCATGAAATCAATTTACATCTCCAAGATACTTTCTCTCTCATAAAATCTTTGTGCAATTATGTTTAAATGATGTATGTAAAATAAATATTTTGTATGTCTTATATTTGATTATCTCTACTTGTTTGTAATAATTTTATTTATTATTTATATTTTTTCACATGAGAATATTTAACTATCAATTTAAGTGTTCAATAGCATAAACCCTTCATTTACTAGTTAACATAAAAAAATTATCTTCTTTACTATTTTATTCTTAAATTTGGATTGATTTGAAGAACTCTTTTCATTTTGCTAAAACAATTTTCATGATCTCTCAACCGTTTGACTAATTTGATATCTAAAAAGTTTTTTTAGATCTTTAAGATATTTTTTTCATCTTGTCATATCTTTAATTATACATTTGTTTTCCTTTATGCGATTTCATTGTATGATGTATCAAATTTTTTCTAAGACACATTTGACTTCTTTTTAATATATTTATTTATTGTTTATTTTTATCATGTAAAACACTATTTTGATGCTTTTTAAATAATTATTTTTGTTTTCTAAGTTATTATTATAAGTGTAATTCTATCACTACAGTTGTACAAAAAAAATTCATTTAATATAATATAATAATTTTATGTCACTGTGAATCTTGTCTATCACCATCCCAAATCTATGTTAAATTTCATTTATTATTACTTTAATATTTATTCTTTTTGTATTTTTATTCACGTGGTGTCTTATAATTTTTATTAGTGTATAACAAAATGATTTCAATAGAGTTTAAAAAAATGAGAGTAAAGAAACATATAAAACATTTTTAAATACGATTATTTGTATTCTTTTTGTTTTATTTTAAAATAGTTTTAAATGTTATCAATTTCGTTCCATTAATTTTGCAAAATTAACCAATGTTTCTAAATATTTGATATATCGAAGAAACAATACATTATTTTAATATTGAATATTTGATAATATCATGTTTTCTTTATAAGAATATTTTATTATTTATAAAAATTAATTAATCAATATTGAAATCGTAAGAAAACAAAGGTATGGGTACGAGTACGAGTGTATACATGTTATCCAGTGAAGATGAAAATAGTGTAAAAATGTTATACCCGTTAGATTTGGATATGGGAGGGAGATGATTTTTTTTTCTTTGGAGATGAGTATAGAATAGCGAAACTCATTCTTTGTCTCATTGTCATCGCTAAATCTAGCAAAGAAAAGAAGTTGAGACACTAATATGAACACTCATAATAAATAATACTACTGAAATTATTTTTATTTCTTTTTAAGAACAACACATGCTAAGAAGTATAAATGAAAAGTCTCATATTAGATAAAAATATGAAAATTGAGTAACATATGTAGTTGCACGATGACTTGAGGCATGTTGATCATATGATAATTTGTGAATTCTAAATTGAATTAGGTAGAAAGGAATTGGTCCTTATATTTTTGTGGAGATTTACATCTCTCTTTTGTGAATTAACTAAAGAGACAACTTTCATGATTTATCTTTTTAAAATATATTATCTATAACACTAATTAAAATTTAACATAATTAAATTTGAAGTATTTTGAAAATTTGAATATTTTCAATTGGTATCTATTAACACTTTTTGTTTTATTGAGGGCTCAAAATATATATAACTATTTTATATTTTTTTCCTACTACCATGTCATCCTATTGATAAAAAAAATAAACCACGGTGTGATAAGAAAAAATGAAAAGAAATATTATAGACATTAATAAATATTTTTTAATAAACATTTAATTAAAAATATTTAAATATACGAGTTACTAAAAATCATAAAATCAGTGATGGATCTTGACCAATATTTATGGGGGAGGCAAAATAATATACTTAACATTTATATATTTAATTATTGACACTAGTACACTAAAAATGAATATATAATTTAGTATAATGATAATTATAAAAGAAATCACACATTTAAATGATTGTCTTTCGTTCTGTGCGATTTTTAAACTCGTCACTAATCAGAACTAAAATTTTCTACTCTTTCTTTCTCAATGTAAATAACTAAAATTGCACAAAAATAACTTAACTGTACTGTACTTAAGTTAATTGAACTATTTTAAACAAAAAATAACTAAATTGTTAATAGTAAAATTAAACTGTATTATTTTTTAGTTAAAGTTTGAAAAATTATACTGCAAACAGTTAATTATTCACACCTAGTGCAGTGAACTGTGATTTTTTCTTTCTCTTGATGGTATTGTAAGTTCTTCTGTTATCTTCGTAATGCGCATTTCAGATGGTAGTGTGTTGAAAAAACTAGAACCTTATTTGGAGAGTGGGAAGGTGAAGCCAATATTGGATCCTAAGAGTCCATTTTCGTTTTCTCTGTGGAGGCAACAGAGCCATTAAAAATCTATCATTCAACTCCATAAAAATTAGATTTAATGGAATCTGGTATTTTTTTTTTTATTACACTCAATTAAATCCAACTCTCTTTTCATTACATTGAATTGAAGTAAATGAATTATAGATTTTTTTTAAAAGTTATTAAAATTTATAATTTTGAAATATTTTTTTCAAATTAAATAATTTATTAGTTGAATTAAATCATCTATTATTCTAGCTAATGATAAAACTTCCTTTACTGTTATATTCCACTTATTATTTTCCTTCCTTTATTGTTTTATTCCACTTATTGTTTTTCTTTCTATACTGTTTTTAGTAAGGTGAGTTTATATGAAAATTTTATATACTTTAGTTGACATTTCAAAATTTATTTTAGGTTTTCAAAAATGATGAAATATTTTTTTTGTAGATATAATCTTTCAAGACGAAGTGAGACCTTCAAGTGCAACTAATGTAGATGATTGAAGATGTATTAAGATGTATTCATATTTTGATGTTGTTTATGGGAGAACCTATGTATTAAGATTAAGATGTATTAATATTTTGATTTTAGTGAAAGTATGATGCATATTTCAAGTATTATTTCCTAAGCGCTTTCAAATTATAAAGCAGTGCAATTCAATTCAAAATCACTGCAATTCGATTCAAAAATAGTGTAGCTGATTCAAAATCAATGCAATTCGGTTCAAAAATAGTGCAATTCAGTTAAAAATTAATGCAATTCGGTTCAAAATCAATGTAATTTGAATCAAAAACAGTTCAAAAACAATCTAGTTAAATTCAAAAGTAGTGCAGTTCAGTTAAAAGATAGTGCAATTCAGTTAAATAATGTAGTTCAGTTCAAACTTAGTGCAGTTCATAAAACAGTTCAGTTTATAACAGTTCAGTTAAGTTCATATTATAGTGCAGTTCAGTTTATTAGAAAAAAAAAATAGTAGTTCAGTTCGTCTGAACTGTTCTTCAGTTCAGTGCAGTTCAAGCGAACTATTTTTTAGTTCAGTGCAGTTATTGATAGTGCAGTACAATTCGGTATATTTTGTCCAGCCCTGTAAATAACCATATTGTCGACGACAATAACTTTTAAAGGACTCCCCTAATTGAACAATTTAATCATTAGTATCATGATTCAGAATATGTGAATAAGTTGAATTTGTGTCATTTTCATCTTTACAACTTATCTTTTATCACTTTTAAAAAAATGATTTTATTTTTTTCATTCTTCATCAATAAAAAATAATTTATCATAATCTAATCAAAAATTGATAGACATAAATACTAAAAGAAAAATCTTTGATAATCAATACACAATTAAAAATTAGTTATGAAAAAATACATGGTACAATACATTTTATTCTATATTCAAACAAAATAAATATACAAAGACTCATGAGATAAAAAAATGTTAATTGTTAAACTAATATTTCGTAATCAAATGAGATCAGAGAGAGATATCTTCTTCTTTTCTTCTTCAAGAATGGGAGAGAACAAACAATAAATGAGAGCATAAATAATGAATAGTTTTCTCCAAAAATAAAAGAAAACAGTCGAGAGTGAGAGACGATACATAAAAAACTCAAAAGACAATGAGATACAAAATAAAAAATATATTAATAATTTTTTATTTTTTATTATATTATATTTTTAATTGTTATTTATTAACATTAAATGTTGTATTTTATAAAAGACATAAAAATATATTTAATTTAATTCTCATCAATTTCCAATACACTACATATAATTTAAAAAAATTAAATTTATTTTACTACATATAATTTTAAAAAAAAAACAAAATTTTTGACAAATACATAATTTAAAAAAAATAAATAATTTTTTTAGCTACAAAAAATTTAAAAAATAATAATAATGTTGGGGGCCATGGCCCTCCCAGCTCCTTTTAACATCCATCATAATTGTTTTTCTCTCTTCTTCTATTCAGTAAGTACACTAAAAATTCCTTCTCTGTTTTTGTAATTTTATAACTATTTTTACTGTTTTTGTGATTATCGGTTTTTCTAATTTTATAATTCCTTTTACTGGTTTTTGGTTTATAACACCTTTCCTCTTCGTATATTATTCATGTTCACGAGGAATGAGTCTCATCTCATGCAAACAATATTCTAAGACGACTTCGACAAGTAGTCACACGGAATAAATAATCTAAGTGCAACATGTTTTATTATACTCCAAAAATCTATTTCACACCCACACGCTTTGAATTTTAGTATTCCAATAGATAAGAAAATGTCTAACAACCATAACAATAATGAGTGTCTAGATAAGTACGACCCACATCTAATAATGGTTTATGATTTTTAAAGGATGAAGGTGGAGGTCTTTAATATATATATATATATATATATATATATATATATATATATATATATATATATATATATATATATATATATATTTTTAAAAAATATATATATATTTTTTAGTGTGTGAA
>Ga0214544_1000381_pt1 | contig 78252 bp, 27 predicted proteins | sample CNSS3metaG_FD_160074 | JGI IMG/M metagenome (GOLD analysis project Ga0214544, IMG submission 160074) | Root nodule microbial communities from cowpea collected in UCLA plant growth center, Los Angeles, California, USA - CNSS3 | ecosystem: Host-associated > Plants > Roots > Nodule | place: USA...
AAACACAGATATAATATATATATATATATATATATATATATATATATATATATATATATATATATATATATAAAACTGCTAATTCTACTATCTGCTATGCTTGATCACGAACTAATGTTTTGTTTGATAGTGTGAAAGACTATTAAATGGGACATTACAATATCAGTACAAATAAATTATTATCTTTTAAATTAATTAAATAAATTGCACAATAAAATAAAGTATAAGTCTAAACAAAATTAATTTCTTCAAAAGAAATTAATATAAACTTATAAAATTAAATTCTAAATAATTTGTTAGTAGTTGATATTTTTTACACTGATAATTTTATTTTGATATCTTGATTTTTAAAAAAATATCCAAATAAAAAAGAATTGGGACTAATGGTTACCCTTTGCAACAATTAATTGAGATGTGATAGGGTCTAACACTTTTGGTCATTAATATATGTCAATTGTGATCTTTTATTACGCTTACCGCGTCTAAATTGATCAAATATTTGATTGTAGTTAGGTTGGGAGATTATTGTAAATTGCAATTACTAGAATACTAAAGTTTAAAATTTTTCACTAAAATATATGTTCATACTTAAAAATAAACTAAAAAAAATTGTAGTAATAGTTTTAATGTGTGCCACATGGGTTAATTATACTACAAAGATAAGGAAGACACATTAAGATAGAAATTGTTCAAAAGAACTCACTCTTGTAAGTGTGGTTGTGTCCTTAGAGATGTAAGATTTCTGTCCAAAAAAAGAAAAAAAGAAATCGCATCATATATTTGCTTATAGGGTGGGGTGCGACCAGGCGTAAGAGAAGGCCTATATAATGTCTTTTATTTCCTAAACATTACAACCATTTTTAAACAATATTTTATACTGAATTAGGAAAATTATCTTCATAAAAGTTGTAGAACAGTCATAAAAAAATAAAATAAAATAAATTAAAAATATCCCAATGTAATCACGAAAGGTTCCAAACTAACTGCATTCATAACCATAAAACGTTCCCAAAATAAATTCATTCATAATCATAATGCACATTTGGTTTAACTGAAACCACTTTTCAATTTAGCTGAAAATAACATTTAAAAAGGCAAGGTCTTAGAAAATAGTGTTCAATACTCATATTTTATAAAAAAAAATAATAACATACTATTTTTGTAATATATAATATGAAAGAAATAAACTACCTTTTTCTCAAAGAAAAAAATATGTACAATTATTTTTTATTTTAAAAAGTTTATAACAATAATGCTTGAATATTATTATTTAATTTTAAAATATAAAGTCCTGTCAATTGTTACATGCTGATTTAGTTAACACTAAACGCCAAATATTCTTAGGAGGTTACATTCTGATGACCATATTCTTGACGGAGAAACAAAATTCTTGACGTACATAACTTGCTCATAACAAAAAAAGTTTGAGACAACTTCATCAACCAATACAAAGAAATGAGAGTATAAAGACATAGGCCTTCATCTAGAACCGTTGACTATCTATCTCTTCACACTTATTTCTTGTTATGTTCGGACTTTCAAGGTTACTAATTACTTTTGCTACTTCATAGAAAAAATAGAGGCCAATCCCACCCTCCATCCATACAACGTAGACAAGCTGTGCCTTTGAGGAGTAGCAGAAATCATACTTGGTCTCAGAATTTGAAAGGGCTTAAGTACCATCTTGCAGCTACTTGTCTCTGAGGAGGACCTGAATTGATTTTAAAGTTCAGAAATCAAGTAACTAGAATTCAATGGTATTATACCAAGAGTAGATGAAACATACAGAATTAGAGCAGCATTTGGATGTTCATAAGTTAATACTTAAGAGAATTCAATAATTATTTTCCGCATGAATTCAATGGGTATTATATTAAGAGCGCATGAAACATAAATCAGCAATCTCTATGGTAGACTGTTAACAAGCACAGTAGAAGAAATTCATGCAGATCCACAACAGCATTGGTCCAAGTGAATATCCATGACAAGTGGAATTTGGAGAGAGTTGCAAAAAAAATGATGGCAACACACCCTACTACAGGAAATAGTCTCTGTATAAGGATTTTATTCAGTCCTTCAATCACAGATTGCAAAGTAATAGTCAATTTGTTAACTTCGAGAACAATTATCCTAAGAGACATACTCAGATTTCTAATTAGTTCACCTTCAATTTCCATACAGAAAGAGCGTAGAGGTTAAACTAAATTACTGTTAGGAAAATAAAACGAGCACTTCAAAATTGAATGCATACTCAAGTAATTTAGTGGAATCGGAATGTAATTCCCTCAATACCAAGGAGCATGTTGAAGAAAATGCTAAAAAAGAATGTATTGCTAGGATTCCTCTTGCAAGAAAACTAAAATTGAGTTATAATACGATATCCCTAAAAATCAACAACTACTGCTCGTTCTACACACCACATGGCAATTCAGAACCAGAAAAAGAAAAGGTAAACAGAAGACATACACGGGAGGAGGTGGGACTTCACTTGCAAATGTTGCCAAGCCTTGCCGTTGCTTGTGCTTAGGGTTCCCTGAGCAAATCACATAGATACGTCCTCGACGTTTAACTATCTGACAAAATACACACATCTTCTTCACAGATGACCGCACCTTCATGGCTTCTGAAGAAGGAAAAACCAACAAACAACGATAAACATTCAGAAGCATATTACACTACACCTTAGACGGGTTATAGAAACAAAACATTCCACAACAAGCACATAAATATACGACAATGGAATTAAGTATATAACTATCAATTTCAGTATCATAACCATGTTGATTCGTTGTATAATTGTGCACCTAAAGCAAACAAAAAACTTATGAAGCAAACCAAATGGTGAGTGTTTCTAATAAATCCCTAATCGGTATATCGTGCGAGATTGGAAGTTAATAAAATTGTGTGAAGGTATGGAGTCACTGATGATCTTCTGCTAATAAGATGCATAAGAAACAAATTGTGAGAAAATCGAAAGAAAGGGAAGAAAGAATAGAGATACATGGGTCACAGAATAATTTTAAAAAGTCGAATGAGAATGTGAACGGGGGAACATGGGAAAGAGACGAACCTTGTAGTGAGAGAATGCGAAAGAGGTGAAGAGAGAGGGTATAGGGCAACTGAAACAGCTATGACAATATTTCAAAGCGGTGTCGTCAAAAGTGAGGATAGATTGAGAAGTAGAAAAAAGGTTCTGGGCTTTGGGCAACAAAGACTAAGATTTTACTTCCTACACCCCCTCAATTACTTCCGGCATCCCCAACTTTTCAAAATAACTATTTTACCCCTAGGAAAAGTTATTTGGGATTACATATTTCGGAAATTTTTTGAAACTAATTTTTGGAAATTTTCGGAAGAATATTTCAAGAATAAAAATTTCTAAACAAAATTTCTGAAATAAACTTTTACAATATCATTTTCAAAACAGAATTTCCAAAATATATTTCGAAATAAATTGTTCAGAATGGGTTTTTCGGAAAAAAAAATCCAAAACTTACAAAATGATTTTTAGAATTTTTCCAAAATATTTGTACATGAGATATATTTCGGAAAGATTTTTCCGAAACACATGAAATATATTTTGAAAAAAAAAATGAATTAAAGTTTTTTTCTGCATTTTTTCTTTTTTTCTTCCTACGCAGTTTTCTCTTTCTTCTTTTAATTTTGCAGCAAGCGGTGACTATGGAGAAAATGATGGTGTATAAGTTTTTTTTCTGCATTTTTTTTTTCTTCCTACCCAGTTTTTTCTCTTGTTTTGCAGCAAGAGGTGACGATGGTGAAAGTGATAGTGTGATGTGGTGCAATGATGAAAAATATTCGAGTCTTTTCCTAGTACTGTAAGGTGCATTTAGTAATTATGAGAATGCAGGAAATAATGGGCCTAAGGCAAATGGATTGTGGCTAGAATCAGGCCCACTATGCATCAGTGGGTATTAGGGGTGGCAAACGGGCCAGCCCGGCCCGTTTTGGCCCGGCCCGTATGTGGCCCGTCAAAAAACGGACCGGGACGGGCCAGCCCGTCAAATAGAAACGGGACAATAATCACAACCCGTCCCGTATAGGACGAGCTAACGGACCGGGCCGGGCTGACCCGTCTAGTTTTTTTTTTTAAATTTTTTTAATTTTTTTAATTAGTTTTCAAATTTTTTAATTTGTTTTATTTTTTAAATTTGTTTATATATACATATAAATTATTATTAAAGTCATACTTAATCAAATAAAATATTATTTTAAATTTTAATTGATTAGTTAATGTTTTTAATTAGATAAATTAAAATAATTATTAAATTTACATATTAAATTATTCAATTATAACTAATAATTCAAACTTAATTTGTAGGTGTTGATGATTTAAATTACAATACTATTATATATTTCTACATTTAAAATATATAATCTAAAAAGTTAATCTTTTAAATTATTTTTATTTTACTTTATTTTTTTAAAACGGGCCAACGGGCCAGGACGGGCCAGCCTGTACTTTGGCCCGTCAAATTGACGGGCTGGACGGGACGGACCAGAATGGGCTGACGGGTTGAAATCTTCAACCCAGCCCGTTCCTTTTAGCACGGGCTGACGGGCTGGCCCGTTGGGCCCAGCCCGTTTTGCCACCCCTAGTGGGTATAAAGCCCGTCATCTCATCTTCCTAATACGATTATTTCAATTTTAATAAATTAATTTGCATTCATCATAAAACTTTTATTAATGAATACAACTCTTTTACATAAGATAACATAAACCTAATTTGACACTGGGTTTTATTTGACGCGGGAAATTAGAGTTGTAGTTCTTAATTGTAATTTTGATTACAATTACCAACGTAAGTTAGTTATAAAATTATAATTTTTTTCATTTGAGCATTTAGAATGAATAAATAGATTATTTATATTAACTTTTTTTTGTTAAATTATGTCATTCTACTTGTCAAGCAATATCAATTTGGTTGTCATTCTATTTGTCAAGCAATATCAATCTGGTTCTCAATTTTTTTTTGTCTTAATTTGGTCCTTATTTTCTTATAAATGATTTAATTTAGTCATTACCGTTAGTTTGAATGGACGGTGTTAAAGTCAATGTCATGTGTCAATTTCTGATTATTTTGAATTTTTGAATTTTTTTTACACGTGTCACTTCACATGTGTGCCACGTGTCAAAATGATTCAATTTGGTATCTAAATTTATTTTTAGTTTCAACTTAGTCCAAATTTTTGTAAAAAATTAAGTAATATTTTTCCTCCTTAAATTGACACTCAACTTAGTTTTTTATAAATCCTATGGTGATATTATTACTAAAATTAACGTTTTTATTAATTATTTTTAGAAATATTTTAAATTAACTTTAAATTCTATACAAAACATTAAACTTTGGTTTTGTTTTGAACTTGAAATTTAGTTTCTAAATTTATGTGTGACAAGTTATATGATTTAATCTTCACTAAGTTTGTATAATATCATATGGTACATTTGATGTATTTATATATGATGACATAATTGTTAATTGTTGAAATTAAGTTTGGGGTTTAACTTTGTTTAATAATAACACTAACAAAAATTTGTTTAAAAATATTTCTACAAATATTTAATAAAAATGTCACTTTTAGTAAGAATATCATCATAAGATTTATAAAAAAGTAAATTGAGTGTCAATTTAAGAAGGGACAATATTACTTTATTTTTACAAAAATTGGGACTAACTTGAAACTAAAAACAAGTATAGGGACCAAATTAAATTATTTTGACACGTGACACAATTGTGAAGTGACATGTGTAAAAAAAATTTAAAAAAAAATCTAAAAATTAAAAAAACAAAAATTCAATAAAACCATAAATGGACACGTGACGTTGACTTTAACACCATTTGATAAAAATTATCGTCAATGACCAAATTAAATCATTTTTACAAAAACAAGAACCAAATTGAGACAACAAAATATTGAATAACTAATTTAACACTACTTGACAAATACAAGGAGTAAAATAATAATTTAACTTAACTTTTTCGATATTAAAGTGCTACACAGATAAAAAAAAAAATATCATTTATACTAACATTCTATTAAATTAGGTCTAGATGAAAATTTCACATTACAGTAGTTGCAATTTAAATTTAAATTATAATTTCACTATGATCCAGATTAGCCATATACATACACTATGTTATAAGTCATCAACATTTTTTAAAGTGAAATTAGCGGTTTGATTGTGCTTTTTATTTGTTATTCTTGTGATTATCTGGCCACACGTTTAAATTTAACACAGAATAAACATTTAAATAATTTAAAATTTCTTTGCCAAAATACTTGCGTCGGTTTTTATTAATGGATAACAGCTTACCATGTTTTTTTTTTTTCACTCAAATTAAAGAACCGCAAAAAATTATATAAAATGAATCGAAATACAGAAAAATTTAAAAGAAAAATACTTTCTATGATTTTTTTTCTGTAAATTCTTTAATATTTGAGAGAATATTTGGAGAAAAAGTGAGTAAAGAGCAACAGAATTAAAAGGCGAAAGCATATGGGAAAATTTGGTATTAAAGTGGTGAAAGACCTACCTCTGTTCCTAACAACGCTAGCTTTGTGTTAATTATGAATAATTTTGTACACGGATTCTCGCCCTACCTGCTCCCATTCCTCCATTTGTAACATCCGTGTCCAAATTGGAAGGAAATTACTAGACACAGCCACACACTTTGTTACTAAAAGTTTTTTGTTCAGATATTTGCAAGTTGTGTACCAGTACCACTATCAATATGCCAACTAAAAATTACTTCATCTTCCAAGCTATCATCAATAAAATAATAATGCATTTCGATATTTTAATTCATTTATGTGTAAAACTAGATTAATCGTTATGTAGAAGAGTTTGATTATCATAAAACAATAGCGTATGACACATGTTGTATCTCAAAACAACTCAAAAGGGATTATAACTCACATATAGTACTTGTCGTAGATTTATATTCGTCTTTTCCCAAAGTATTAACCAAACATAATTATATTCTTTTACGTTATTTTATATTTATCGTCTAGTTTAGTTTATTAAACATTTTTTAAATTATTGGATTAATTTATTAACTTGAAACTTACAAATTAGAAAATTATTAAATCACAACTAATTTATCAATTAATTTTAGGAGATAGACGATCTTATTATGTTGCATAGATCCAATTCCTATATATAAAAAAATACACTCAGTAATATGTTCTTTAATTTGATGAAACATTTTTTATTCTCACAATGGTCAAAGATTCAAATCATGTTACATAAATAACAGATTAACTGATGTCATTAGAGCACAAGCATTCCAAATTATTTTTAAATGGCATTTGACGCCGCCCCTGTTTACCGGTCATATGGTAAAGAAACTCTTTGCTTACGTTACATGATTTAAATTTTAAAAATTTCATTGAGACTAAACTTATACTTATATTTTTTTAAAATAGTTAATTTTTACATGTTTAAATATGAATTATAATATTATATTTTCAATTTAACTTCATATTAAAAAAAAGAGTTTCGATATTTATAAATAAGATTGACATAATTTCAAAATTTATATTTTAAAAATGATTTTTAATTTGAAATAAGTATATATTTCATTTTATAAGAACTATCATCACATTACATTATTTTTAAACGTTGTATATACATTTTTTCTGTATCTTTGACTTCATTTTTCATCTGTTTGAAAATTAGAGTACATCATTAGACTTTTGGTGTCAAGATCTACAATCCTACCCGATCAGAATCTTGAACAAAGTAAATTCATCTCTTCCTCTTCTTTTAATTCTTGTCAGTAAATTTGCTACATGTTGGGTACAAGGGTTTGTGTGTAATGTTAAAGAACTCAAGGTGAATCTTTATTTAGTTATAAGTGTGTTTTGATCGTTGATCAAAGTTTTGTATGTGAAATAGATAAACTTTTTTTACATGGCGAACATATCAAACACAACACAACCATAACTATCATAGATATAGAAGAGGTAAATCAGGAGAACATTATTGGTTGGCATTGTTTACACATAAAAAGAAGGAATGGTCGATAACCTCCATCTAGGTAAAAAACATGCCATCTTTTCTTTTCTTCACAACATAGAGAGAGCCACGTACCCATTGCATGACCCACATGGAAAGAACCCTATGTTTCCGAGAAGCTTCCTTTTTCTTTTCCTTCTACAAAAAATAAGTTGATGAAGTCACAGAGAAAGTGAATCTACTATGAATGGGTCAGATTTGCATATGTCATATTGCTTTGTGGCTGCCGTTTTTGAATGCGAGGGTGTGTCACACCCCACCCAAATTGGCTTTTCCCAACTGAGTTTTCATTAGTTTTCACTTAAAACCCCCCACATCACCAACCACGGACAACATTGCTGCCAATAAGAGTCTCAAAGGTAAAGGGTCACCACGACCACCAATGATTTCAGTAATATATTATATATCAAGGCGCACCACATGTTTGAATAAAAAAACTTTATCTTGGGGATCCCTTGTCACTCTAGTTTTCAAATCATAGCAGCATAGCGAACACCAATAATATGCTTCCAAGTTCCTAGGACTAAGAAACTAAACGAACATCCATCCAACCACGCTGTTCAATTTTTCGCATTACTGAATAACCATAGAAGATACCCTCGTTAGGATAATTAGACAAGGGGACCATGCACAGGTAAAATCTCAATTCATCTATAGCTAATATGTGCTAATATGTTCATTGACAATAACTATTTTTTGTCAAAATCATACGAGTTAGATAAAAATTTGTGTGGAAAAAGTTGGAACAAAGCATATCCTCACCGATCATTACTCTTATCCTTAGCTAAAAAGTGTCGCGGTTCTTTTCCAACATGAGATTTCACGGTTGGGCCATTAATATCAACTTTTTTCTTTTCGAAGAGTGTGCAATGGATAATGGTAATTTGTTTCTCTCATGTCTGTTTTCGCAGATCAAATAAAGCTATAAAGAAGCTGAGAGAATTCCATAATTGCAGGGATTTCCACTTCTTTAACCATTGTTTAATCAGAAGAGCCTGCCAAGGAAAGAAATAAGAGTATTTTAATGCAACGTTCAAGACTTTTCGGGCCCTGGAGGGCCAAAGTTAGTTTTAAAATATTTTATATTCACAAATCACATGGTTTTGTTGCCTTCTATATTTCAAACTGAATGATTGCCGCACTGTCATGCTGCACACTGCTTTTATTTTTATTGTATAGTTCATAATTTTACCCCTTACCAAAAAAGCTTTCTCCTAATTTTGTTGCTATTAACATCACTCTGGTCCCAAATTATAATTTATGAATTTTAACCGGTTCAAATCAATCAGAAATCCTTGTAATTTGTAAACAGACCTCCTAAACTCATAGTTAAGTGGTAATTATGCAGAGACATTTACAATAAAACGCTATTACTTGTTTTTTTTAATATTATTATTTTGCTGGTTTTCCCAGCCGAAAGAATTTACCTTTTGATTGTTTGTCCCTGGGGTGAAATATGATTGGGTCAAGTTGCAACCAGTGGCACGAGAAGTTCACATGGGTTGTCCAATGATAACAGAAGCATGTTGGGGTGATGAAAGGGGGATGTAGACATGGTGGTGCCATTCCAATTTCTCTTGTTTCTGATTGGTTGGGCTGATCAGTCAAACACTGAATATGTGTTTGTTTGGCTACCGACCCCTTGGAATTTTGGAACATGCAACTACTTTCACGCCAACAATGCCGAATAATTTATTGCTAAAATAAACCATAATGACGTAAGATACAAAAAAGAGAGCGAGAAATTATGGGACGCACAGATAGGGTAAGAGCCCCCACACACTGCAAACTCGTAAATTTGCTTTCAAATACATGCAGGGCTAGAAGGAATGAGACAAAGGAGCTGATCTAAAGATTCTGTTCCGCAATGAATGCAAAACAACTTAACTAACCAATTTTTCTGTTGCCCATGTTGCTCTCTGGAGCCCTTCTGCTTTTGCTTGTCTCCAACACCCATTAGCTATGTCTATGTGTCTTAATAAGCTGGTTTTGGCGACAACCCAACAAATTTCAGATTTTACACAATAGCTTCTTGCTTTCATCCTTTTCCCCCTCTCTTTTTGGGGCTGGTAACGTTGGAGTTGTCGATTTTACAATTAAAAATGTTTTTGGGAATACACTCTCCAATAGATTGTATTGAATGAAACTGAAATTGAGACAGACACTTAAGTCTTGTTCAGTGGAAAAGATAAAAAGAAACAGTCCATGAGTTTCACTTGGGTCCTGAAAACCAGTGGTGATAAAAAGAAAAGGACTAAAATTCAACCTTAAAATATCGGGCAAATTTAGGTCTCAGATTTTTTAATGTTTGGTTGTGAGGGAGGTGCTCAACTTTCAAATGGGTGAATTTGGAAAGTAATGGACAATTTGTTAGATTTAATATTATCATGAGGTGAACACGAGAATTTGTTTAAGTGACGTTAATGAGGTTAGGTCAATTTCAGTTCTTAATTTAACAAGTGCGTTGCTTGTGGAGAAAGAAAGGCAACTCTGTTTTGCCCATGCTCATCTTCATACTGCAGTAACTATACATAACTTAGAAGAAGTCATAAATATCTTGACGAATAAAAAGCACACAACATTTTGTAAAATTATCCCACGCGAGGCAGAGATATATGAAGGAGAAAAACAGAAAGTTACAAGCAACTGCATCCGTGTTAGGATCCTCCATCAATAAAAACCACACAGTTCTTTCTTTACATTCAAAGTGAACACAAAATAATTGTTCTACGGAGAAAGAGAAAAAGTAGTTGTATATGTACAAGAAAAATTACTTGAATCTGGCGAGAAATGGATGTGTTGAGCAGAAATTAATGTGGAGAGGGGGCAGAAGAAGATTATCCAAAAATATGAATAAAATCCTCTTCACGATTCACAAGGCACTAAACCCTGTGTCCAATCACCTCATCGAAGAGAGCAACCGTGAGGGTTTGTGGTGGACCCTCCCGCAGCAGCTTCTACACTAGTTGTTATAAAAGAGGAAAGAGAGAAGCATAATCACAGAATATTCAGTCTTTTGAGTCACAGAAAAACCAAAATCAACAAGAGTAGGCCAATCGCTGGGCCACACGATCCCTGAGAATTCCATTATACAGAGCAACCCTGTTCGTGGGCATTTCTCCATTCTTCATATCCTCGTTGGAACTCTTCAGAACCTTCTTCGATCGCGATATTCGGTTCCTGAACTCTTGTCCGTCTCTGCAGGACTCAACCACGTCCTCCGCGAAGTGCACGCGTTTCATCTTCTTCTTCTTGCTCTTCTTCCCAGCTGCACAAGAACAACCCCACAACAACTGTGTCAGCAAAATATAGCAGTGCAAAAACAAAAGACAGGTTCTTGGGCGTGTGTTTGTGAATGTGTTAGCGTGGAGAAACAGAGTGGAGGCGGGGACCCACCGTTGGATATGCAAGATCGCAGAACCGGCGGCGAAGAAGGCGGGATTTGGTGAAGGGCGAACTGGGGAGGCGGAAAAGATTTCTGCAGGCGGAGAGCGAGGAGGATGACTGTGCCGGAGACGGCCATGGCGGTGGCGACCGCCACCCCTTGCGCGCTTATCATCGAACACATGGGTGAAAGAAAGAAAAGAGAAGTTTTTTGGTTGTGATGAATGAATGGGTTGTTGTGAAGAAGTGGAGAATGATGAATGCGAAGTTTTTGTGTGTGGGGATGACCAATTTTATATAGTAATGGGTGAAGTATAAGTGCAGCAGCAGTTGCCAGCGATAATTACTATAATATAATAATAATATTGTCTTAATAATATTTTAAACAAAATAAAATAAATGCAACACAACACTATTTATTAATATTAAAGAATGACTTCAGAGATGAGGTAGACGGGGAATACTACGCCCTGTTGCTGGTATTTTATATCTTTACTGTCGCATTAATATTTTTATAAAATTTAAGGTGATTGATTAATTAGTAACGATGTTCATACAAGAATATTTGATCAAAATTTGTTCTTAAACCTTGTGAAAATAAGGATTGTGTGATTTGATTTTGAAGGAAGAAGGAAAGACAATAGGATAGGATGTGGTTTTGCAAATTGCAACCCAATGATGTGATGCACAGTAATACCCACAGTACTGAGTGGCGCGTGGCTTGCACACTCCTTTTAGAAATGGATAATAAGCTACATTGTAATTATTGGATGTGAGAATAAAAGACCACTGAAGATTCCTTTCACAATGGATAAATTGTCTCAGCTTCATTATTAACATCTAATTTAATTTGACAGATCCCAGATTTTTGTCTCTGTTTCATTTTTAAAACCCTAACTATTTAAATTGTCTGACATTGTTTACGTGTTTTTCTTCTCCAAAGTTGTTATGTGAGAATACGAGTAAACATATTCATTTTTATTAAGGTTATTATTCCAATTATCATTCCACGTGTTTGGATGAGTAAAAGTATTTTTATAAATAAACATTCCACAATTAGAATTAAGTTATTTATCAATTATTCTATCGTTATTCTCTTACATAACTTTTAATTTATTCAAAAACTAAATCATATGCACGAAATATTTTTTGCTTTCTATTTCTATTTTTATTGAGTTGTCCTCAGAGTATTTATGAATAAATTGTCTAAACATTTGGAACAAAAATTCAACCGAACATAACACAATCATCTTTACATTCAAATCTTATAGATTACAATTTATTGTTAAGAGTGTTTTGATTTTAATAATGCCAAAAAAAATCAAAATTTATTTCATTTTTTTTCAAACGTAATATATACAAATACAAATGAAAAATAGAATAAATAACAATAGTAATATTACAAAATTAATTACATGTCCACCAAATTAGCTACTAACAACATCTTAAATAATAAGTCATATTATTAATTACATGTCCATCGAATAAATGAACATTATTACTATTAGTACATTAATCTATTAATGTATTTAAGTAAGATTAAGTTCAATTTTTTTACTAAATTTTTTTGTGTCATTTTTTTTAATATTAAAAACACATTATTGTAGTACTTTAAAGATAATTTTAATATATTTTAAAATTAATGATTATATGGGAAAGAAACAACAGAAAAGCAGTAGAAAAAAAAACAATATAAAACTCAAACTCATGTATATAATAAAATGCATTTCTTTATTAACCTTTGAACATGTAAATCAACTTAAATGATACTGTTTCAATCTTATCAATAAACTCGAATTCAAACTTTGAGTATAAAATTACATAATACTTAAAAGACAAATTTCATTTTTATAACAGGAATAAATATTACAAAAAAATGCAATTTTTTTGAATGATAACTTTTTATTTAAAATATTTGAAAGACTATTTTATTGCATCCCTCACTTTTGATATGAAAACAATTTTTAATATACAAAATTTTACATTTTTTTATGACTAGTTATTCATTTCAAAACCGTGACAAATGCTGAAAACAGACACATTCATGCCTTTTGCTCATATTAACGAGACAGGTTCATGCTTTTATTTTTTTTCTCCACCCAATTATCTCAATCTCGTTTCATTTTCATTTGTTTTTTTCTTAAAAAGTTTACACAACTATACTACACTTAATCTTAAACACATATTTTATATTAAATTAAAAATAATGATATTGTTATATATTTTATAAATCTACATTCATGTTTTTCTATTTTAAAAAAGCCACACAATTACAACCTTCTGTGTTTTATTAAACAATTACAACACTCAATTGCAGTGAAATGTTATATTATAAACTTTTAAAGCATACAAAATTATAATTATAGATATCTGATTTGTCAAAATCAATATACATATCATTGATATGATATTAAAAATTGAATTAATAGAAGAAGTGTATGTAAAATGTTATTAAAGATATTATTATTCACCTAGAACTACTCATCGAATACCAATATTTCAGTTATAATCTAAGATATATTTGTTTGTTTAATGGCGATAGTTAAAAAGAACGGAAAAATAAAACATAAAAATGCCTTTTTTATAAAGCAATGTTGCTTCTAAAAACTAGTTTTCTATTTTGATTTGTTTTTCTTATTTTATTAAACGAATTATATAATTGTGTTAATAATTTATTAGAAGGTTATCTTTTGCCAAGAAACTGCCCTGTCTTTAATTTCGTCAACATTTGAAAACCGACACATGAAACAGATGTAAACTTTATTTAATGATTATATAACAGGATAAGAGAATATAACATAATAAGATAAAAAATATAATAAAAGAATAAATCATAATAGTATATAAAACGGTGGATAATATAGTTTGAATTTGTGTGCCACAATAATTATAATACATACATAATATGATAAATAAAAACTTGTCCATTTTTTTTATATAAATTAGTAATATCCCAATTATATTTTTTATATAGCAGCTTTTTTCCTAAAAGTATAAACTAATTGTATAAACCATCATATTATAATTTAAACATACAGGTCATGATTATTTATAAAAAGTCAATCTTATTAAATCAATCCAACTTTTCTTTAAAATAACTATTTTATTTCGATCGATATAATAAATTAACATTTAGAAATGATAACGAGTCGGTTAGACATAAATACCTGCAACTTAATTTGCAATAAAAAATTTTACTTGCTATTCATATTAGTATTCGTCTAAGTGAATATTTTAAAATCCAAAGATATCTATAGATATTTACAAATATTTAAAAAAATATATTTTATAAATATTTAAAATTAAATGTAAATAAAATTACAAAAAAGGTAAAATTAAATTAAATTAAATTAAAATTTCATTTCATTTCATTTAATAAAATTTAATTTTAATTAAATTAATTTAATAAAACATAAATTTAGTTTTAATTTTAATTTTTTAATACCACGGATACAGGTACAGGTAGTATGATACTCGTATCCAACCCATTTGTAAACGAATATTTTTCGTTACTTCAGAATAACAATTATCCATGAATATCAACTATTTGTCACGAATTTTATCAGCAGATATCCAATATTTTTACTAGGGGTGGGCATGGATTGGATATTTAATGATCCAATCCACATCCATTTTATATCCAAATAATTGGATTAGATTTTTGACCCGAATCCATTTTTTAAACAAAAGTAGTTTGGATTTTTTTAGAATCCAAATCCAAATATTTGGATTAAGATTTAAATCCAATCCAAATATTTGGATCAAGTTTAAAATCCAGAATCCATTTTTAATAAAAGAAATTTAAATTGAATTTCTTAAAACTTGTGTCATTAAGGCCCGAATGACTCGGATGAGATCGACGATCCGGACGGACCCGACAACCCGGACGATCAAGACTGGCCCGATGACCCGAACGGGCTCGACAACCTGAACGGGCCGGACAATCCGAACGGGCCCGAAAACACAAACAGGCTCGACGACGCGAACGGGCCGGACGACCCGAATGGGACCAACGACCCAGACGACCCGAACGGACAGGTCCAAATAGTCGGGCCCAATTGGGTAGTCGGGCACGATCGAATCGTGGGGCCGTCTGGGTCGTCAGGTACGTCAAGGTCATCAGGCCCGTCTGAGTCGTCGGGCCCATCCGGGTCATAGGGCCCGTCCGGGACGTCGAGCCCGTCTAGGTCGTAGGGCCCGTCCGGGTCGTAGGGCTCGTTCGTGTCATCGTGTCATTCGGGTCGTAAGGCCCGTGTAGGTCGTCAGGCTCATCCAGGTCGCCAGGCCCGTTAGGGTCGTCCAAGTTGTCATGTCCGTCCGGATCTTCGGGCCCATTTGGGTCGTCCGGCCCGTTCGTGTCGTCGTATCCATCCGGGTCGTAAGGCCTGTGTAGGTTGTTAGACCCATCCTGGTCGTCGGGCCCGTACGGGTCTTCGGGCCCATCCGGGTCATCGGGCTGTCTGGGTCGTCAGGACCATTCGGGTCGTCTGGCCCGTACGGGTCATTGGGCCCGTCTGGGTCATCGGGCCATCTGGGTCGTCAGTCACATCCGGGTCGTTAGGCCCGTACGAGTCTTCGGGCCCGTCCGGGTCATCGGGCCGTCTGGGTCGTCAGGCCCATCCGGGTCGTCGTGCCCGTCCGGGTCGCCAGGTCGTCCGGCCCATCCGGGTCTTCGGGCCCGTTCAGGTTGTCAGGCCTGTTCAGGTTTTTGGGCCTGCCTGACTCGTTCGAGTCTTTGGGCTGCTTGACCTGTTTTCGTTATTGGTTCTGCCTGGTTCGTTCGGGTTTTCGGGTCCGTGTGACTCATCAGGTCATTGGGCCTGATCGACTCGTTCGGTTTGTCGGGCCCGCCTATCTCGTTCATATCTTTAGGCCCGCCCAACCTCTTATGGTTGTCGGGCCTGTTCGATCCATATAGGTCGTCGAGCAAGGCCCATCCAAGTCTGAATTTAGTATAGTTCTTCTCAACCTTTAGTCTAACCCAACTAAAAATTTAAATTGAAAATTTGGATTGGATTTTTTGGATTATCCATATTTAAAAATCTTGATTTATAAAATGGATATCCAATCCATAAGATATATAAAATGTAAATTAGATTGGAATCCATATCCATTAAATGGATTTTAAATGGATTAGATTTTTAATAAAATGAATTATAAATGGAGTGGATTGGAGCAAAAGTGGATTGAATCAAGAAAATTAAATTTTTTGTCCACCCCTAATTTTTACCATCTCTAATTATATTATATCATGCAGATAGAATAAATAATAAAATATAATAATTATTCCATTATATTGTGCACACAAAACAGCTTAAAATTTGCATACACAACTTGCATAGCAGAAGCAGAAAGAAAGGCAGAAAATAATGTCTGAAACAGAAGAATGTGAGTGTCAGCATAAGCGTGAATGTCATTATCGTACGAAGAAAAGAAAGAGAAAGTAAAGAAGAAGAAAAGGAAATGGGAAAAAGCAAAGGAAAGCACCATTTATTCCAATAAACCAATCTTCTGTCATCCATGACGTCAATGTCAGGCCCATAGACTCTAATCACACTGGGCCCATAGTCTAATCTCACTGGGCCCACATTTTTTTTTCAAAAATAATATTTAAAGCCTTTATAACATTTTTTTAATGAACAACTTTTACGTATGATTCCAGAACCAGCTACATCATACTACATTCGTAGACTTTGAATTTTAAATGTGAATTAAACTCGGTTCTTTCAACATCGACTTACGTTTAATTTCATTTTAAAAGTATAGTATATTTCTTATCTTAAAAAATGTGAACTAGGTTAAGTAGAATAGATAAGTTATACATGTAATTAATATAATTGAAATATTTTAAATTAATCGTTAGTTAAAAGTATTTAAATCATAATACTAATTTTAGAAATCTTATATTTTATAATTTTAAGAAAAAATATATTCCTTATCAGAAGCCTTCTCTACAATCATTTTCCATCATTTTCCTCACCTCTTACTTTCTCTCTTTGTTTTGACCAACCTCTTCCACCAATTTCATAACATCTTCTGCAATTTCAAAACATTATCTCTCTTGGTGTTGCCCTCACTTTCATCTCTTCCTTTTCTTTAAACAAATATTTCTTTTTCTTGCTAGAAATGGTTTTATAAAATAAATATTGAAAACAAAAACAGAATATTTTTAAAAGAGTTTTCTCTCGTCATTATTTTTTTCTCCGTCCATTTTATCTTACATTAGCTCTTTTAGTATTTTTTTTTTATGATAGATGATTTTTCTTGAATCCTATGGTACAGAAGAGATGTGACAAAATTGAAGTTGTAACTAGATTTTCAGAAAACTTGTAGTCGATAAATTCCCTTAGAATAGACTGAAAAGTTGGTGAAGAAAATGTAACCATAAAACATTTCGTATTACTAACTTACTCTTCTTATTATCATATGTTGAGTATAATTTATAGTAGCTTAGGGATTTTGGAAGCATTAGTAATCCATTAATCGATGTTATTATTTCCCGTCAATAAATACGTAACCCTGTTCCAAACGCAACCTCCACTCTCCCTCTCACACACAATTATTATAATGAAAAATATCTTTTGAATTGTAAACCAATTTTAACTTAAAAGAATAAATTATTTTATGTATAACAATTTTAGTGTGAAATGAGATGTTCACTCATTTATCATGAGTGTGAATACATTTATTTTGTCATTGCCAATATAAATCATTTTTATTGATTGGAAATGATGTATTGGATTATGCATAGTATTATTAAATATAAGTACAATCGTATACTTTAATTTTGTGGTATATATACTCTAAAATATAAATTTATGAAAATATTAATTTAAACTAATCAATTTAGTCATTTATATATATAATACAATATGAAGGTTGTATCTTTATATTTTTTATTAGATTCTATAAGTACTCGTTTTTGTGTTGAATATAAGTGTGTGAAATAAATTAAAAATGATAATTAGCTTTAGTGTGTTGTAAAAAAGTTATTATGCCCTTAAGTAAAAACGTTACACCTGGCTATTCATTATAATTTTGGACAGTAATAAACGCTCCATTTTAATAATTAGTATCAGAACTAAGTTTACAAGTGGATTAATGCGGATAGTAAAAACCACTTTAAAGATAGATTATGACATATTTTATTTCAATAAAAAGAATTCTAAAATTTTTAAACTGTCCACTCTTTTATACCTTTTAATTTAAATTTGACTATTATACTCATCAATATTTATCGTTTCATAATATACTTATTGTCAAGGTTAAATTATTTGTTGTATGAAAAATGAAAAAGAAAAAGATGGCATATTTTGAAGGGCAAAAACACTAAAATGGTATATATATATATATATATATATATATATATATATATATTTAAATTATTGCATTAAACATTTCAAGAAAATTACAAAACGACGGGATAAGTTGTGTGAGTTTGTTATCATTTATTCGTAAAAAGCATTACTTTGGACTCAATTTATATTAAAATATATTTAAATTGTGTCAAGCTGACATAATTTTTTTTATAATAAAATCGTATTAAGTTGGTACAATTTTTTATTTTTTTTTAAATCCATTTGTTTCGGTAATTCTAAAAGAAAATTGTACTATTTTGATGATTTTGCATGTAAATACAATACACCAAATTTGGGGTTGGGTCTCCAAGTGGTTCACAAACCTAACCAGTTTTTATTTCCTTTCTTTGGTCAATCGGCGTCAAGTTCAGAGGCAACGCTCCTCCTATATCCTTGATTAAAAAAAAAACTGTATTCCTTTTGGTTATGAACTCTATCCTTACTATTTGCAATGGATGTTTTCATCATTCGGTACTTCAGTTTCAAATTTGATAAGTTGATGAGATTATATAAAAAATGCAAGCATAACGAATCAAAGTGATAAACAATAATAAGATGTGTCAGGACTAATATCCTTGGCAACCTGGAGGAGGTATTCTAGGTTGATATCATCAGGGTAGTGTTGTAAAAGTTTTAAATTGGCCACAAAATCACCATTTAGAAGTTTGCTTTTCACGCAAAGCAGCATTGCACAACAGATTCGAAGAAGCATATCCTGCAAAATGATATTATTAGCCAAGTAAATTATTACGACGCAGCCAAACATAATTTTTTCACCTCGGTCACTAATTTATTGGAAATATACTTAGTTAAGAAAAACAAAAGTTTTTTTAGCTTTCGGTATATTGTATAATTTAAAATAATGCAACTCTTTTATATTAGGTTTTTAGGAAGACGGAAAGAGTGTAGTTCTGCGTGTCTTTGGTGAGAAAAACAGAAAAAAAAAATATATCAAGATAGAGACCGAAAAAGAAAAAAAGTGTAATTATATATACATAATGTATGCAGAGAAGTTGGCTTAGAGAAGAAGGTTTGTTCCGCATCTCTATATTTTGTTCCTTATGTTGTTAGTTAAATACTCATTGCTTAGAGAAGAAGTTTTGTTTCGCATTGTATACTGAGTTCCTTATGTTGTTTAGTTAAATACTCATTATTTTTTTTTTTGTTATTCAAAGAGAATATTTTTCTGTTATCTTGAATAATGTATTAATTAATAATTATTACCGGAAGTTTTGATTGGACTGTGTCTCGTGGATTTTTCTTTCGTGTTAAAGTTTTTCATGGTAAGTGCTATTTATCAGTTTTTCTCTTCTCTTTGTTTTGTGTATTTCAGTGTTTTGCACATTATCTTTATAGAGAAGAATTAATGAGTTTTACTTCCACTTGACATTTTTGTCATCTTCCCAACAATATTAAAATGAACCCTAATATTGGAAATTCAGTACTAATATCCTGAAAGATTGCCGATTAGTTTGGTTGAAAGTGAGATACCTGAACACCGAAAGGGTTACTAAGTAGTGTATCCCATATTCTCAAGATAGATTCAAATTTGAACTCTTGTGTGAGTAGCAATGTAATCCACCGGAATGCATAGAATTGTGGTTTAACCTGTTCATGAGGTTCAGAGACATCAATTTAGAGCTATACAAGTTGTTGATTGTCGAAGTGAAAAAGTTGAAAGGTTCTCACCTTTGTTGTAAATTCAAGATGATGCCATAATTGCTCATCATTTACTTTTAGTAAATCGGACAAGCGAGAAAGAGTAGCAAGGATGCCATTTGAACTATTATCAAATTGTTCGCAGAAGTGATCCACTGAGTCGCCCAAGATTCGAACAAAACAGGAAAAACTATCTGCTTCTACATTTGCCTAATAGAAAGTATATAAAAGATAAAACTATAGTTAATTTGTGTTGCAGAATATCTTCAAGAACATAAATAAATATGCTGGATGATGCGAGAGGATGACAATTGTTATACAACATGATGAAAATTTAATGGCTATGTTTAACAAATAACCCATCAATTAAACTATATAATTTATGGTTGTTCAGTGTAATGGATACTTGTCAGCATCACGGAGTTGGTTGGTGTTGGTTCATGTCTAAAACAGAGAAATTAAGCACCAAATTGTCTGGCAGTAAAATTTTCAGGCTTCTGCACTGGATGATGAAAACAAAAGAAGCCTTTGTAGCATCTCAAGTAATTATGAAAGTAAGATATAACACTAAAATTTAAATTTCCAACACACAAGTAACCCTCCGACCATTAAGGTTGGTTTCCTGTCGAATGCATGTGCACGTTCTATGTCATCATGCCCGATGCCTTTATCCTAGGCAAAGAAAAACAACGCGAACTGCCACAAATCACATAATACAGTTATTCCAGGAAAATGCTTACAGCATTTTGCTTGTCAGAGTCAGTACTAAAGACATAGTATATTGGTGCCAAGACTTCGTTCATGCCTTGTACATAACGGATCTCAGGATTTAACTTTGCAAAAAGGAGAAGGATACTCTTCATCGCTTCCTATTGTCAAAGTATCAACAAAAACTTGAGTCAAAGCCCCTATATCATCAATCACTCTATGCTGAAAACTCGAAAAATAATTGAGAATCGTTTGATAAATGTCTAAGCTAAAACTTAAACACCAAATTAACAGTAAACCCGTAGACTTTTTTTGAGGATGCAGTTAGTTACCCTATTTTTGCAACTAAATGAAGACTCCCCTGCGAAGAATGGCAAATCTGGATGTGTACGCTGTAGATCTCGATCTATCTGTTCTACTATCTCTGTATACTACAAGAAGGACAGACAGTGATAAGTATAACTTCATCATTCTGAAGGGATTCAGTCAAGAGTAACTTCGTTTTCTGAGGAAAAGCTTACTTGAAAATATTGACTCCAAGGACTAGCTGTTCCGAGGCTCAAGGGGTGATCTTCATGAGAAATTTCATGTCGCCTAAGGGGGCCATCAACATCATTCTCCTCGTTTCGCTTAGTCGAACTTTCCTCATACTCTTTCCACACATGTTCTGACTGTCTTAAATTTAACAACACTATCAGCGAAAACTCGAAAGCTAAAGTAGAAACCACACCAGATATATCCAATAATTGTTTCACATGAATATAACTCCTAACGAGAAAACGTATGAATCAGCAGTATTACCGGATTCTGGAGAAGGTCCTCTTTCAAATTAGCATATTTTTGTCTGTTCTCGTTTAGTTGTTCGTCCCACAAATCACGTGATGAAGGTAAGTAACCCAATAATAGCTGGTAGTTGAAATCATAACGGACAATCAACTGCTTGTACGCAAAACAATCAAAGAATTTTATACTATTGCAAATGGAACTTTAATCTAATATCTTCAATTGGCTGAAAAGTCATAAACATAGGATATATCATATTCCTCACTATTGTAAGTTTTCTAACCATTAAGGTCTACTTTCTATTGTGTCGATTTGGGGTGATATAACTGATAGACCGGTAATCAATATCTCGTTTATATGTGACAGGAGTTTTATTTTCGAGTCCTTGAACGGAAGATTCCAATCCCTTGAATAGATAATCATTTCTAGTTTTTGAATTCGTCCCAGGATAACCTAGATTCAACAACACCAAAAAAGAGGTGTTTTGCATGCAGCTCTTTGTAAAGAAAAATATACACGGATACACACACGTACAGAAACAAGGATAAAAACACTTCATTGTTGTACCTAATTTGTTGGTATTGAAAAATAATTTAGAGCACTTTTTGTTCATTGTTTTGTGAAAGGAGCTCATCATATTTAAAATACCTGTACAATGGGACAGTTTTTCCTCCTAAAAAAACACTTTGCACTTTGATCCAAACTTCTCTACACTTTTCATCAGTTATATTTAACCTTTGTTTTGATAGATTATCATAAATATTATTTGTATTTTAATGCTATATGAAATACCATTACCTGTGTCAGCAGATCTAGATTTCTACTTTTTTTTTCTAACATTACCTTCCAAGCCGTAGCACGCAAACCTCCTCCATCAGGAATACCAGCACTGGCAATTCTTTGCAGCTTTTCCAAATTAATCTCCCTTTGAGAAAGCTGGATAAAGAAAGCGTAATGAAGGCACAAATTAAAGAAAATCTAAACCATTTCCATTTTTCTTCACCAATCAGGACCAACCTCGTATTCCAGATCCGATCTTTTCTCCTCGTCCGAAATGGATTTCAACACCGAAACCGGATTCGGCCTTTGCCGAATTATTTGGTCCTTGTCATCATCATCATCCATGGCTTCGTCACCGTCGTCACTTCCTCTATGAAACCCTAACTCACCGGGTTGAATCGGCTCGAGCTCCTCGCCGGACTCGAGTTCGAATTCTAATACTTTGATTTCGTTTCCTTTTTCGTCGAATCCAGCAACCAAGCTTCCAAGCCAGTCGGGAAAGTCCCTCCGAACCTTGTCCGGAGCTGGAAGCTTGAGCTTGCCTTTGAGCATGACGGGTGAGTTAAGACCAAGTTTACAGAGAGGACTCGACCGAGTTGAAACAGTGGTAGGAAGTGCAGTTTGAAAGTGAGAGAGATGAAGAATGGGTTGTTCTTCTCCATGACTCGGATCTCAAACTCAGTTAGTTACTCCGAAGAAGAATGGTAGTTGTGGGAGCAGGTAAGTTTGAATAACAGGTAGGCGCGCGCCACAGTGTTTAGAATTGTGGAATGGGCCGAATGAGAAATGTTTGGGCTTGGGCCCTTTTGTCTAACGTTGTAGATTAGAAACACTGAGAATGCGTTGGGTAATAGAAGAAGATGTTATGAGTGAGTAAATAGCATTAGAGTAAAACCTAATTCCCAGAATGTAAGATTTGAAACAAAAGTGGTAAGATGAATAAGCACCTTCTTTTCCCTTAAAGCCTCCAACTAATACATTTATTAAAGTAGTACTTGAATTATACATACATAGCGAGAGACGACATAGTAGTATGTGAGTTATGTATGTTTTTCCTTATTTTGGTGTATAAGCCATTTATTGACTCTTGAAGAAAAGTCACCCTGTGGCCCTTCTACATTTATATACACTTAATGACATAGCACGCCTTTAAAACCCCGTATCCAACTGTACTAAAGTATGAAATTAAATCCTATCATGGCATGCCATTAAAACACTTCATCATCATGGGGGCAAACTGACAATAATTGACACCATTTGCACTTCTCATTAAACCACTCACAGTATTATTATTTTTTTTTCAACAATATTGAAAATTTTAGGCTTACTTGTGTTTTAAGTCCATCTATCATAAATTTGAAAATTTTTAATTGAATCCTAATCAATTTTGATATTAACTCTTTTCTGTCTCTTAACTTGGTAATGTATATGTCAAAAGATTGATATGGTTATTATGTTGTCATATCACTTACTCGGTTCTCATCACATGTCTTTTTATTAGTTTATTATTTTAAAATTTCATAATATAATTTATAATTTTATAATTGTATGATTTATATTTTTATAATTTAATAATTTTAATATTTTAATTCAAGATTATATAATTATAAAATTATGATTTTATAAAATATAAAATTATGACATGTTTTCAATTTTTATTCAAATAATTAAATCATAATTTTATAATTATATAATTTTGAATTAAAATAATAAAATTATATGGCTATAAATTTATAAAATTATAAAATCATATATTTTAAAATTTTAAAATAATAAAATAATAAATTACATGTGCTGACAGATTAACAATGTGACATGACAAGATAATAATCATGTCAGTCTCTTAAAAGTCACATCACTCCATTAACAGAAAAAGTAACAGCGATAACTCAACTTAACAAATTAAATTTATTGAGTGTTCAATAAATAACAATAATTTATTAAAAACGGTTAAAAATTCTCAAGTTTAAGAACTTAACTTAAAACATAATTAAGTTAAAGTTTTACATTGTTTAAACATAAAGATAAAATATATAAATAAATGTAAATTTTATTTTATTAATTTATTTGTAAAGTTGAATTAAATTTAAAATCTATTTATTAAGATAATTTCATAATCATTTAAAAAAATTACCCTAAAAATTTATTATTTATTGAATTTATCCTATTATCTATTGAATTACTATGAAACTACAATGACTATCTAATTCTATGATTGACAATATATATATACTTCTGTGTGAAAGATTGTACTAGAGATTTATATTAATTAAAAATTTACAATATATAAATAAATATAAAACTCAATTTATTTACCAATTTTATATAGGATTAAGTGACTTTAAAGTTTTTTACTTTATTGAAAAGCAAAATACAACAATTTAGTCAAAACATCGATCCAGTTGCAGGGGAGTGTTTCATGGTGAATTGAAAATGTTTTTTTTTTCTATTCTTTACCCTATGTATGGCCAGACCTTGCTATTGTATTGTATTATAAATTTAATTACATTTTGATAGCAGCTTTTAATTATTTATTTATATATTTCAATTGTATTTTGTTTAGCTTTCATTTCCAAAACTAGTAGTGTTTTAGGTTAATGCCTTTTTTTATGCACCATAAAAATCAAACGCTAAATTCTAATAATGAGATACGCATAACAGGTGATAATTTAGGTGCAGAAAAGTCGGAATCTTGAAAAGTACCAACTTTTGACAAGTCCATCTGTATGAAAATTTCCTTTTCAAGATACATGTTGGAAGTAAATAGTCAAATTTTGTGCTACCAATTATTGCATTAGGTTTTAACAGATGCATTGACATTAATGTGTTATTAATTTCTTAAATAAACATATAATAAAAATTCGTATTCAAGTTTACTGAAATTCGAGTAATGAAACTAAATACAGGTATACAAGCACCTATCAAGGAAATGTATGACTACTTTTGTTAGTTATGTCAATATATAAATCTAGGTATATATATTTTAAAATGGAAGTATCAAAATAGGTGTTATGACCTTTTTCTTTTAACCAATAAATTGTTACTTTGATGATATATACTAGTATCGGTTTCTTTAAATAAAGTATCCGGTTCAAGTATGATAAATAAAAAAATTATTAAAATGATATTTCACTTAAAAGATTAAATAAAAATGAATTGAGTTAATCCAAAATTAAAAATTATTTTAATTTGACTCAATAGATGCTCATCATTACATTTATTTGTTTAGTTAGCAAAGAAGGTGTGTGATCTTATCACTTTATCCGTTTTCATTACAATAAATAAAAAATATGTACATCAAAATAGTTGCTAAATATTATGTTAAATAGGATGGATAAGAAAGAAGAGAAAACACACTTAATATTCTGATTCATCACCTAGATTTTGTGGTCTAAGTATAGCATGGAAGAGGAATAGGACATTTGTGAGTTAGGAAGAATAATATGATATTTGTAAAGAGATATCTATGATTTATCATCTAGACTTTGTGATCTAAAGTGTTTTGTTTTGCTACAGGTGTATTGTTCATTTTTTACCTAAGAAGACTCACTTATGGATATCTTTCATGGATGCAACATTATTCTACGAGAGTCATTAAGAAAGTTGTTGTAGGTGTTTAAATAAGATGAAAAGCTCTCTACATGCATGTATATGAAGACATATTTTGTGAAGTGAAATTTTAGTAGAGGTTTTGTGTTCTGCTTCTCCTCTAAGTAGTTTGTCTAGTTATATATTATAGTTTGTGGTAGTTTTGTTACGCATGAGTACAATTTTCGTAGGTTTTTTGCTTAAGTACAAATTTTAGGTTGTGTTCTTTTGGGTGGATGTACTATTAACAAGGAATGGGAAGAGATGATTAGGAGGTGAGTAACGTGTTCTTTTGGAGGTGATTCAAGGTGATGGGAGGAGATGATTAGAGGGATTGACTAAAAATTCAATCTCATTATCTATAGTAAAATTAGAGGGTGACACAGTTGAATTTACCAAATTACCGTTCATTATTTAATTTTTGTTACATGTGATTTCGCAGTTAAAATCAATATATATGATTTTAGTTCACTTTCTTAATTCTATGTTAACGATAATAATAATTTACTATGGTTATATAAAAAATTATTACTTCTAAAATTACTATTAAAAAGAAAAAAAAATTTCCATGTAAATTAATTATTTTCCACCTTATATATTAAATTTATTTTTATACAAAATATATTGTATCATTCGTTTTTTATAAATATTTTTTTTTATATTTTCAATCATTCAATAAAATTTATAAAATAAATTTAAATTATTCATATATAATTTTATATTACCTATAACATTAGGGACATTTTGGTGATTTAAATTTTTTTTATTAAAAGTTTTTTTTAATATATCACATCAGTGAATTCAGTCACAAACTTTCACAAACTTCACTCTCTAATCCACTCTAAAATCACTTCTGAATCACTTAAAAATAAACAACACCAACTTTACCATCTAATCATTTCGATCTCTTCCTCTCCCTGTCCCTCTAATCCTTCATCTCAAAAGAATATAGCCTTAAGGTCTTTCATATGTTAGATCATGAAATAAAGATCATTCATAAAAGAGCAATAAATTCTAAATTAATTGAGTAGTTCCCGATACCCAAAGAATAGATTGTGGAAGCGGTGCCTTGTCATTGGATCATTGGAAAAGTAGAAAGATTGGTACAAGTAGAGCACCTGAAATCAATAAAGTGTGTGTGAGACCATACTGCTATCTTTTTGGTAGGGTATTCTAAAACGGACCTCACAATTATATTTTTCACGTTGCTCATTAAAACTGACTAATGGAATATCTTTACCAGCAGAGACCAAGAACCTCTCAACAAATACTTAAGTCCATCACAATGTTTATTGAATAATTAAATCCATCATAAACTGTTCATTAGAAACTCAATGTCTATTATCCATAATTTAATAAGAATCGTGCAATATCAATAATATTAACAAATAATTTAATTTATTGATTAATGATAATCCATAATAATAACAAAATAGAGAATAACAATTTTATATAATAAAATTATATAAAATACGGCCTCATATGTCTTTGGGTAATCTTGTAAGTGTGTGTATAATAAGAATTAGAGTACCCAAAATACTCTATTATATATATATATATATATAAACATATTTTTGCAAAACAAAATCTTTTCATTCAAACAATAATTTACTGTGTGTGTGTGTTTTATTTTTTTTAATGAAAAATGCAATAAAGTGACGTGTAAATGGTTATAGAACTTGATACAGTGATACTCGATTGGCTGCTCAAAATGGTAAAGGTTATGGCAACAGTTCATCCATGAATATGTGGGCATTTTGAATCAAGAGCCCGAGAATTGTATAAAAGGATAAGAAAAAACAAAAAGAGAAGAAAATACATCGTTTTTTGAGCCGTCAAAGTACACTTTTGTATCTTGTATTAAATATTTTCAAAGAACAGAAAATTTGGTAGAGGTAAAAAAATGGTTAATTTATGTAAATGGTCGATTTTTTTTTTTAAATTTACGTAATGGGCCTGTGTTTTAAAATTTATAAAATTAGATAATGTCGTAAGATGAATGTCAATTTTAATATTTATGTTAAAATTTAAGTTATATGATGACTTTTATTTTATTTTTTAAGTCTCCACATTAATGATGATTATATATATATATATATATATATATATATATATTATTTCAACTAAAACTGTATTAGGGAATGACAAATTTTTATCTTCGGTTTCAGACATTTCAATAATAATGAAAAATTGAGATGTATTATATACAAATTGTTTGTAATTAAATTTTATTCACCTTCTAAATAATTAATTTTGATAAAAAAAATTAAAATACTATATATTTTAATTTTAATAAAATAATTAAATATCTTATAAGATAAAATTTTATTTTAACATTTATTTTATGTTTAATCATATTTTGGGTTCATGGTAAATTTGAAAACTTTCACTTATTCTCTAATAATTTTTTGTGTTCTGGTGAGTCTAATAAAGTTTCACATTTTCAGGATGGGTTGTAAAGCAACATTGCTAGGATTTTATTTTTCCAAAAGACCAGAAAAGTGAAATTTTGCAAGAATGTGAATAAGGAGGGTTTGATGGAAAAGTAATTTTCAAAGTGATAGGTGTCTATGACATGAACAAAAAGGAACCTCTTATCAATGAAAGATTCTTTTGGTGGAAGAGTAATTAAATTAGTTGTCCAAGACCCATTAAAAATTATAGGTTAAAGATGAAAGTCTTTTTTGCCTAATTTTTATTACTTTATCATCTGACTTGTATGTGATGTTTTGTTTGGAGGTTTCATTTCATACTTTATTTAGTTGTTGTCTAGTTTTGTATTTGAGTTGTTCTATGTGTTTTTGAGGAAGATGTTTGACAGTAGTAAGGATCACAGTTTAAATTTTTTTTCTAGAACTCTGTCTCCTTCCTTGATCCTGATGAGGTACGTCTATGTTGATTTGAGTTCCGTTGTTTGTTGATTTTTGTTCATTTGATTTCATGTAATCATCGTTTGTGATGCTTAATGTAATGACAACCATTGTTGGTTGAATGTTTATTGTAACTGTAATTTCTGGAAGTTGACATTTTATAGATGATTTTTTTTTGCATGTTTATATAGTTATATATTGGCAGTTGTTTCTCGCTGGATATAATGCTGGAGTTTATGTTCTCTGTTGAATATCGAGTTTAGGGAATTCATTTTTTATGATAGAAAATTTAGAACTTCAGACGAGATTTTAATTTTTTATGATTTGAATTATGATGTTTATTATGTCACAATCTTGTTCTTTGGAGATTGCTACTTTGAGATGAGGGTGTTTTACTTGGATTGAGTTGAATTTGATTATCCTAATATAGGAGATATAAGGTTTGCACTTCAACCTATGTTCTCTTCAAGATTTTTTTAATCTTTCACGGTGGACTTTTCTCCTTTTCTCCATACCAAGTGAACTTTATTATTATTTGATAAACATATTATATAATATTGTGTTGATATATGTTGACATGACTTGATCGTATTGGATAATACGTTTCAAAATTTATTGGAGGAGCACATTGTATTTGGTAAAACAATTGAATTGTACGATCCTCTTTCGATGAAATTTGAGGTTCAATTGGGTAAAATAGAAAATGATAATCTAGTATTTTTTAGTGTTGAAATTCTTATATGTTGATTGATATGATTGATCTTATTTTAGTAAAATATTAAAAAAATTAGTAAAAAAAACCATTAACCGAATCGAAGTTGGCAAGATTAAAAAAAATTATAAAAATAAAATCACTATTAAAAGAAATGTATTTTAAACGTGATTTTCTTAAATAAAATAAAATAACTTTTATTTTCTAAATTTAATTTAACTTTACATATTTAAATTTTAGTTAACCCACCACTCAAACTCAAAGTTATCTGTAAACTATATTTACTATTAAAGATATAAAAGAAGTTTTAAATTTTGCTTCATTGGATTTTGTGATATGGTTAGAGTACGGGGGCACAAAATAAAAGTCAGAGACTTAATTTTGTAACAGAATTTTTTTTTTTTTTGTAAGAACTAGATCAGCAAACAGTGATTTTGTGGACAATCCTTCAAGCCGAAGGCTAGACTAAAATACTAGGGGGGCAAAGTTAATTTTTTTAAACTAAAATATTTATTTCAGGGGCTGCCCCTTGCAAAGATGCCCCTACACCACTTCCTGCATATATTTCAATCTATGCAATATTTATTCAAACCTCTAGGAAAATGTATTACTTTTCATAATTTGATTTTCATTTAAATAAATATTATTCACTCACTTCAATTTTATTCTTTACCGAAATAATGAATTTTGTTAATGTCATGTGGTAGGCCAACACCATGAGCTAGTAACGTAAAAATGGCATGGCATGGCATATGCTTGGGTTACTCTGAAATGGAATGGCTTTAATAATAACCATGTTTATGAACTCACTAATCAACCCATAACAGCTTTATTTGGGTAAACAGTGCAATAAAAAAAATTCAATGACAATTTTTTTCCAATTAATTTCTATTTATTGTACGTAAAGGAAAAGACAATCCCGTTAAAATTGTTATAACATTATCACGTATGGCAGCATAATTGGCCTCCATGCATTCATTACTTAACCCCCAAAAAACTTTTCAATCTCAACCCACACCTTACGTAGACACATTTATGGCAGTAGTTTTTTCTTTAATGCAATTGGCGCATTTGTCCCTTCACTTCTTCAAACAATGTTAATTAAATATATTAGCGTAGTTGTTGTACATAGATAAGTACATGAGTTGGATCTTGCATAAATTTATAATTTTCATATAAAATCTCACTCAAATAATAAAATTATTAAAAAAAAATTAATGTCTCTCTCAACATATTAAAGAAATTGAGCATTATATATAAAGCATTGTCATATCATATATGTTTTCATTTTGTTAAACAACAATGCTTGATTGAAAAGGATCCTTGCCATTAGCCTTAATTTCTTTGTGTCGTGTACTTCGTTAATATCTGTTGAAAGAAATAAAATAAGAAATTAGGCTAATAATAAGTGAATGATATGAAAATAGAAAAATATTAGAAGGTTCACATGTGTGTATTTAATTCATAATTGCACTAGATCACGTCCAATCTCATAAAGTGTGTGCATAATAGATATCATCATATAAGCCGCACTCTTCTCTTTCTTTACTGTGTTTTATTATGTAGTATTAGGGATGCATAGCATTCAAATTAGTGTAACTTTTAATTAACTCAATTAAATTTAAATTGTATAGAGTCGAGTTAGACTGAATTTGTCTTTTCTATTCAACAATTTAATTCAATCTAAATTCAATTATAATTAAGTTAGATTAGTTCAAACAATATTACTTGAAATACAAACATACACAGTGATCTATTGAAAACAAGAAATTTAAAACAATAATAATAACCATATATTGCAATTTACCAATAAAAAATATAATATTTTGTATAAAAAAATTACTAATACCATTTATAAAATACTATTTACATTGTTAAGGATAAACTATTTAATCTTTCACAATAATATAAAAGTATTAGATAATTCTTTTATTAAATTTTTTTTATACAATAATTGAAATATGATGGTCAAAACATTAACATATTTATATATATGTCTCATACTAATATTAATAAGAGTATATTTCAACAAAATCAAACGATACAATAGTTGTTCTGGTACACTTGATAGTTTCATATTGTTTAGAAATTGAGGTCAATAGTAGTTTAAATTTATTTTCCTCCTTCAATTCTCTAAGGTGTTTTTCAATGATGATAGTTTGACGAAGTTCCAGACTTTAAAACAAACAATATATCGAATGCGGTGATTGACCATAATAATATAACTCAACAAATTTGAGATTGAAACATTGATGTCATATGTAGAAAACAAAAACGATTACCTTTTAGCCCTCCGTTGAAAGCTTATATTAAACCTCCCCTAATCCTCGATGGGATCTTGTTCTAGTACGAACTTCAATCAATAGTTATTAAAAAAATATGTAACACAATTAACTTTATTTTTATTAATAAAATTAATCCTTAACGATAATCACATTATTGAATTTAATTCTTAATTGAAAACAACAGTCAAAACACATTTTTCAATGATTAAACTCATTATATATCTAAAACAATATCAGCGACACTTATCAAACAATACTAAAATGAAAAAATATATATCACTTGTGATACTTTGTACTTTGTTTCTCTTCTCATTTTGAGCACATAAATAAAAGGAACCATACTTTTCATTCGTAGAAGAAAGAAAAAATAACCAAGTTAATTCCAACAATCTCTCACATCAATATTAAGAGAAAACAATAATATCACAATTATTCAACAATATGATGATTAATATTGTTTTACAACAATGTATAGAAACGAATGCACAGAAGCTACAGTTGCAATTTTATATTATTTGAAAAAGCCTACGAACTTATATTTTCTTTTTTTTTTTAGCTTTTGTAAGTTGGGACAAAACAACCCTGTAATATCTTTATCGTGTTTTATTTTTTAAATTCACCGTGTTTAAAAAATATTAAAACAGTATAATTAGAAATGTAGGTAACTTTATAATAAATTTTTTGTTAACATATATAGGACTTTTTAAGAATTTTTTTCTAAAGAAGAATTAACCATAATTTAAGTGTTTAGGGTGTATTAAGATACACTTTTTCATATTATTTTTATTCATTTATAAGATTTTCACCGGAGTATTTCCAGAAGAAAAAAAAAACAAATTAACTTTGAAAACAATTAACTACGAAGTGAGTAGTGAAATAATATTTTTAATTTTATATTTATGATTTAATTGAATTGGATTCATGGGATTTGAAATTAATAAATATAAAAATGAATTTGAATTGAGTATACTAAATTAAATGAAAGTGATTGTGAATTGAATTGGACAGAGTGGTGATTGGATGCAACCTTCTTCTTCCAGGAGTGGGTGGTATTAGGAAGATCATCCAATTAGATTGGTGAAGCATAAGGGGATGAATGGCTACAACACTGGATCGGTTTTCCATTTGTGTTGTGTGCTAGCATAGGCCCGTGACCACCTGCACCCGACCCAAGCTCACCACCACTCATCACTCCCCAATAATAGCAACACCTTCTCTTGTGTCACTCTTCACGCTCTTACTTCCTCCACGTCTCCTTTACGCTTTTCTTCTCTTTTTCTTTTCTAGCTAATTCATACACAGTACAGATCTACTGTTCAAAAATAAAACCCACATTTATAAGCCAATTATGCAAAAGCTGGTTTTGAAGTTACAGATTCAATTTATTTGGAATTACCGCACTTAATCAAAGGTGCATTTTGATTTACATAACTCCGGTGAATGTCACCTTTAACACTTGGGTTAACTGTGTACTGTTTAGGCCGCAAGTACAGTGTGCACACACCATGTGCCGTAGAAAGAGAAAACATGAAGAAATTAAGTAGCTAGTGCAGCGACTTCACGAGTCGCAACCAAGTCAAGCACAAACATTTATTGAAGGGTGACTGCTTGAGGAAAAGATTTAGGTAAAGATGTTTAATTGTTGTACTAGAGCGGTTTAGTTAGCCGACACCAGTGTGGCTTTCTTTTCGTTGAAAACCTGCTTCCCTCCACTCCTTTTCCCCCTTTATATCCACTGCTATTTTCTGTTCCTTCTGTACTTCGCCATCACTCTTTCTCACTCTCCCACCATCATACCCCTGAACCCCAACAACACCATCATGGTACAAACAAAGAAGTTCAGAGGTGTCAGGCAGCGCCATTGGGGTTCATGGGTATCCGAAATTCGTCACCCACTTCTGTAAGTTCATTCCACTAATCATTCTTCCACATTTTTTTTTCCACAAAAACCCCAAAATCACTGTAATCTTTTATTTTCTTCGTGAAACAGTAAGAGAAGGGTGTGGCTGGGGACATTTGAAACGGCGGAAGAAGCTGCCAGAGCCTATGATCAAGCTGCTATTCTGATGAGTGGGAGAAATGCCAAGACAAATTTCCCAATAACTCAAACCCCTGAAGGTGATCCAAAGAGCATTACCAGTGAGGACACCCCCTCCTCCACCTCCAAGGATCTGGAGGAAATCCTGCATGCCAAGCTTCGAAAATGTGGTAAGGTGCCTTCACCTTCTATGACCTGCTTGCGCCTTGACACAGAGAACTCCCACATCGGAGTGTGGCAAAAGCGCGCTGGGAGACGTTCGGATTCAAATTGGGTCATGACGGTTCAGCTGGGAAAGAATGGTACCAACAATGACACTCATCAAGCTGATAATTCCACCTCTCTTTCTCTACCTTCTTCCGATCATCATAACCACCACCACCGTGAGTCTCCGTCGGGTGTGACAGGTCATCACCATCGTGAAGAAGTGGTGAGGGGAGAGATCGATGAAGAAGAGAGAATCGCCCTTCAGATGATAGAGGAACTCCTCAACGACAGAAACTGCCCTAGTCCTTCATTCAGCAACATTCAAGAAAGGGATGGTGGTGATGATGACACCTTTTTTCTTTAAGCATCTTTCCCCCACAGTGTTAAGGTATCACATGCATGTTTGATCTTCATCTTCAACGAGGGTTGCCATGCCATTATTTGGGAAATAAAAAGAAAACAAAAGTGGTATAGTTATAGGCTATATATAACCACATATCATATCTATCATAATTTATATCATATCTATTTTCATGTGTCATATTTATTATAAGTGTAGATATATATATACACATATTCATATACATGCATGCATAGGGAAATATACACATAAGAAAATAAGACAGATATGTATACTGGATTATATAATATTTTCAGAGTGCATATATAAGCGCTCCACCATCTGCTGCTTGTTTGAAATGTTCATCATTTATTTACCATTTATAATAAATATCCTTTTACTTCTCCTTATCTTAGCTTTGCTAGATTTTCATCTCATAATTTCCAAGCTTACTTTTTGGTTCTTCCCCTCATCTATCTTCACTTTACTTTTACTCTAACTCCAACAATAATCATTTAATTGTGAATATCTAATTTTCTTAATAATCTCTAAAATTTAATGCATGTTTTAAGAGTTGATGTATAATGTAAACAAAACTGATACTTTGCTCTCAATTTTTTAATGTTTAAATTTGTTCCTTTAATTTGGTTTCACTCTCAATTAATCTGTTAAATGTTGAACTAATTACAGTTTGAAAGTTATCTAAGTAACTGCTAGTATACATTTTTTAGTATTATTGGTTTTATTAAAATTAATCCTTTTAAATTAATCAATACATTTCAAAATTTATTTTTGTTAAGGAATTAGTTTTACTTGGGATGTATTTCACAAAATTTAACTTACAACTTAAGTGAAGTTGAACATTTACAATCTTGTTAGTTCAACTGAAAAAAATTTGATAAAATTAACTAATATAAATTCATTGATATATATACCACTTTATATATTTAATTAATATCCTTTATCTATGATCACGTCACAACTATATATATGTGCAAGCAAACAAACCTCAACAGTCAACAGGTGCTCTCACAAGTTAAAGTTAGCGATGATGTGTGATAACTGCCAAAATTTATGCTCTTTCTTTATAACTGGTTTTAATAAATAAATATTTTATTCAATAGTTGAATTCATGTTTTTAATTAAATTAATTAATTTAATATTTTATTATTGTTTGAAGCAAAGTAAAATTGAGTTGTGAAGATAATTTTTTTCATTTAAATTCATCCATCTTAGAACGTCATCACCATATATGAAAATGAGAATAGAAAAAAATCTTAGGCCTGCTATAAAAATTTATTTCATGATGGATAATTTGTGAAAGTCAGATTAAGAATTAAGAATGGTAAAGAAAAGTAATTAAGAATTTTAATTTACTTTTAAAATATTCACTTATTTTTTCATATTATGATAAATTTCAACATCTGATCACATTTACTATTCTTAGATCTCGTTATATCTTATATCTATGAACAATATATTTAAATTATCTTATAAGAAAAAATTATGATTTTTTTTATCTTTCTTTATAACTTATAGGTGCTTCCATTTTGTAACCTTCTCGACTGTTATTCATTGTGACAACCAATAAAGAAAACAAACTTTGCATTTTTTTTTTAAAAGAAAAAAAAACATTTTATTATAGTTAAATTAATAACCGAGGTTGAAACCTTTCTATATTAATTATAATTTTGATCGATAAAAAAATATACATGTTTTTATTATATAAGTTCAAAGCCTGATAATAAAAATATAAATATTATATCGATTTCATGATCGAGTTTTAGAATTCATAAAATAACTTATGTAAAAATCTTTTATTGTCGTAGTTTTGTTTTTGTATGTATTTTCTTTGGTGTTCAAAAATAGTTAAAAATAACGGTTTTTATACTTTATTAACATTTTATATTATCCTTCTACTTTTTTTTATATAGCTATATTTATTTATACATGTGATTTTTTTAAGCTATAAGTGGGTCAATGGATACTGCTTTTAATATTTTTTTTGCACTATATTTAGTATCAGTACTGATTATCAATTAGCCTTTACTTTTCTTGTTTTTAATCCAAATTTAATTCATATTATTTCATTTTGAAATGAGACTATAAGTGGTATAATGTCTAAATATTTTAAACTTTTTGTAAATAATTATAAAATATATCTCTCATTTGACTCCACCTCACACGCAAGTATATATGTCAATGAATGTCGGTCTCTTTAACATTTACGAAATCATTTGTATCATAAATTTAGATAATATAAAATATTTGACTTAAAATATGTTTTTTTTTTCTCTTATACTACTCTGTTTCGTCCAAGTCTAAGAATTTTACACATAAATTAGTGATGATAATAAAAGGTCTTAAAATATAAATTTCAACATAAATTTAAACAAATTTAATTGAATATTTAATAAAATTGTATAATTTATTGAGTACTTGATAAATTTAATTTTTCAATTAAGTTTCTTTAGTTAATTTTTTATGTTAATCAGATAACGTGGTAGTTAAGTTTTGACTTAGTTATTATCTTATTAGGTCACATCATTTTATTTTAAAATTTTATAATCTATAATTTTATAATTTATGATTTTATATTTTTTAAAATTTAAATTTTATGAATTTATAAATTCATAATTGTATCATTTTAATTTTTATAATTTTATAATTATAAATTGATGATTTTTTTATTTGAATTACAAATTGAAAGTGTGTCATAACTATATATTTCATTTTAAAAAATATAACGCTATAAAAACTCAAAATCATTTATAGAGTCTTCAAAACTAAGAACACCTACACACATATAAGACATTGTAGAACAAAAATGTAGTTAGGATTGTATGCGAAGGTCGTGAAAGACATTTGATAACGAAACTCTGAAGATTTGAAATTACAAAAATATCATCGTATAGTCATAAGATAACGAGACTTGAGTTTATGTTGTTATATTCGATAGGATGAAATATGGAATTATGATATATTTTTAATTTTTAATTAAAATATTAAAATCATAATTTTATAATTATATATTTTTTAATTAAAATAGAAAATTTTAAAAATAAAAAGTTAAAAAGTTAAAAAATTATAAATTATAAAAACATAAATTTTAAAATTTAAAATTTTAAAATAATAAATAATAAAATTATTTGTGTCAACAACTAAATAAGGTGAGATGACAAAATAATAATCATGTCGATTAGCCAGTTAACAATACTATCACCAGTTAACAATACCATCACTTAGTTAGAAAAAAATTAATACTGAAACTCAATTCAAAAGATTAAATTTATTGAATATTCAATAGAATACAAAAACATATCAAGACTCTGTTCAAAGTTTACAAATTTATTAGAAACTTAAAATATAATTAAACCTAATAAATATATATTTTTTAATATATACACTTTTACTACAATAACCTTATTTTATAATTAAATGCATAATTTTGACTCTAATTATTTATTTATTAATTAATTATTGAGGTCGAGATAACAAATTAAATAATAATAATAATAATAATGCATTGTAAACTGAGAAAATTATTTATAATCACTACTAAAAATTCTCATATTACATGGGAATTTTTTTGCAAATTTGTTAAAAAAATTTGTAAGAAAAGACTTTTTCCTGCTATTTTTTCTAAGAATTTTAATTGGCAGGTAATTCCTTCGTGGATAATTATTTCCTACAAAATTATAAAATTTGCAAGTATTTTCTACAAAATTTGTTGCGAAAAGTGTTTTATACAAAATATTTTGCAAAAAAATTGGCAGCAATTTCCTACAATTTTTTTCATAACAAAATTTACAAGTGTTTCATAAAAAAAAATTCAAAACAAAATTGGCAGGAAATATGAGTTTTTGTAGTAGTGAATGAATAACGAACGTTCACATGTAGACAATTTGGGACAGAAGTAGTAATCAATGACTTAATTTGTTTTTTTTTTCTCAACAATATCCTTTAAATATTTTTATTTCACTTCTTAAACTGTATCCAAACAAAAATTGAAATAATTTTTAATATGAAAATTTCAAAAACAAAAAAAAATCACTTTGAAATCAAATTTCTGTCTATTATTAGAGACGAAAACATATTTGAGCGTCAAAATATTTATATTTTGTATTCTTTTTCCTTCATTTACTTTATTTAACTATGTATTAGTACTTTGTTATTTAAAAAAAGTTTGCTAACAAAACAAAATAAATTCATCTTTCATTTACCGAAATAACCCAAATTCTTTCCATTTCTCTCTTTTTCTTCTTTTTGTTTCATTATCCTTCATAAAAAACTACTTTGTATTATATTTTTGTATTTCATTGTGTAATTATCACATTGTAATATGAAAAAAAAGAAAAAGATAAATTAATGATTTTTTTTTTTTGTGAAATAAGAATTACAAGAGAAAGTCAATAATTGAAATAATAACGTAATACATTTGAGATAAAATAAACAATAGAACACTTTCAAAACTGGTTGTTGATATTAATGGCTTCATTTTTTTTATCTTCATGCTATTTTGATTCATTCAAAAGGCCAATTGAATCAACTCAAAGTAACATATGTTTCTTTTTAAAATACAGCAATAGTTAAAAACTTTGTATTAATAAAAGAGAAATCAAGAAGAATGCTAAAATTGGATTAAAGAAAAAAATCTAAATGTTTCAGCACAAACTTAAAATTCAAGAAACAAAATATACATTTAATAATATTAATTAAATTTTGATACTAGCACGACAAATACATGTTGAAATGTTAATAAATATCTAGAGAATGGTTAATTTAGGCACACAAAAAAAATGCATGAAACAATATTTCATTTATAATACGCAAAAGAATTGAATCAGGTGTTGCGTTGGAAAAGGAAAATTGAAAATGTAATAAAGTTTGGTTTTGCATGAGAAAGGCAATAATGAGTTAGGAAGAGGATAAGTAGCTGAGCTAAAAAAACTGAGAGTGTAGTTACATATAATTGCTGTCTTTCTCTCTTTGGTTTGTTGCCACATGACAATAATTTAACTCATTAAATATGCTTTGAAATTACTACCATAGCCACCGTACCTTCCGTTACTTTTCTGTCGACATATTCACGTGCTAACGTTATAACCTTTGAATTATTGGGATTTAATTAACACGCAAAACCTATATCTATAATAATGCTCATTGTAAGGTCTTGCATTTATATTCCCTTTTAACTAACATCATATTTTTTCATCTACACTTCTACATCCCTTTCCACCACCAATATTAGGTTAGTGGGATTTCACTTATCCAATACAGTGAAACTAAGTAATTAATCTCAGTAGTTGTTGATCAGAAAATAAATGAAATTTTCATTTACGTTATATAATGTTAACTGTTTAATATGTGAATACATTTTCAAATAAGAGAATTGAGAAAATATTAAAAAAGGAGAACACACTCTTCAAGTTGTATAGTTTCATTTAATTTAGGTTTATTCAGTAGGATTATATCCACTTTCGTTCAAATGTATTAGTTTGGTACCCGCTTTTAAAAATGTGTCAATCTAATTTCAATTTTTGAAAAAGTGTCTTAATCAGGTCCCTTTCAAACAAAAATTACTAAAGCTGTTAATTTAATTCATGACTTATACCATTAAATTTTAATATAAATATCAATACTTAACTTTGTAAGTCGGTGTTAATAATTTTTTTGCTGAAAATGACCTAATTGAGGCATTCTTTCAAAAGTTGGAACTTAATTGACATATTTTTAAAAATAGGTACCAAACTGACACATCTAAATGAAAGTTGATATCATTCGACTAATTAAATTTTTAATTTATAACACAAAAAGGATATGAGGAAAGTCAACAATTTTACCATATAAACAATTTGTTGGTCAATTCAAAATGATCTATTAAATATGTTGTAGACAAAAATTGTAGTGAAACAGAAATTTTCGGCGTTGAGAGTAATTCTGAAGAGTTTTTTTAGATATTTTTTATTTTATGTTTCAAATTTTCAAAATGTTAAAAGTAGTAATTTACAATTAATGATAATCATGTTAGTTAGAGTACAAATAGAAAAACTTTACATGATATTTCAATTTCACATATTCTAATATGAAGATTTCTTAAAGGATATAAGTTTTAAATTTAAGATATATTTAAGACCTTTACATCGTAAATGAATGGTCTAAAATGTAAAAAATAATAATAATTTGAATGGAAATGAAATTTAAATTGTTTTGTTCAGTTTAACATAAATTTCATTATAGTTTTTATTTTATTTTATTAGTTGTAAAATATACAATTAAAAAAAATAAATACACTTTCAAATATGTTTAATAATGACATTTTGATTATTCTATTTTCACATAAGATATTGATGGATCTCTAAAGAGGATTCACTAGAGAGAAATGAAACTAATAAGATACAAGTTCGGTATAAGAAATTAACATAATCTTGTATGAGTTGGTTATTAAAATTATTATGATGTGATACCTTTCATAGATTTTTCAAGGGAAAATCTCACAACATCAATAAAATATGAGCACAAATCAAATAACGGATTGACATCACCTCTAATTTAAGACTTTAAAATAATGAGGTTATGATTATTTTTGTTGTGGTACTCAACTTTCTTATATTTACTCAATGTATAAATGCGAGACTTAGATCTAGTTTGAAATTAATATAAGGGTTAAATATGTTTTTGGTACCTCAAGTTTCAGTGAATTTTGTAATTAGTCTATTTTCGAAACTTTATACCAATTTAGTCTTTCATCTTTAAAAATGTGTGAATTTAGTCATTCTCACCAAATTTTGTTAAATTTATTTGACATTTTAAACGCATTTTATGATAATATTTTAGTTAACATTAAAGCGAAAATGTGTCAAACGGTGTAAACAATTCAAATACTATCATGAAATGCGCTTTAAATGTGAAATAAACTTAACAAAATTTGGTTCAAATGACTAAATTCACACATTTTTAAAGATGAATGACTAAATTGGTCAATTTTTTTGAAGAGAGACTAATTACAAATTTCTGAAACTTGAGGGACAAAAACATATTTAACTCTAAATATAAATATATGCTTTTATCTCAAGTTCTTTATATTTGTCTTTATTGTACGAAGGGGTTTTGTTGTTGCAAATTTGATTTGTCTAAAAAAAGATATCTCACATAGTGGTATATTTTACTTTCTATAAAAAAAAAGAAAAATACAAGAATAAATCATGTGTGTTAACTCATTAAATTGTAATAATTAATTATAAATACATAGTGATAGAGGCTAATTGTTTTTATTTTATTTTAATAATAAATTATGGATTCCTTACATGTGGGATTAAAATGACCTGAAAAACAAATGTTCTTTTAAGTATTTTTGTATTATGTGTACACTAAACAAGGTTTTACTATTTACAATTTAATTGCTAGACTTATTTTCCTTTATTATTTGGTTACTAAAGATAATTTTGTGATACTTAAGAAAAAGTATAAACGGTGGAATCTATTATTGTAGGATCAATTATAATTGGTATTGCAAAATTTCCTACTATTTTGTGTCTTTTCTCTACCATAGGAACGAATTTTTTTTCTTAATGTTATCTTCTACTGAATCTAATATTCTTATAAAACACCTTTACTATTTTTTATTTTTACATTTTGCGTGAAAAAACTAAGACAAATTCATTGTTTTCATAATTTTTGGAACATTTTGTTTTTTCGGAAGAATTTTAAAAGTACTGTACTTTCCAGGATAGAACCAATACAATCGACAGTTTCGAGAACAATTATACAGAATATTTTCCAACATTATTTTCGTCTATTTAATTTTTTATTTGTACGTAAACATAAAATACCATGGTAGTAAGATGTCCAAGATGATAAATAGTTCAATTAATTCGACAAAAATAAAATTATTGATTGTATTATATTCATAAAGTAAGCTGTAAATTAGTTTTGTTATATTATTTTACGATTATGAAGCCTACTTTTATAAAATAATTATATTTAAACGCATTAATTAGTTTTCATTATTCAATTCACTTTTATAATATGAAAGCCAAAATGAAAATAAAAATGACCTAAGCTATACAGCTTTTATTATATTACAAAAAGTAGTTTCGTAATATAAAAAGTTACATTATGAAAAATAATTTATAGGAAAGGTTTTATTGCGAGAAATAATTTTTGTGGTGTAAAAAATTATCATTTAAACATGCGACGTATTTTTTTATATAATTTGTGCGATAATAAGTATTAGTAAGAAAAAGAAAAGATGGTGTGAAAGGGATAAAAGTTGTGTGAGCGTGATTAACATCAGCCTGATATAAAAAAAATGGGCCCGTAAGAAGGTGTCCAGGCCCAAACAATACCGCTGTAAGCAAGCAGGCTCACTTGCACTTCACACACTACGATAATATTATAATTTTATTATAATTCTTTTAAAAATAGTAATTTTTTAAAAGATATTTTATTACAATGATCTGTTTAATTAATATTTCTGTTAAAATTAATGTTTCAGTGTTGTTAAGGAAGAGGAAAAAGATGATAAACTAAAAGAAAGATATGCATCATTTGATAAAAGAGTTAAATCTACAAAAGTTTATAACAAGTTTTTACATGTTTTTCGGAATACAAAAAGGTCTACCTAGTATTATTTTACAAGATATTTTGCAGTTAAAGTAGGAAAGGTAACAAATTTCCTCTATTAACTATCACATTATCCAAATAACCCTAGATGTTGTTGGGGGTGGAAGATCACCAATCAATTACAACATTTCATTGTGTTGTAGATTCTTATCTAACACCGTGTATAATTTGAAATTGTTATATAAATAATTAAAAACATTTAAATTGTAGTACTAATTCAATAATAAAATTTTTGTAAAGAAACTATAACGGACCTACACGAGATAAAATCTACAATGTACAGATATTCATGTATTTGTGTCAGACGTACGTGTGTGTGTATATATATATATATATATATAATACTTTAGGATATTTAACCATACTTATCAATAAAATATCTAATTTATAAAGTAGTAATATTTTTGTGATGACAATAATATATAATTTTTATGTTGATAATTTTTTATTACATATGATTTTAATTTGGATTCATACAATAACAATCACGTAATTATCATGTTTTTAAGAACAACTTTACATTTTTCAATATACATGTGACGTATCATATCATATTATTTTCAAAATAAACATATTGGCATATCAAATACATGTCACATGTTATATTTGTGCATTATAGGATAAAATGTATTGTTTATTTTATGTCGTTATCGAGGACGGGACAAGACTCTAATAAGTATACAATCCTCCTCTTCAGGTAAGAGTATGATCGTTTCTTAATTTAAATATTCCATAGACACAACAAAAACAAATCAGAGAGAAATGTGAAATAAGACAGGGATGAAGAACGCCTCAATCTAACATATTGATAAGGTCTAAGTAAAGATTTGCCGCAAAGATGTTAATCTTTGATAAGAATCAAAGTTCTAATCCAAGAACCAAGAGAATCTTCTCTCAAAGAATGCAAATGCATATAACATGACTCAAAAGTATGTAAATTAGTTTTTGGTACCTCTATATAAGTACATACGTTTAAGAAAATCTAGAAACCTAGGAGAAGGTTCGAGCCTAAAAACATAAAATATAATATAATTTTTAAAAGAGAGCCCAAAACTCAAAAACATACAAACATAACTAATTTTTAAAAGAAAGCGCAAAGTCCAAAAAACATAAATGAATTTTCCTAAAAAGTATATTTCAAATGTGTTCCAAGTCATGATCTTTATATCTTTTGAATTTCCAGACTCTTGTAACATCGTGACCCTTTAATAGATTTGTTCTTCTAATTTCTTACTCTAGTCTCTTGGTCATTGTCCTTGGTATATGTCCTTTGAATGATAAAAGGTTAATTTCTTCTTGTACAAAATCCAAGGATAGTCTTCTATCAAAAGTCATTATTTTAGACTTAAAAAAAATCTTAAAAAATTATTAAGTATTAATTATTTTAAGACTTGATTTACATTTTTTTATACTAATTGTTTTAGGCCTTAAATTTTTATTTATACTAATTGCTTTAGACCTAAAAAAATGTTTCATTTTTAAGTTTTTTGTTGGTCTATTAAATTCTTGAACAGCTCTTAATCATTTTCTAAATGTTTGAAATGATTCGAGTTTAATCCAACTTAATAAAGTACATATAAAAAAACTTAAATAATTTGTTAATGAATTAAAAAACTATAAAAAAACCCAGTAAGAATGTATAAAAAAGAAGTTAATACTAAATCTAACAAAATAATGATTTCTAAAAAAACAAAAAGAGTTTTAAAGGCATATGAAATTTAAATTATGGAGATAATTTTTGTGAATATAATCATGAGTTTATCAATGATTTTATTTAATTTATTCATAATATATTTATTTGTTAACTTGTGTGATGTAATTTTACCATAGATTTGATATGATCTTCCATAATTTTTTTAATAAAATCTTCATATAATAATAACATATGAGTATATTTAAAAATATTTGTTTACTCTTGATTCATTGATGTCAAATTGAGAAAATTATTAGTTGATATTAAAATTCTTAATCACAATCAAATAAAGATAACGAGTCGGGTCGGATACGAATACTGCTTTCCTGCTTTTAAAAAATATTTGTAATTTTTTTTAAATCCACGGATACCCGTGGATACCTGCATACTCGCAAATATTTAAAAAATATACATATTTCATAATTTTTTCAAATGTAATTGAAATAAAATTATAAAAAATTAGAATATAATATGAATTTAATTTTAATTTTAATTTTATGCAGGTAATGAGTATCCGAGGGTACGAATAATATGATATCTGCACCTCACCCATTCAGAAGCAAGTATTAAAATACCTACTACCCGCAGATAATAAATATCCGCGACTAATAACTATCTATTGCATATTTTATCTGCAAATACTTGCGAATGCAAATATTATTTTCATCTCTACAATCAGGCGTGAATATTCTTGTTATTTCTACGATCAACCATTTTAATTTGTAATTTAAATTAAAATCATACTGTATATTGATATCTTTCAAACCGTATAAATATTATATTTGTTTTTTTTTGTATTTCTTTTATTTAAATAGATTAAATTTAACATTTTTCACATATAATAAACAAAATAAAACATGAAAATGGCGAACTAGACTGTGCTACCAAGGTAAAGATAGATAGCTCTGAATTTCACCAGGTTAAATGCAAGCTAATTGGTCAACTTGCTGTACAACCAATTAATGACTCTCCTATCTTGCTATCCGATCGTTTCTTTTTTTTTTTTTTCTAATAAAAATTTATTTTATGTAAGTAAAAAATATTGAGAATATATTTTAAAAATATTTACCCATCAAGCAAATCCGAGAAAAAAGTTTTGTTTATTTTCAGTTCATGCAGTATATTTTTATTTTGAATTAAGAAAATAACTCATTTTACTTTCAGAACAAAAGATAAATCATATGAAAAAAAAATAAAGACTAATAATAATTTGAATTTAATGAAAAAAGAAGAAGTTAATGAGATGCATTGATAGGCAATTAATTAATATAAAAGAATAAGAGATAAGATAGAGAAAAAGGTGGAGCACACCTTTAATTGAAGCCTTCCATTAGAGAATAAAGGGACTTAGAAAGGAATATGCTAGAGCTTTTTTATCTCTACTCATATTGTATATATATAAAGGGGTTTTAAATTATTGATATGGTAAATATTATTCTATTACGGAATATTTGTAAATAGATACGTCGACGCTCTTTGTTGTATGATATTAAAGGTTACATATTTAATAGCTTCTTGTCTCAATTTGATAGTTGTTAACGGTATAATTAATTGACAAATTAATTCCATTACGTGACTCATTTGAATTAGTATGATAAGTTTAGTAGTAATTTAATAAAATATAATAACCAATTAGTTATTATAAGAACGTAATAAAATCAAATAAAGCTTAGTCCAACTTGATGGATGTTGGATTATAAAAAGATATTAAGGTTGTGTTTTTGATCAAAGAATGCATTATTATTGAGTCTCTCATAAATCAAGGTTAGTATTCTATTATGATTTATGTGTATGAATATACGTGATTATGTGCAATTATGTGCGTGAACACGTAAGAATCATAAATTTTATGATTTTATAATAGTTCTTTATGATAAAGTATTATTGCATGGAAATTACAAAATAAGTTACAGTTTCTAGGTCTATACTTATGTTAAGGCTATTTTTCACATATTGAAAAAACTAATCTCAGTTAAAAAAAATGAAGTTTGCGTGTGATTTGTTTTCCTTTGATTGTAAACTCGATAATTTTAATACTTTAAAGTTAAAAATAACTTTTTTAGTCTTACAAATTTAAGCTTTTATAATTCCTAAATTTGAAAGTGTTAATTAAGCCTTTTAAATTAAAAAAAAAACTTTTCAATGGTGTTAATATTGATTTTTTTACATAAATAACACAAGTTTAATTTGAGGAAAATAAATTTAATATTATTTGAATTATACATATTTTTGTTTCTCTTTTCTTTTTTTTGTAGTAGTAAATTGAATAATTATTACTATGATCATAGTTATATAATTCATTTTACGAAGTAGTCATAAATCGTCAAATGTATCAAATGATTTTTTTTTTTTTTAAAACAGGTTATATAACATCAAAGCAAAACAGTTTAACAATGATATCTCCCGTGGCTTCTGATAAAGCGATAAAATAATTTTCTTTCCTTCACCCAAGTAAAAAAATGTGATGCAAGAATATCCATACCACGATGCGGACTTTCTCACATAGCCAACAGACAAGGAACACGTGGCCAAAAAAAAGTTTGATGAAAGAAGGAAAAACACAAGTATATCTTCATTTTCTTTTATAGCAGAAACTAATAAACTTTTTGAAAATACTGATTAAAAATTACAAAATGTATAAAAAAATGCATTTTAATAATTATTCAAACTTTTATACTTTTATTTTCTGAGTAGGACTCTTAAGACTCCGTTAGGAATAGTCCTATTTGATAATTTAATCTGATTAGATGGTGAATTTATTTAGAGATGAAAGCAAAGCAACAAATGAAACGTGGACAACTAAAAAATATCCATGCGTCAGATGGGGGAGGATATTCCGAATGGCTTGGAATTATACCATTCATCATTAATTAGCAAAAACAAAAGGTCCACTCTCTCTCCTGTTTTCTTTAGCCTTTTCATCATCCTCACCAAATGTCTACTTTCATTTATTTCAAGAAAATAATTTTAATTTACTACTTTATTCTTTTTTTTTTCTTTATCTAAGACTATTTCATTTCACATACTAATATATTGTTAGAGCACTTCTTCTTTTTTAGTTTAGCTTATTATTGTAGTCAAATTTGATAGAACTATCCTTATATTTATTATTGGATTCATCTATTCTTTTATTTGAGATGTGTAAGTTTTTAACACTGTAAAACATGATTTTGTATTGATAAATATATAAATATTTTCGTTCGTGTTTTATTTTTGAAAAAAATACTAATTGATGGTAAGATTGTTTTGATTGAATATCGTTAAAAAAAGAAAAAAACTTATGAAAAGTACAAGTTTAATACAATATATGTAGTGATGATAATTTTTTTGGACTAGAGAAAGTCAAGAATTTGTGAGAGGAAGAGATTTTTGGGTTTGTATCGTAAAAGTTCCTAAGTGGGGATGAAAATACCGGCGTTATTACATTATGAAATTGAAAAAAGTAATTTCATGTTATTTCCATTTGCATAAGAGATTGTATATAACTATTACAGGAGAGATCTTAGGCTATCATCAAAGAATAGAGATCCTAGTTTATAATGAAGGAAACCAATTAATGACAAGACTATGATGAGATATCTCAGACTATACATTTGGGAGCATATTATTGTAATAATATTCTAAATATAAAACCGATATACTGGTATTCTAACATAAGTTGGTATGAAAGAAGTGATGAAAGAGTTAGATGAGTATAAACTCGATTAATTGAATGTGATTTTTGTGATTGCATGACTAAATAATTTCTTTGGGTTTGGTTGTTTGAGTGTCTTTGGTGCAATGAGGTGATTATACTTATTGTATGTGAACTAATTGTCTTTTTTGATTGATTCATGTAATGAAATGTATTGGTGAATGAGTTATTGGAATTAAGTAATGGAGTTGTATAAATGATTAAAAAAAAAAGAAAAACTAAGTTAAAGATTAATTTCTGGCAAAGATTTGTTTTGATAATCTTTATTATAAGTTATTCCTGTTTTTATAGTAAACTTATTCTTTTAAATGTATTATGTGAGTTTTTATGTTGATATTTAAGAAGAATAGTCACTTAATGAGTATTTGTGTAATAATACATGAAGTAAAATAATAAAATGATTCAAAAGTTTATTTTCTATCAAATATATTTTGATATTATTTATAATTAGTTTGATATGTTACTATTTTTGATATATTATTACTCATCAATTTTATTTATGTGATAATTTACTTTTACACTTATATGTTTCTTATTTTTTCTAATGCGATATATAAAAGAAATTTTAGTTGTTACATAGAATAAAATTATTTTAATTTTTTCTCTAATAATGGCTATTTTAAATTTAGTAGTCCTCTTTTAACGTGTTAGGACTCTTCCTAACCACAAGCCAAAGTGAATTTTGTTTTCTGTCGTAAAATTTTTTTGTCAAGAAACTTAAAACTTTTTATTTACTTATAGTTCTTTCGTCACTGTTTTTTTCTTATAAAAAAAAAAATCTACGCATCTATTTTACTAATACTTCGTTGGTCTTTCAACAAGAACTTTTTGATAGTTTAACGATTTATTTCAGCGATATATATATATATATATATATATATATATATTTTTAAGTACTGTAACTACCAATTTCCCAAATATATAAATTTGATGATTACAAAATCCAGTGTATTTTAATCATGAGAAACTGCATACAGGTCCAGAGCAGAAGATTACAATTTGATAGAATAAATATAAATATTAGTTGAGTTTAGTCTAAACTTTCTTTTTCGGAAAAGAAAGAAAATCCAAATGCACAGGTAGGTAGCAGAGGACGACAACACAACACATCACAAAAATCATTCCTCTCTCCTTCCTATATACACTGAACAAGCTGAACAAGCTGAACAGTACAGTACAGTACAACGGAGAAGTAGTGTGGTAAGTCTGAAGAGAAAGAAAGAAAGGAATAAAACCCCAAATATACTGTTTTTACGGATATTCCAACAATACCCTCGAATATTCCCTCCCTCCAACCGTTATATCTATCACCTCTTTCATCCGCTATTTCCTCTCCTCCCTTCCTCTCTCCTTACCAAAATTAAATTTCTCTTTCCAATTTGTTTCTCTTACCACCGTTTTCCTAACAGAAGCCATGAAATTCGGAAAGAGCCTCAGCACCCAGATCGAGAAAACCCTGCCGGAGTGGCGCGACAAGTTCCTCTCCTACAAGGAGCTCAAGAAGAAGCTTAAACAATTTGAACCTCCTGCTGCCGCCGATGACCGCCCCGGAAAACGCCTCAAGTCTGATGCCGCACCCACTGCCGCCGACATGTCCAAGGAGGAGACCGACTTCCACGACTTGCTCGAGAATGAACTCGACAAATTCAACACCTTCTTCGTTGAGAAGGAGGAAGAGTACATTATCAGACTCAAGGTACTCTCCTCCGTGATTCCTCTCTTTCTGTCTCCTCTCCTCTTTCGCTGCTGTGTGGAAGATCTGTTTCCTTTTTGTAGTTTTTGGTTTGTTTTTTCTATTCAATGCTAAATAGCTAAATACTGAATTTCTACGATTTGTTTGGCTTTTTAGTTTTTGCCTGGAGGAGTTTGACATTATTATTGGCTTTTGATCAAATGAGTGGGTTTTTATATTTTTCGCGGTATGTTATTATGGAGTTTAATATTAATTAGTGAAGAAACTTGTAGATTCACAAGCTATGAACGTGGATGGATGGATGACGTTGTGGTTAAAAAAGAGAATTGGGATTTTGATTAGGCGTGAAGCTTCTTATTGCAATTTGGCAATGCTAATTTGTCTTGTTTTTCTTCTGCACAATATTATGACCTTTTTTTTAGGTCTTCTGTTTATTTATTGTAACCGCTGGTTATGCATATTCTGTATGATCTTTTTAATTTTTATTTAAGCTGGTGCAGGGTGATTTATATGATAAAATAGTTAGATAACCGGAAGCTCTAATGTTTGTTATCGTTGAAATATACAGGAGTTACAAGATAGGGTGAACAAAGTTAAGGATTCTAGTGAAGAGATGATGAAAATCCGAAAGGAAATTGTGGATTTCCATGGAGAGATGGTCTTGCTGGAAAACTACAGTGCTCTGAACTATACAGGTACTTTTAACTTTCATATGTATTGTTATATTTGCTTATTTTTCTTTATTGTTATTGAAATCTGGATTCTTTCTTTACATTTCAAACTTTGCCCAAGTTCATCGTAGCGTTACGGAACTTCTAAGTACTGTGGGAAAATCAAGTAATAAGATGGAATAGGATTCGTTTCCAATACAAGTTGTCCATTGCTACGAAAATAGTTATTTTTAGACTTATAGGCACTTATATAAGTACAATGGATGGTCAAGTAATGGGATGGAATAGGATTCGTTTCCCATACATATTGTCCATTGCTCCTCAAAATTCCTTGGCCAAGTTGGTAGGACAAAGCATATGCTTTTTCTTGGAATAAAGAATCTACTTTGAACATGTCCATGTTTCTGAAATTGGACATCTGGCCCTTTTATACCCAATAATCAGGCTTCCTTCTATCTACTTGGTAAGCAAGCCAGTTCAAGAAGAGTATGTCATGTTTTAATTAAATATGATGTTGATTTAATAAATATACGCAAAGGTCACATCATCTTAAAGCATAAACGATCAGGGAGTTTCACTTTTTTTTCTTGCCACTCGAGAGTGATTCTGATTTGAAAATGCTAAAAAGGCACATGGAATATGAACAATATGTGGTTTTCAGACAGATTTTCTGTGATAATTGTATCTTTACTATGCATTTTTTATCTGGAAACCAGTGTCAGCTTTAGATCTAACTAGCTCTAAAGATATACGCTTCTATGATCAGCCCGCAGTTAGTTAACTTGAGCATAAATTGAAGAATGTGATACTTATGATATTTCTTTCTTTAAATCAATTGTTCCATTCGAGGTATCTAATAATTGCCTCAATTTTCATTCCACAGGGCTAGTGAAAATACTGAAGAAGTATGACAAGAGAACTGGTGCTCTCATTCGCTTGCCCTTCATTCAGAAGGTCTTGCAACAACCTTTCTTTACCACTGACTTGCTCTACAAGCTTGTAAAGGAGTGTGAAACAATGTTGGACCGTCTTTTCCCTGAGAATGATCCTCCTCCTGTTTCTGGTGAGACAACACCCCAAGCTGAAGGTTGTGATCCTTCAACTTCAACCACTACCAAGAGTGATGGTGGTTTGCTGATTCCCAGGGAATTAGCTGAGATTGAGTACATGGAGAGCCTATATATGAAGAGTACAGTATCAGCTTTGCATGTTTTGCAGGAAATTAGAAGTGGAAGCTCAACTGTTAGCATGTTTTCTTTGCCACCGTTGAAGATAAGTGGTTCAGAAGAAACATGGAAGAAAATTCCGGTTCTTGAACAAGCAGCCAAGTAACCTGCTGGGTTACGTTGGCAGCAAAGTAGTGGGATGACTATTTTCTGATCACTTTTTTTTTTTTCCCTTTATATCGGATGCCTCTGTTATGCATGCCTTAGATACTAACACAGATGTAAGATGGTAAATGTAAAGATGGAATTAATTTTATAGAATTATAGGTTCCGTATAATAAAACCTCTGAAATTTAAAGAAGTTATGTTTTGACATTTTGCTAACATTCGTATTCTGTTGTAATGTAATCATATATTACGTATCTGGTTTATATAAGGATGCATTTGGAGATCAGATTTACTAGAACCCTGTATTCACGTCTAGTTTTTCTACTTGGCAATAGTAGATGACGCTCCAAGCTGCAATCGGAAGTTGGCGTTATAGAAAAGCTTGATGGTGGTAGTTGTAGGATTAATGGTAATTTCATGAAATCGTGAATCATTGAGCGTGTTTTTAATTTACGTGGAAAGTTGAAAAAGACGAAGAAGGAAATTAAGACAGGATAACTAAATTTTTGATAATTAAATTTTGACTAATGTTTTAGATAATTTTTTATTTTTTTATATTTCAAAACACTTAGATGTAGCGACCAAGACATTTTGTGGATTACTCTATCCAATTATGAAATGTAAGCAATCATTTGTGAATCATCAGTTATTCTCAGTAAAACAATGCTCCCAGACACATGTTACCCTCTTATAAGAAGAACTTTCCGTCTAGATGAATTGAATCTTGTCATAAATGATAAGATACATAATAACTAAACTTATAACCCAAAAGATAAAATGAACAAACTCATAAATTATTCATCAATTTTCATTAAAAAATAAAGAGTGTAATCAAATTTATATATTAATTCAAATTTATTTTCTTTTGAAAAACTAAATCAAAATAATTCTTTAAGAGGAAGACTCCTGAAGTCATAATTGGTAAGAGGACTTCATTTTCTTAGAAGTCATGTTTGCATGTACTATTTCTAATTTCATTTTTTATATTGAATAATCTGAGAAGTCATAATAATGTATAATTTTTTATATACATTTTTCAATTGATAATGAAATTGAAATGATAATTTTTTATATACATTTTTCACTCTGGTTAATAAATTAAAAAATTATATTAATTGAAAAAAACATGATAAAATTAAAAAAAGAGAGTAAAACATGTATTATTCACCTAAAATAAATTCAAATTAATGAGGAAATAAATAATAATAATAATAATAATATTATTATTATTATTATATATCCTTTTCATTCACTACATGATTAATTTCCATAGTCAGGAGATTTATTCTAACAAAAGAATTTTTATTTGTTTATTTGAAATTAATTTATTAATTCATTATGAATATAAGTACTTGTTCTTTTTTATTGTTTACGTCAGACATAATGGTTGAAAATAAAAGGGTTTAAGAAAAGATTATGTAAATGAATGGATAAGTTTAACATAAGTTAAAAAAAAGTGTTCTGTTTGTAAAAAACAGAGCTCATATAGAAAACCTTGTCTAATTAATGAAAATTAAATATTATAATATTTGTTTTCTCATTAATTTACATTTTATCAAGTAGAGCAACAATTTTTTTTACCAGCTTCTTTAATTTTCTCAACTCATTCAATTAATATGACCTTTTAATTCATTAATCAAATTTGAATTGATACAAAAAACAGAATAATTATTTCCTAAATAAAAAGTAAAAAAACTATCATCAAAGGGACGATTATAGTTACATGATCATTTTATAAATACAACACTTAACAAAAGAAAAAAAAAAACTCTAAATACGACTTCTAAAAGACACCTGAAGTGATGTTTATAAATATAACTTCAGTGAGAAGAAACTATAAGCAGAAAAACTTAAAAGAAGGTTATATGAATGGTTAAAATTTTGTAATGAAACATCTTACTTTTTTGTAAAGCCGTGATTTAAAAATAAAAACTACATTAAGATGAAAATTTTCCTTCAAAACTACCGTCTCATGACAGAAAAGAAAAATTAAAGATAAACCAACTACATAGTAAAACATATTTTTATTGGACAAAAGCGTCAAGCAAACTTACATATCTGCTGCTTGAACAGAAATTAACATGGGAAATTACTAGTTCAGCTACCTTAACAACACGATAAAATAATCCTAACAAGTGAAAGTAAGACAACAGCACGTAACAGAAGACAAACAAATAAACTGAAAAGCGCACGATTCATGAACACTGCAACATTTCCTGACAGAGAAAATTCAAGTAGAATAGGAAGCGGGGCAAGGAGGAATTGCTATGTCGGTGACCCCCTCTAACATCAATACGACACTCTTCATTGTTGGGCGCAGAAAAGCTTCATCTTGGATACACCAAAGTGCCACCTTAACCATATTTTCCACGGCAGTTTTGTCATCCACCACTTCCCAAGGAAAAAGCTTATTGAGTTTTCCTGCAACAAAACAGTTATAAGCCCAGGTGGAGAGACTAACCGCCTCAGGTTCAGGGACATGAACTTCGATGTTTCTTCTGCAACACAAAATCTCCAACAGCATTATTCCGTAGCTATAAACATCAGTCTTGACAGATATTGGGACATTCTTGTTCCATTCAGGGGCCACATACCCTCTTGTCCCTCTAGCCCCTGTCATGGTTCTGGTTTGATCAGGCATGAGAAGTTTCGCCAGCCCAAAATCGGATATTTTGGCTGTCCAGAACTCATCCACCAAGATGTTTTGAGGCTTTATGTCACAATGAATGATTGGAGCCTCACACTCTTCATGGAGATACATTATCCCTCTCGCAATCTCCACCGCTATTCTTACTCTCTCATCCCACTCTGGACGCCTCTGATTTTTACCCACGAAGATAAGATTTCCAAGGGAGCCATTGGACATGTATTCATACACCAGAAGCCTTTTAGAACCCTCCGCACAGAAACCCAACAAACGAACTAGATTCCTGTGACGGGTTTTTCCGATGGCTCTCATTTCTGCTTGGAACTCCCTTTCTCCTTCTTCCACCAACTTCTCCAGTCTCTTCACTGCAATCAACCTCTTACCTTTCTCCAACGCCCCCTTGTAAACTGCTCCGAAAGACCCTTTTCCCAGTTCTATCTTGAAATTATTTGTCGCTCTTTTTAGTTCGCTGTATGAAAACCTTCTCAAAGTCACCTCTTCATTCAGGCCCAGGTTCCCAGTTTCCATCAATCTTTTATACTTCAAAATCCGAATCTTGTACGTGTAGTGACTGGATATGACAATGGTTGAACACAAAAGCAGAGAAAATACGGATGTAATGACAATAATATGCACCGTTGCTTTATTACTTGTCGCCTTGATTGGTGGTGGTTCAGGCACAGGCACAGGATTATCGTTTTCCGTCCGATTGCTGAGGCTGTCTCCCACTTTCCATAGTAACACTGAGGTTCTGTAATCGCGTAATTGTCGTGTGAGATATCTCAAAGGCAGCCTTTGTTTCATGCAGCTTGCACCGTCGTAAAATGCAGCCTCACACTCGCAATCAGCCAAGCAAGCAGCGGAACATTCTTCTTGTGACATTTCAGCCATGAAATAAGGAACATCCACCCACCCAATATCCTCCTCTGACTTCATCTCATACGAGGTTGCGCTGTCTTTCTTCTCCCTACAATCTTCTTTCAGAAAGCTCCTTTTGCAGCCCAGAGTGGAGTCATTTTGATGTACGGAGATAAAACCCGAAAGACAGGAGCATAGTGGTTGATCGTCATCTAATGTGCAGTAGCTGTTGAAGCCACAAAAACCTTTTACTGAACACATGTCTTTAACCTGCGGCCATTGTTTCAAATTTTGGGTACTACCATTCTTAAAATGCGCATACAGATGAAATATCCCATCATAATTCAGGGTTGCACGATATATGATCCGGTTTCCATCATTAGCTAAAGATGAATTACTGACTACAATTAGAATCACCTTGGTCCTCCCATTGCTGCTTTCATTCAGAATCCGCAGAGTACCATTTCGGTCGAGAGAGTACTGATATTCCTCATCGCGATTAAGACCAAAACGAGTCTCAGTGTCCCAGTAAGCATCCGTTCCTGTGTCAGTTGTGTCCACTGGATACAGAACAAGATTTCCGTCATCCTGCATCTTGAGACGAAACCGTCCACTGGAATGATTGTTCTGTGATGAACTGCACACCAGTTGATGTCCGTTTGGAAGAGATTGACCACCCAACAAAGTATCTGTTGGGTAATCGAAGCTCTGCCATATGATGTCGTTTTTACTGTTGTAGAGCACAAAGTTTCCAGAATCGAGCACGGAGGCAGAGACAGCTTTTGCACTGGAATTAGCTGCAATAACCTTTTCTTCTCCTTGGTCGTCTATGATTACTAGTTTTCCATCCATGTTTAGTTGTAGCTTTGCACCTGAGGTTACCGGAGGATCGTTCCGTTGTGCAGTCCATACCACTGTCTTGTTCTCCCCGCTAACCAGCCAAATTGCAACCACAAACCCACCACCTTGTTCTAGTGAATAAAAACCAAATGCAAATTGAGCAGAAGGAGAAAGCCAGAAAGATGGAGTAGTACTCTGTGGAGCAAGTGTGGCACCGACTGGTATCTGTTGCGTTTCAACTCTTGTGCCCACAGACATGAGCAACAGGCAAGTTATTATCACGGCAATGATGTCCATAACATTAGAATTTGATGATTTCAGTCTGAGAAACCAGAAACAAGATCGCTATTTTCTGTTTCACTGCCCTTGCCTGGTTCAAATTTAAGCAAATTGGTCTCCCAAGACTTGCTTTTCTTGGTCATTTTTTCAAATCAACATCGTCCTGTCCCTACCAAAGAACATCTTAAGGTAATTAACACTCCAAGACTTGTTATGGACAAGTCTTTCGGTGACCAAGTAAATAAAAGAATAAAATACAGAAGAAAAAAAAATCTCTATTTCCTGATAAGTTACGACGAGAATGGTGAAGACCATGTCAGAGACGAGGTGAATTTGTGCCAGAGTTTTTCTATCATATATAAAATTGTACCAATATTAATTATGGAGCTATTAGATTTTATCGCTTTCGAAACTTCGTAGTTTAAATATCTTTATTTGTATAACTCTTGATTCATACAGGTTTAAAAGGTTAACTCGCTAATACTGTTATTAAAGTATTGTAAGTCATCATCTCTTCATTTTAGAAAAATAATTTGTACTTGTCCCTTTTTAATAATATTTTTAATTTATAAACTTCTAATCATGATTGCATTTAAATAGAGACAGAGATGAAGTCAGCAATAAAACCTATTGAGACCCATCTCGAAAATTAAGGTCTTTTATTTCATGAACTTTGAAGGTGGGAACTGGCGAGTAGAGAAGGTGGGTTTTGATATAATTGAAGCACAAGAAGAAGAACTGAAGATGAAAATGAAACTACAGTAGTAGAGACATAGAACAATGGTATAGAAGATGTTCCTAGGAATATTTAACGATGAGGGTGGGCTGGAGAGGGAGGAATTGGAATATCTTTCAATCCTTCCAACATCAAGATGACATTCTTTATCAAGGGACGAAGAGAAGGATTGTCTTGCACACACCACAACCCCACCTTCACCATTCTTTCCATTATCTTCCACTCCACACTTTCATCCTTCTTAACAACCCTATTTAATTGCCCTTCTGCAAAACATTTATATACCCAGCTGGAGAGAAGTATCTCTTCTGCTGAGGAAACTTTCATTTCTATGCTGCGTCTGCGGCACACGATCTCCAGCAGCACCATCCCAAAACTGTAAATGTCAAATTTTACCGACACCGGTGCTTCCTTCTGCCATTCAGGTGCCAAGTACTTGCTTGTCCCATCGTCCTCTTTTCTCATTCTTGAATGCTCACACTTCAGTAGTCTTGCAAATCCAAAATCAGAGATCTTTGCAGTCCACGTTTCATCCATAAGTATATTTCGAGGATTTATATTGCAATGGACGATGCGGACCTCACACTCATCGTGTAGATAAAGGATTCCTCTAGCAACATCCAATGCGATTTTTAGTCTGTCTCTCCAGGATATCTGTTTCTCATCATTGAAGAGAAGACTTCCCAGAGACCCGTTTCTTACGTATTCGTAAACGAGGAGACTCCCAGCTCCATCGATGCAAAAACCAATCAGCTTAACCAAATTCCTGTGATGTGTTCGAGCAATGGAAGTAATCTCATTCCGGAATTCCCTCTGCCAGTCACCAACAGCAACTCTCTCCAATCTCTTGACAGCGATATTTTGGTTGTCGTCACCTGTTTCGCCTCTGTAAACCGCTCCAAATGATCCTCTCCCTATCTCTTCCGTGAAGCTTCCAGTGGATTTGACAAGTTCATCGAAAGAAAACGAACGCAGAGAGCATTCTCCAGTCAATCCCAGGTTCTGATCACTTTCAGACAACGTTGTATACTTATGCACCTTCCGCTTGTAAGTGAAGAAAATGGACACAGCAAATATCAAAGATAACAATGAAATGGAACCCAAAGTAAAGGCTAGAATCATTATCACACTTTTCTTGTTATCCGTAACCACCTTGGATTTAGGCTTCTGAAAAAAGGTTCCTGGAATTGTGTTTTGGACGGTTCCTGAAGCATTCTTGAAGAGTGCCACCACAGATGAGTTTTGAAGCCGTCTGCCATATGTTAGCGGCAGTCCGTACTTTTCGCAGTTTCCCTTCCAATATAACACTGCCACGCAATCACAATCATCCCGTAAAGAGTTTTCGCACTCTTTCTTCTTCATCGGTACGACAGAATATGGTGTAGCGATCCAATACACATCCTCCAACTCAGCAATATTATACAAAATCATTTGGTTTGGGGCCTCACTGCTTCTACAACCATCTTGTGCATAGGCTAATACGCAGTCCCGAGACACGTTACCACTGGTGTTGGAGGGGACGAAGCCAGGAAAACACTCACACACCGCATCGCCTTTTACGTTTGAGCAATAAGTGTTAAACCCACAAAACCCCTTGATTTGACATTTCTCAAGCGAGGTACTCCACAGTACTCGGACATGTGTAGACTCGCTACTACTGTTCTCAAATTGGTGCTCATACAGTATGAGGTTCCCGTCTGCAGCAAGTGTTGCACGGTAGATTGAACTTGTGTTGTGTGATTTGTTTGGAGGGCTAATGTTTTTGTGCAAACAGGTAATCCCCTCACCAATGCAAAGAGAGCCCGCGGCACTAAGCCAGAGCTCTGCGAACATTTTAGCAGTGTTTGAAGCCCAGTAAGCATCAGAGGCAGATGCTGCGCTGTCCTTTGGATAAGCAACGAGGTTTCCATCTTCTTGCATGATGATAAAGAAAGCTCCACTGGAATAATCTTTTTCGGACACACTGGAAACCAGTTTGGCGTCGGAAGTTAAATTCTGACCTCCTAGTAAGGTGTGAGTTGGATTATCAAAGCTTTGCCAAACAACAGTACTGCCATTGCTATAGAGCACAAAGTTACCAGAATCAAGCATAGATGCTGAAGTTGTATTAATAGTTGAAATGAGAGCAAGGCTTTCTCTCCCACTTGGGAAAAGCCGCATACCAGTGGTGGTGATGTTCAACGTTGAATTCAAGGGGACTGGGTGGATATCACGGTTAGCAGTCCAGACTACAGTTTTCTGAGGAGCAGCAACCAGCCATATACCCACAGCAAAGCCATTACCCTGTGGGTAAAAGCCAAAAGCAAAGTGGCCAGAAGGTGATACCCATGAACTGTTATTCCCAATTTCAGTAGCATAGAGCCTAGACCCTGGCTTTATGATGCTCTCACCTTGTTTTGCAAATAGCATGCATAACACCCACAACACAACGGCTTCGAAGGCCATAGGATCCGGAAACTCAAACAAAACTCTTCTACCTTATCAAACTCAAACAAAATTTTATTACAGGGATTACTTAACATTTCTCCGTTGATTTCAGAAGTTGACCGACTTTCATGCACATGCTACGGTCTCCACCACAAAGACGTTTCGTAAGTTGGGAATCTAAATTTCACTTCAATTAAAATTAATTAAAAATAAAAAAATTGAGTACCATCGCTGACTCAATTATTTTAAGATTTTAAATAAGAAATATTATCAATTTCGTGTGAGTCAGATTTATGTTTATATCTTTCTGAAAAAAAAATGGAATTCATCTTTCCAGATAAAGTTTTCCACTCTCTTCCAATGTGGATAAGAAATGAAGTTGACGGTTTTTAACCGGTTGTGAGATTGGAAAGTCTGAAGTAATTCACACGTTCAAATTCAATTCTCAATGCAAGGAAGAAGTTTAGAGAATTGATAGCTTCAATTTGGAATTATCATAATAATCTCTTGGTATGGGAGAGTGGCATTCACGGCAACAAAGTAAATAAAGTAAATCAAGGTTTTTAAATTGTGATGTCATTTTTGTTGATTTCACATCAAGCAATCATTCACGCATTTACTAAATATTTATATTATTAGTAATATTAATGAAATTAAAGTATTTTTTTAGTTCCATACGTATAAATAAAGTTGGAATTCCATTCTTGTTGTTTAAACTTTCAAATTTGATAAATATAATATTTTTAATTTAGTATTAATATTTTTTACATGTTAAATAAATTTTTAGACTACTATTTAACCTAAAATTTATTAAGTGGTGTAAATATTTGAATTGAGAAAATTATCTCTGTTTACTTTATAAATTTGGATACTAAACTATATCAAGATTTGTAACATAAAATAATTTTAAATTTTGCATTAAATTTTAGGACCTACAAATATATTTAAATTTATTAATATCTTACAATTAATTTAACATACGTTTTTTATATTCTAAGTAATAATTATATTATCATAATTAATTATATAAAAAGGTTATCACTATATCATAGAGCTGATAGCTTAAATTTGGAATTGTCGACAAAATTTTCATGACATGGGAAGTCACAATAAAGTAAATGAAGGTTTTCAAAAATTTTCATGTCATTTTGTTGATTTCACATCAAACAATCAAATACACACTCTTACTAAATATTTATATTCCGAGTAATATTAATAAAAGTAAAATATATTTTAGTCGCACAAGTATAAATGAAGTTGGAATTCTAGTTTTGTTGTTTAAACTTTAAAATTTGGTAAACATAAACTTCTTAATTTAGTTTTAAAATTTTTACGTGTTAAATAATGTTTTAGACTAATATTTAATATGAAATTTATTAAATAATATAAACAGTAAGATTAAAAAAATTATCTCCACTCGATATTTAAATTTGGATACTAAATATATCAAGATTTGGAACATAAACAAATTTTGATTTTGCCTTAAACCTATTAATATCGTATAGTTAATTTAACATACATTCTTTGTATTCTAAGTAATAATTAAATTATCATAATTAATTTATCATTTGTATACAGTAACCGTTATATTAGAGAATTGACAGCTTCAATTTGAAATTATCGACAGAATCATGACATGGGATGGGAGAGTGGCACACACGGCAATAAAGTGAATGAAGGTTTTCAAATTCACATGTCATCTTATTGATTTCACATCAAACAATCGAACACACACTTTTACTAAATATTTATATTCCCAGTAATATTAATTAAAGTAAAATCCTATAACGTGTAAATGAAGGTGGAATTTCATTTTGTTGTTTAAACTTAAAAAATTAATAAATATAATTAATTTTTTTTATGTATTAAATAATGTTTTAACTAATGTTTAAGCTGAAATTTATTAATTGGTGTAAACAATTAGATTAAGAAAATTTTATGTTCATCTTTTAAATTTAGATATTAAGTTATATCAAAATTTGGATAATAAATAAATTTTAATTTTACGTCAAAATTAAGGGACTAAAAATACATTTAAACTTATATTAATATAGTTAATTAAACAGACGTTCATTTTAAGAAATAATTATATTATCATAATTAATTTAGCATCTATATACAATAATCACTGTATCAGATAATTCATAGCTTCAATTTAGAATATCGACAGTTCATTAAATAATTATATCATAATTAATTTAGCATCCATAAACAATAATCACTATATCAGAGAATTCATAGGTTCAATTTGGAATTATCGGCAGAATCATGGCACGGGAAAGTGGCACACAAAAATAAACGAAGGTTTTCAAATTCTTATCATTTTTGTTGATTTCACATCAAACAATAAAACATACACTCTTACAGAATCTCTATATTCCAAGTAATATTAATAGAAGTAAAATACTTTTTAGTCTCGTATAAATGAAGTTGGAATTTCATTTTGTTGTTTAAACTTTGAAATCTAATAAATACAATCTTCTTAGTATTAAGTTTTATTACGTTTTAAATAATATTTTAGTTTAAGCTGAAATTTATTAACTAGTATAAAGAGTTAGATTACAAAATTTATCTCTATTATATTTTTTAAATTTGGACATTAGACTATATCAAAATTTTAAAAAATAATCAAATTTAAATTTTCCATTAATATTTAAGGACTAAAATTATATTTAAACATATTAATATCATATATTTATTTTGACATACTTTTTTACATTCTAAGTAATAATTATATTATCATAATTAATTTAGCATCTGTATATAGTGATTACTATTCAAAGAATTGATAGCATTAAATGAAAGTTTTCAAATTGTCATGTCATTCTTTTATTTCACGTCAAAGAATCAATCACATACTCTTGTTGGTAAAACAATAATGTTTGTTGCAAGATTTTTATGGTGACACTTGCTAGGAACTTCAAGGAAATAATGGAAGAATTCTCTGTTATTATTTAAAGCCTTTTATAGTAAGTTATTGTTTGTATTTAGTATATTTAAGTTAGTTTAGAAATTCTTAAGAGAATAATTTGCACTTAACTCTCTCGGAAGATTTTTGATTTTACCAAACGTACCGTGATAATGGATTATTATAAATATTTTTCAGTTTTTAGATATGACTATGGAATAATTTATTATCCTAGAAAATATAGGTTAATCAATTATTAGCCCAAAAGAAATATTTTCAGATATGAAATAATTGATTATTGATAATTGGCATTATAATTTTTATTTTATTTTAATATCTTATTGTTATTTTATTTGATATTTTAGGTTTTATTCAATAAAAATGAAAGAGATAAATGTGTGGATTATATTTTGTAAATATGTGAAAATATATAAGAGATTTTGGGAGATTATCAACTAAATGAGTCAAAGATTATCAACAATATCATATATCCACAAAGTTAGTTATTCAATTCACAATAATAAGATTTAAATAATATATCAAAGTATGAAATCTTCAAAGATTAAAAGATATATCAAGGATTATCTATTACAATCTATTCAAGTACAAATAAAATCCATGGAAGTCTATAAATAAAAGGCTTGACATAGGTCAAAAACACATACTTTGAAATAAAGAAACTTGACATCTGCACACTTGAAAGTAAAAGAGCATCCTAAAGAATGAAAACATTTAATTTCAACACCAATCTAGTAATGCCACACAAATATTAAAATTCAAATTCATCACAGTTACCAATGTCAATTAATCATAGATGCAATACTAAAACATCAAACATTCTCAAATGAGCAGATTAAAAACCTAAATTTCATACTTTTCACATAACACATCATTCTGTTGGAAATATTTTAGTATAATTTAAATAAAATAAAATAAAATGCTACTGTTACTAACATTTTTTATGGAATTTTAATTTGATGGGTTAATGTTATTTATAGTTAACGACTATATATTTTTATTACGATCGACTATTGTGTCTCCATTTTCTACTTATAAATACAACCTAGGTGTATGGGGAAAGACAAAACAAAAACAACCACAAACACAAGAGTTTACTCAGAAGTGTTATTCTTTTCTTCTCGATATTATCTTAAGACATTGGTGTTCATAAGGTTCAAAGATATTTTGCTGCACTCGATCAATCTAACGGGTTGTTGTATCTTGAAGAGAAGCGCACGTGATTTTGTTTTGCCCTGTGCAGCAGGAACGTTTTCTCTCTAAGGATAGCGCTATGCGTGCCTCAACCCAATATATTCCTACTCCTTTCCTTGTTTATTTTTATTTTTTATTTATTATTGATATTATAATTATTGATATTTGATTAATATTCATTGATTTTTATATATGTCTGAGTGTTTTTATTGCTTAATAATTATTATTATATTATTATACTATTTCATATTTTTATTATTAATAATATTATTTGTTTAATCACTTTCTAACATATTCCAAAACTCAAATACAACCACCAATCACATTACAATTATAAAATTTATAATTCTAACATGCTTGTAAATATTGCAATTAGCTTTCCTTAACTCTTAGACAACTCAGATAACCCAAATGAGTACCAAACCCCCCTTCAAAGCTACCAAAGCTGACAACTCAATCTAGGAACAACATAATCATGATCGTGAAACATCATCATAACCATTGATCAGTGAAAATTCACAAAGAAAACTCAGATGACACATGTGGGCGAAGATTTCCCACATGCACAACAATTAAAACTAGACAAGGAAAAAAAGGTAGAAAATTAACTTACTCAGTTTGAGAAATTGATCAGACATAATTAGAGAGCTCGTCACAGGAGTCACCCTAACGGTCCTGATTTTCAGACATATGAACACAAAAGTGAGAAATCTAGAGAGAAAGAGGAAACTCTAGAGAAAAGTTTTTAGAAAGATGAAATTTCTAGAGATATGAAACGTTTATAACTAGGGATGTCAACGGGGCGGGTAGGGTACGGGTAGTAGCTCTCCCATACCCTACCCGCTAGATAAATATTCGCTCCATACCCGTATCCATATCCGTCGAGTATCCGTTATGCGGGTACCCGTCTACTTTTTTTATATCCGCGGGTATCCACGGGTACCCGCGGGTATTTACAAAAATATTTTAAAAAATAAATGTTTAACCATAATTAGTGCTTGGATCAACAAGTCTCATTTCTCTGTGAAAAACAAACAAACAAACAAATCTTGTAGTTTATTTTTTAATAAAATATTAAAAAAATTACTAACTTCATCAATGTCCACCTCTTGCAACATTGTATAAAGGTTCATGTTGTCCAATTTTAATTTAGAAGAGCCTGAAAACATAAGAAGTTCATTAAAAATTTATAACAATCACTTAACTAAAATATCTAAGTAAAAGTGTTAATTTCATTACCTTTCATGTTGGTCCAAAATCAGTCTTGGAGACACATCAATGCCTTCACAGTATCTGGAAGTAATTTATTTCGTTGTTGGATAAGAATCTGACCACATAATTGAATGAAGACTCATAATATTTTTTACTAATATATATATATATATATATATATATATATATATATATATATATATATATATATATATATAAGGGTATTTTTCTGAATTAAAGTTTAGCGGATACGGATATCCACGGGTACAGATACTATGATACCCGTACCCGTCCCGTTAACATGCAGGTATCAAAAATACCCGTACCCAGGATAGCGGGTATCCATTTTTAATATCCGTTTCCTACACGTTGCGAATTTTATCTGCAGATACCCGCATGTACGAATTTTTTTAACATCCCTATTTATAACTATGAAACGTGTTTATAAACTTCTCATTTAAACTTCAATAGAAACAATAAAATACTTATTAATACTTTATCAATTATAAAATACCGTTCTCTAAATTCTCACAATATTATTAATATCATTAGAAACAATAAACACATTATATATATATATATATATATATATATATATATATATATATATATATATATAAAAAACTATATATATATATATATCACAATATTAATTATAAAATATAAAGGACAATATAACCCATAAAATTAGGTCTGTAAATACTTGGTTAATGGGTCAATTAAAAATGTCTATTAATAAACTAAATCAATATATAATAACAACAGACATTTAGTATTGAACATGCAACTGAGAAATCTGAATTGAAAACAACAATAATAATAAATTTGATGTGTGGTGCACATACAACTTGGGCATCCTGATCCTACAATAAACGTAGATGGATTCAGAAAGATAGTGCTGCAAAATTTGATGTTAGTTTCTTCAAGAATGATAAAAGCAAATTTACGTCGCCTGAGAGATTCGAACTCTCGCGGGGAAACCCCATGTATTTAGCAGGCACACGCCTTAACCACTCGGCCAAAGCGACTTTGATGTTTTAATCTCAGTTTTTAGTTTTATTAATATGTTATAAAATTTCTTATAGACTGCAGCATAATTAGGTGGTTTGTGTGAGAGGGTTCGAATTAAGGAATTTTAGTCTTTAAGATTGACTTTAATAAGGCAAATCGTTTATACGAACACTAACGATATATTTTTAATTCATACATTTTATGGATTCGTTTTTCTGTATTTCTTGTTATGCTTTTATCTCTTCATGCTGAAGTGTTACCTGTAATATACGTTGTGAAATTTGCTTCTCGAAAAGCATTGACAGTAGCTATCGATTAAGAGTGACTTCATGCTTATGTTTCAAGTTTTTTTTTTTTTAAACAAAAACAATGTTCTTTAAAACTCAAGAACTAGATAGCAAAATACGAATTTCCATTTATTTTTCATTTATATAAATATGAAGATAAAATTGTTAGTTTTACTATTGCCAGATATATGTAATAGTAACGAGATTCCACGTTAAAGTTCATTAGATATGACTTTATTCAAAAATAATCTGTTTCTACCAAATTGTAGATTTGTTTTTTAAAAGAGTACAAAAGGCATAAATTGGAAGGAAAAGACAGTTTCCTTATTTCTCTTTTGTTTTTTACTTGGCCTACCATGATTTTAAGTCTGTTTGATCTTATTTTTTCAATGTTGCATAATTCAATCAAAACTAACATTATGGGTATAACTATATGATTGACATACAAAACTCAAACATGGAACAACAATGAATTAAGACAAAATCTTATTGGTACAACTGCAGAATACATTATTGAATACACATTACAAAAAGACCAACAAAGGAACACGCAGATTCCTACAACCTTTTTTCTCTCAGTATAGCAATTAGGAATCTTTAACTCAATCTAGCCAAACATTTAATCATCAAATGTGCTCATGAATCCACCAATAAAACCAGCTCCATTACAAGATCCACACAAAATATCCTTTTTACCTCTGCAAGGAACAAATATGTTGTATAGAATTAGATTGAAGCTAAACCTTTGGCACTGGCAATGGTTATTATACAAATGCTCTATTTTGCAGGGTTTAACTTTAAATATATTTGAGACTTGGACTACATATATTAACAGTCTTATATTCAACACAAATCATGACTACTGAAAGTAATTGCATGTCATCATGTCAAGCAATCAAAAGAGATCAATTGAACAATATACAAGTTCTAGTAGCATGGTTCAGTTACCTGCATAGCCAACACAATCCACCGACTTTAAATTGCCCGTTGAAGTGATCTACAGAATTAACGCCAGCACCTTTGCATTGAGTGCACGATATTGCACCTTCCGATTCACCAAAAACATAACCGAGTGAGTTTGATAGTGATATTTCTAATGATGGAAAGAGAGAAAATACTTCAAATATCAGCTAGCTCTCCAAGAATTGGAAACAAGCTTCAAATATGCATGGAAAAAAAATCCTGATTCTTCATCAAGAATTATTGATGAAGACCGATTTCAAATGTATTCTTCTTCCAGCCTTGGCCTTAACCTAGCTATCAAGCCAAAATGCAAACCAAGACCACTCAAAGTCTACCTTCGCATGTTACCCAAGGCATATAGGAATACACAGAAATAGGAGAAGACTAGATAAGATAGGATTTAGCCAAGTGCTAAATAGACAGTTTCATCTGTTTGAATCAGTCACCATTTCCACCATTTCTTTGAAAGATGATTTCTTTTACTCCCAATTTTGAATGTAAATGCACAGTAGAGACCATCATCACCAATAGCTAACTGAAACTGTGTATTTTGAAGTGTAAAATTTCTCAATAAAACAAGAAGCACTGAAAGATGCAAATGTTAACGAGGTCTAAGGTTGTCCTGTTCTGAATTTTGTATAAAGCTAGCCATTGCTGTATATCATACAAAGGCTCTAATTCATTTGAACCGTCATTGAACAAAGAATAAGAAAAGGTGCCAAAAATCTTAACAAAAAGAAATTAAATTCTGCGTTTTCACTTACCATTTCCATCACAATCAGAACAAACAATGCTCCTACTTTTTGTTTTTTTAGTGTCATCTTCTGTAGCCTGCATTAAATAGAAATCAGAGAGAGATTCAAAGGATAAGCAATTATGAATCGTTAAACACAACAGTAGAAAGCAGATATATTTAACGTATGTGCAAGCTACATATCCATATCCCATTTCTTAGACACTTTTTCCAAATGTTACTGGACAAAACTTGTCGGCCAATGAACCAACCACACATGCTAGCATGATGACACGAAAAAGGAGAAAGAAAACTGAATACAAAGCACCTTATTTGCAAATGGGATGCTAAAATTAAACTAAAATTCTCACCTTAACCTTCAAAGACTGAAAGCTTGGAGCTCTAGAACTCTGACACGCTTCCTTCACCCTAAAAGCCTTTCGGGTAACTGAAGTACCGATAATTGTACCTATTAAAGTGAAACAAATTCTCATTCAATTGTATAAGCACCGCAAATCCCAAGAAAGAACAATTAAACAGAGGGAGTTATTAATACCAGGTTTGTTTGGGGATATCAAGGAACAAATAGGAGCAAAACAAAGAGAGTGCGCCATTCTCAACCACAGGGTCTCAAAATATCAAACGATGTAGCCAAGTTTGGTCTGAACTCTGAAGTGAACTGAAGGAGTGAGCTCAACTAATAGGAGTTTGAGCAGATAAGGCCCTCGAATTTGTGGGTAATTTTCGTGCTTTCATTACTATATCGCCCTTGGACGTGTTGCAATGAATGGTGGGCATTTTGGTAAAATCCTTCTTAGTGTGCATAAAACTAAGACATGGATTTTTTGAAACACAAACAAATGGCGAGCACTCTGCTGTCCGTACACCGCTTTCTTCCCTCCCAAAGTAAGCTTAATTGCGTGCAATTTCTTCAGATTCGTCCTTGTTCTTTGTCAGTTTTATCAAAATTTTCATTCCCTTTTCAATAAAGCGTGGATATTTTCAAGAAAATACTCGTGGGAAAATTTGATTCTGATGTTGGTTTTTACTATTATGTTTTGTTTTCGTTATTTTAGAGAGGGAGAATATTGGCTACATGAGTGCTTTCAGATCTTCATTTCGTGGCCAAGCTCCGTGCAATTCAAGTTTTTGTGGGAGACAAATAGCTGGAAGCCATGGAAAACGTCTTGTTGTTCATTCACTGGTTGCCACTTCACCCTTTCTGTTTTCTCTGTCAATTCATCTATCGGTGCTTATAATCGTGGTTTGCATTTATCTGAAGTCCTGGTGTAGTTACTATGAATTATAACTTTGGCATTTCATTGTTGACAGCTTGGAAGGAAGGTGAGGTCCGTGAAGAAAAGAGAGACAGTGATTCCTGAACCAGATTACAGGATTTCAATTGTGCTACTCGGTGGTTACTGATTCTCTCTTTATTTGTATGTGTCTTACAACATAGTTTTAGACTTTCATGTAAGCATAATGCTTACTGTATAGATTTTATCTGTAACTGAGGATAATGACTTGGTATAATCCTACATATTTGAGCGGATTGTGCATCTTGTTCTTCCCAAATGAACATCCCATAGTCCAGCATACTTTCATATATAATTTGTAGAGTTTGCTGAATAATCTATCTAGAACTACATAGTTTGGTTGGTGGCCATTTTATTGGGCTAGTTACAATCTGTTAAAGGATTGAATTTCATTCATTGAAAATTAAGCACCCTTACTGACCGTTATGTTGCCTTAGTTTTGGGTTCTTTGGAACTTGGTGAATTCAAGTCTTTTCAAATGAGTTTAACTAAGACTTTTAACATCTTTTGAACACTATAACTCAGTCTTATTTTCCTTTTCTTACGTGCGCACTAACATACTAAAATCTGATGTGGCTTAAAATTGTACAATCAGGTATTGCTGGTGGGTTGATTTACACAGATAATCTAGTACCTGCAGTACCTGTTGGTCTCCTTGGATTGCTTCTGTTGTTTCAGGTGATTATTAGTAAAAGACGGTGTAACAAAGAAAGGTGTAGCATGGCTCAAGTGCCTTCTTTTCGGAAAGGCCATGACATTTCCTTTCTAATGACTTTTCACTCTGTATGCTACAAGCTACATTATACGCACCATTCCATTTTCAGAAACTAACTTCTATTCTCTTGTCATTTTTCTCTTATTTCTTCAGACTACTAGAGTGAGATTTGTCTTTGAAGATGATGCCCTGGTTTGTTACCTTCTTAGTTCTCCAAAATCTGTGTGGTCTGTGCATAGTATTATTTACTCTCTTGGCACTTAAACATCATTATTTACTTTCTTAAAAACCTTTTTATTTTGTCTTATTCCAGCTAATTAGTGTGTTGAAATTCGTTAGTTTGAATTAATAAGAAAAGTCCACTACTTACATTCTTACCGCTAAGGAACATTTAAAATTCAGAATACATATTGCAGTTTTTAATTGAGTTTTTCTATTCAGTTTTCAAATCTAAGAGCACAAAATGTCATGCCATTATGTAACTGGATCCATCTCAGTTTTTTTTTCTATATATCCACAAGCAAGTAGAGCTTGTAATTGTAAATCCTAGCAACCAAAAATAGAGAATTACCCTCTTGATTTTTCTGAGAACAATTTTGCTTCAAACATTTATGTCTTAGTAGCAATTCAATGCGTCTTTTCCATCAAGCATTGCATGAGTGTATTATTGGATTAGACCAACTTGATGCAAAAGAGTAAACTGCATGACTAAACAAACTACGTGCTAAAGTTCTGCAGCTTGATCGATTGTAACGATTATTTATATGTAACTTCATCGGCATATTATATCTGTCTGCATGACTTCATGTACTTCTCTATATTTATCATTCCAGGCTGTTTTTCATGCTCTCTTTTTAGTTATTCATATTAGTTGTATACAAAATTTCTGGTTTAGGAGGTAAGGATAGGTGAACAACTCCAGGAATCAGGTGAGAATGTTTTTGTTGGAGGAGAAAACCGCTGGAAGTAAGTCCCTGATTTCTTGTATACGCTTACCAGAATTTCAGAACAGTAGGACAAAAACTACTTTGATATGCTGCAGGTACTCAACATTTGTTAATTGGGAATTCTGGTGGCCGAACTTCCCGATCTTGGTTTACTTCAAGGAGACGCAAACAAAGCCCGAAGGACAAATCCATTTCTTTCCCATAATCTTTGTAAGCAGTTTGGACACAAGTGTAGCCAATACACATATAGGAGATGGCTAAAAAATAAATTTCATTTGCAGACATTAAGCTTCGGCGTTTCTTTTATTGTTCTTGGTATTTTATTTTTCTATGCAGAATGGTAAGCAGCTTTATGAGGTTATGGTGGAAAGAGCTGGACCTTCAAAAACTAGTGGGCCAAAGGAATCCTAAGGACGGAGCTGAGTGGTTAGAGCCCCATGTATAAAAACCTTAAAAATCATTTAGAATTGTTCATTTTATTAACATATAGCATCAATGCCTACGGAAATGTTTATTTGATCATTATACCATATAATACATTGGCTCTAAGGTTTGTTAAATGCACGTGTTTTACAGTGGGGTGTCTCGGAAACCATTGAAATCAAGGGAGCCTCGGCAAAGAGACTTTATATGTTGAGATTGCTATTTGTTTGTGTTAGTGTGCTGAGATGAGGAAACACTGTTCTCTCTGTTTCAAGTAGCAGGAAAGCTTTGGTTTAACAAATAATTCAGATGTAGTTTCCTAAGCGACAAAAATAATACAATTCAATTATTTGTAAGTCTTGTTTCGCATGAATATAGTTCGTCTTATTCCTTTCGAGATTGATCAGTGATTTTACTTCATTTTGGAAGATGTATAATTTAACAGTACCCAATATTTGAGTTGTGTTGGCTTCCACAGATGATGTAGTTCTCTGTATAATTCATGGCTCCGTATTGGTTACGACATATCAAACGTGAGAAAGTAATTTTTATAAATAGATTTCAATAATATAATTGTAGAATACATTAAACGAATGCCTACAAATAAAGGCCTGTATAGAAAATCACGAAGCCTACCCAAGAATCATAATTTAAGGCAATGCATGTCCAAAATCACATGCATTTCAAACTTCATGGACTGATAGAGATCACGAAGCAGCTTGCAGTTAGCGATGTAGTAGCCACCCGTCATAACTCGTTTCTTTCAGCATTGGAATCCAACACTCATGAATTAGCTGACATTACAACTGGCAAAAACTTGGTTTTCCATCTTGGGGCTGCAAAACAGAAAACCAATATTACGATGGATCCTTCTTGACGCAGTGTGCATCTGTGCCATGTTGGGTACAATCATGATAACCCACACTACGGAGGAAGCTTCGAATCATTTCTGCAGTGCTATTACTGGCCTGTAACAAGCGCTCATCTTCTTCGTATATGAGATATGGGGCTTGGCTTCCTTTCCTTGAGAGCAATTTTGATGCTCCTTTTAGAACGTGATATTCCCAGCCCTGAACATCTATCTTTAGCAGAAGAACAGGCTTGGATTCCGGAATCACTTCATCAAGAGGAACAGTCTTCACTTGAAAAGCTACCTCTTCATTGGACTTAAATGCCAACTTTGCACCTGTGGCAGAAATCGCACTGTTGTCTAACCTACCAAGCAACTGGAAAATAAAGAAATTGAATAATCAGCATTGGAAGACAAGCAGAAGTTGAGATGTAAAATAAATTAATTTCATTTTCTTGTCCTTCTAGTTTTCATGTCCGAAACAATGAGGACTTGTCCTAATGAAGCTAACAGCAGATTTGTCAGATAACAATGTAAGGACTACATACTGAAGAATGGTTAACCTCATGCAGCGCATGATTTAGAGAATATGACCACACCCTCACCTTATCTATTTACAAGAGTGCAAAATATTCAGGATAAAAGTTCCATACAAACAGCACCATGGGCATGCCTTACACACCATGTTAGGTACTTCAAGAAAAGCTTACAAAATATGCTTTGACTGATTTATATATAACCTCATCATGTAATCTAACCTATTGCATCATAAACTAAAGAGACTACAACTGAAGTATCACCACTAATTGTTTCCTATTCTTAAACTAGAAGAAACTCCGAGAACGTCTTTATTAATTGTATTTAAATATGGTAATAATAGAGCTAAGAAAGAGATTCGACACTAAATTTGATGTTAAATATAAGTAAATATATACTATTGTATTGAATCTTTGTTGAACCATTTGGGAATTGTTTTCAAGTTTGTATGATTAACACCTCTAATCGGGCATTATTTGTTAGTAGGCTTCTCGCATAGTTTGTAGAACCAGTGGGTCTAATTAGTTAGACAAGTCTAATAGTCTTATAATATAAGTAGTCATTTGTTGAATTGTGTAAAAAGTTTTGACTCGTTGGTGAATTATTAAACTTTGTGCTTTTGAGAGAAAATCTATAATCTTTTTAGGCTACTTTTTTATTCTTGTCTTTAAATTTCCTAACTCACCGTGACAAATAAAAGAAGCGCGGCATTGTTCTCACATTCCCCACTGAATTCCACTTTTCGTTCGTTTTCCTTTTTCTTCTATTCCTCGTTGAATTGTGATTGAAGCTAATATATCCAATGTAAGGGTTCAACTGGTTTCAGGTCATATGTCATACCGTGGTCATTGTTGCAACTAAGGATTAAAATCCAAGTTTCTCATGAAAGTCTAACGTCCTAACAGAAATTTTGTGCTCATTCAGATCTTCCCTTTAGAGAACAAAGCATAAATGGAAAACCAAACTAGAACTTCAGAAGAAGTGAATTCTCAAAACCATTTTCAGAAATTTATTTATTACTAATAAAAATAGTTCTTTATTAATTTATCTATTTCCATCAAGACCAATTTCCTCTACGTTTCTTCTCTCTGCACTTCAAATGATTCTTTCCCAGCTAACTAAACTAGTACCCAACTAACACAAGCCAGCTTCTAGAACCCTTTATCACAGTTTTCCTTATAAACCCAACATAAGTTATAGGAAACCAAAATTCAATTCAAGCTCAAAATTTTGAGCACATCAAAATTAAATTGAAAAATAAATAAGGCAAGAAATATGACCTTGTAAACGGTAATGTTACCAACATGATCCGACGCAGCGGCCTCGAACACAGTGACCAAATCCGAAACTCGGTTGAAGTAAATCCCTTCACAGATCTTCTGCAAATTCTCGAACACAGGCTCAAACGCCACAACCTGAAACCCCATGGCAGAGGCGGCGAAGGTGGCCATACCCACGTTGGCACCGACGTCGACGACCAACCCATCCTTGCCCTCGCTCTTGGCCTTCTCGAGCAGGTCCTGGATGGTGACGGAGATGTCGGGTTTGCGAAAGGGCTTCCCTTTGAGCATCCTTACGATGTTCTTGTGAGGCTTGTCGGGGAGGGTTCCGAAATCGGAGAGGGAGAAGAGGAAGGGGTAGCGCACGCCCTCGACGGTGTTGGCGACGACGGGGTGAGCCTGAGGAGAGGCGGAGCAGTCGAAGGGGGAGACTGCTTTTAAGGAGAGGAAGGTGGTGGTGGCGATGAGGGTAGAGGTGGAGGTGGTTGAGAAACGCGGGGTGAGGAATGCGAAGAAGAGAAGGAGGAGAGTGGAAGGGAAGAGTAAAAAGAGGAACTTGGAGGAGAGGAATCTGGTGGGCTTATCTCTTTTCCATGCATTTGCCATGAAACAGGAGTGTCTGCGCTATCAGAGCTTGGTCTCTTCTTTCGATGGAAAGAGAAAGGTTTTCTCTATTTCAGATTAGATCTTGCTTGCAGTGCCAGGACTCCTCCCAAGTGTTTTTCATTCAACATAACAACACTAAGCTTTGTCTGTCGTTTTTGTTTTCTTTTTATCATTAAATTTGAAAACATTCATTTTCTCTGTTTCTTTTTTTTAAATCCTTTTCATGTACACATATTTTGCAAAAACAAAAGAACACAAATGTCCCAAAATAGTAATATAAAAATCATTTTATGTTTTTCACTCCTAAAAACTTTAGGGAGTTCTGTTTTTCTCCCTCGTATTTGAAATTATTATTTTTAATTCCCGTATTTTACAAAAAAATTATTTTGAGTGTTGTTGAAATTAATACTTCTTAAAATAAAATAAAACTATATTAGATTAAGTGCTTGACAATAAAAATACTAACACAAAGTGAGTTAAAGTAAGTTACTTCCCTTAAACAGATCTTCTAAGATCATTATTTTGAGTATAATCAATGAACATTAAATTTTATAAACTTTTTAAGTGATATTAAATGAATTTTAATTTTAATAATTATTAATATAATTTTATTTTATTTTAAAAAAAAAATTATTTATAAATATTAAGCAACTGCAATTGAAAAATTATTTGTTACACAATAAAAAAAGTTAAAAATAATTAAATAATAAAATAAATATATTTTAATATTATTAAAATTAAAATACAATTAAATATAAAAAAACTTAAATTAACATAAAATAAAATATTGTTTGATTTTTAATAATAAAATAATTATATTTTAATGTTACTGAAAATTAAAATACAATTAAACATAAAAAGAAACTTAAATTAACATAAAATAAAATATTGTTTAATTTTGAATAAAGAACATTAAAATTAATTAACATTTTATTTTCTATTGTTAATTAATCTTTTTTAAGTTTAATTATATATTAGTTTTTAATTAACATTTAAATACAATTATTTTATTGTTTAATTATTTTTTAACTTTTTTATGCATCAAATAAATTATCAATTATATTATTAGTCTCCTAACCAACCTTAATAGCATTGGTTAAGAATAATTAACATTCATTGATTCTAGCAAAAGTTCATAGTTAATTGTAATATTAAAAAAATTTTGATTTAATGATCATTAATCCAATTTTATTTTATTTAAAGTACAAAAATACATATAAGTGTTGTTTAATATTTACTTAATGCTCACAAATAAAAGTTAAAAACAATTAAATAATAAAATAACTATATTTTATAGTTGCTAAAATTAAAATATAATTAAACATAAAAAATTTAAATTAACATACAAACCAATAAAAAACAGTGTTAAAATATCTAAAAAGTAAACAAAAAATTAAACAATTAAAATGCTTATTGATATCATAGAATTGATATTTTTTGTCTTTATAAAATTTATTATATACATTTATATTCTTTTAATTAGTGAACTTAAAAAATGATACAATCAATGCGCATTAATTATTTCTTGACCATTATCCCTAAAGACACTGATTAAGAATAATTAATATATATTGATTTTATCAATTTTATATTGAAAATTGAAATAATTAAGTACATTAGTTAAGATAGTATAAATGTATATAACAAATTTTATAAAAACAATAATATATTTTTAAATTGTTAGACAATAAGTATACTTATACAAAATAATAACTTTTGAATTTCTAATGTATCTACCGTATTTATAATTAATAATTTCAAATATTTAAATATTATTTATTTTTTAATACAAGAGAATTTGTTAAGTTAACAAGAATGTTGGAAAAGATTACCGGGAGGTTAAAGAAACGAAATTCGATAAAGTCTCAAAATTTGATATTTTAGTTTTTTTTATAGATTTTTTAGATGTTTAATACTATTTTTTTTAATTGTTATGTTAATTTAAAGTTTCTTATGTTTAATTATATTTAAGTTTTAGCAACATTAAAACAGAGTTATTTTATGATTTAATTATTTTTTAACTTTTATTGGTGAACATTAAATAAAATATAAAACACACATGTACTGTACAACACTTATGGACATTTTTATCTTTTAAATATAATAAGATTGCATTAATAGTAATTAGGTCAGATTTAATTTAATATCACATTTACCTATGTATTTTTTTTATAGAATTCAATACATATTAATTATTATGTCCTTAGGACACTGATTAGCAAGACCCATATTATATTTGTATACTATTTATGAATATTTTTGTCCTCTCAATAAAGTAAAACTGTACTAATAATTATTAAGGTCATAATTAATTTAATATTATGCTTAATTATGAACTTCTACAAAAATTTAATGTTCAATAATTACTTCTTAAACGATGTCCTTTGGCATTGGTGGCTATTTTGTATTTTTGGGTCAATTTGATCATAAATGTGTAAAATAGGGTCCCTTGAATTTTTTTTTGCAAAATTGGGTTAAGTCGTCATGGGGGACGACGACAGTAAAGGTGAAGTCGTCTTCCCCCAGCTGGTTTCTTATTTTTCTTTTTCAAAAAGTAATATTGTCAAGGTCGACTCCGGTTTTTGTAGATCTCACAATGAAGTCATCATCTTGTATAACGACTTCAGTTTTATTTTTTTTATAACGGTACAATTTTATTTTATTTTTAAAAATTTTCACTTCTCAGTTTTTTTTACCTTGCAGTATATATATATACCCTGTGAATACTCTGCCAGTATGAAAAGTTCTTAATGTTAATTGAGTGCCTGGTTCTCCAATGGATTGGCCCGCAATAATACCTACAACTTCTCCTAATTCCACCAGGTGACCTTGAGTAGGACTTTGACCATAACACAATCGACAGATCCAAGATGTATTCCTACAGGTAAAAGGAGTTCTTATAGATATTGGTTGTGTTTGAAAGGTTTTCAATCGATTGAAAAGTCCAATTCCAATATCTTGATTTCTAATGGCAATGCATCGTGAACCTCTGTATATATCGTCTGC
>Ga0214544_1000382_pt1 | contig 78242 bp, 61 predicted proteins | sample CNSS3metaG_FD_160074 | JGI IMG/M metagenome (GOLD analysis project Ga0214544, IMG submission 160074) | Root nodule microbial communities from cowpea collected in UCLA plant growth center, Los Angeles, California, USA - CNSS3 | ecosystem: Host-associated > Plants > Roots > Nodule | place: USA...
AAAAAAAAAAATATATATATAATATATATATATATATATATATATATATATATATATATTAGTTTTTTTAACATCTACAAATCACAACTTTAGTCCGATATTTTTATGGGGAGACGATATTTGGAAATAATTTTGGAGTTTGTAATATGTATTGGTTTGTTAAGGATTATATTAAGTCCCTAAAATTCATGGACACTCATGAGATAATTCGACTTGTTGAGTGGTCTCAAAGCTAATAATGGGGTGTTTCTTTTTGCACCCAATTTTTTCTTGCTCCACCCCCATAGCATAGTTTTACTTTATCCACCCTCACAATTTCTTCGCTCACCTCCCCGATCTTTTAAAATAACAATTTTACCCTCCAGAAAAGTGATTTCTGGGTCGTATATTTCGGAAGCTTTTTGGAACAAGCTTTTCAGAATTTTTGAAAGAATATTTTCGGACCAAAATATCTGGAACAAAATTTTCGAAACAATTTTCAATCTATTAAATGTGTTTCAGAATAGATTTTTGAGAAAAGGATTTCAAAAAACAACTACTTCAAACTCATAAAATTTCCTGTGGAATAAGTTTTTTTGGAATATCCATATAAATATATTACTAAAACAGCTTCCTGTAAAACATGAAATACGTTTCAGAAGAGATTTTCCAAAATGAGTCTTTTTCGCATTTTCTCTCTTCTTCCTGTACGAGAAATGGTGCGGCAGTGGAGGCAGTAAAAGTGGTGGTGTAACGTGGTACTTTATTATTAAAAGGATAACGATATTTTAATTATTTTTTTAACTAACTTTTAATTAATCATTTCAATCATCTATTATTAAAAGATAATAATATTTCATTCTTAGATGATCACGTTACTGAAAAAAAATTAAAATACATGATTGATCTAAAAATGATAAAAGTAATGAATTAAAAAAAAAGTTAAAATATCATTATTTTTATTTAAAAAAGTTTGAGATATTTCTTTATATAATGAGATGCAGCTAGTAATTTTGGGATGCAAGAAACAATAATCCGATGGTGATAGATACTTAGATGAGGCATTATGAGAATACTGTAACCTAGTAATGCACGTATACGTATATAAGATACTATATGTATATAAGATACAATACATATTTACTATGATATAAAGATTTAAAAAAAAGAACATTATATTTGTATACTAAAAATTATACAATAATTTTTAAAATCATAATAAATATATAATTATTATTGTGTAAATTTAAATTAATATCCCATGTATTAAAATTGTCAATATAAAAAACTATAAATTATTATCATTATTAGAATACTACTATTTTATAAATTAAAATAAATAAGTAAAATATTTTAAAATATCAAACACACGAATATATATCGAATTAAAATAAAATTTAAAATAAGAGTGCATAATAAATTATAGCCCAAGTCTTATAGCCTATAATAACCAAAACAGCGGGGAACTACATCATGCTACTCCTGACGCAACTATAAACAGATCAAAATTTAAGGTATGCATTGTAAAATACCTCTCAGCAACATAAAATCCTGACATCTAAAGTCATCTATAACCATTAATCTGTATACAGTTAAAACTTCCTAAATTTATTTGGGCGATTTGATCCAGATTCATTCTCTCGGGAACGGTTGAATTTACCCCCTCTCCCATGCTTTCTTCCTCTGCAATGAAATGGAATTTTCACCAACCAAAAATATATTAAGTCAAAAAAAAAAGACATGGTGGAGGAGTTACTAATTTTACCTTCCTCTGTTATTCATAAATCCTCTGCGTTTATCCTGATTACCACGAAGCAGGCTCCAGTATTCTCTCTCCGCCTCACCTGAAACCATACCAGAACAACAGCTCTCAGATTAACCAAAAAAAGAAGATTGGGCAGTATCAGTCAATTTATCCAACAGAGTCCTTCAATTGCACCAGCACATGTCATGAGTACATTATTAGTGATAATAAAGGAAAAAATATTTAGGTAGATGACGAAATTTTGTTGATCAACATATGAAGTGGATTTTTTACCAAATACAAATGCATATGAATAACTCATGAAAAATTAAATTAGATGTGAAACAAACCAGTCACTGGATCCAGAATAGCAATACAATTCTTGACAACTAAGCCCTCCTTTTCAGAAAGAACTGCAGCTGCACGAGCTTTCTGAGCACCTTCAGGTTCTTCAAATCGGATATATCCCGACTCTTCTCCAATCTTGAAATCAACGTACTGAACAGCCAAACAGTATAAGTTTATACAAGTCTTGATCGGTTCAGTCAAATAGCTATATGATAAATTAATAACCAATCTTTTAGGGTTTAAAGAATGAAAGTGAGACAGATTAGTTGAACCCACCACCAGGGTATTCAAAAAACTAAGCAAAAGATATCATTTTAAAAGTGCAAGAAACTCCAAAAGAAGAAGTGGTAATTATAACAAGATAGCTGTAAAATGGACAAAAATCAAACAAAAGGCACCAAGCAGAACAGCCGAAGAAAAGGGGAAAACCCAATTACCTTCACGGTACCAAACTTCTCAAAGACAACTTTCAAATCCTCTCGTGAGACAACAAACTTGTTGTCCTTATCCGCGGCAGCAGAATTTTTTCCATCAGTTTCTTTACTCTTTTCCTCACCCTCAGTTTCTTTTCCTTCACTCACCTCACCATTTTCTTTATCATTCTCATCATTTTCTGATATATTTTTACCACTTTCCTCAGCAGCAATTTCAGATGGATTTTGTTGATCGGTTTTGGAGATATCATGAGCATCATTGGTTTGTTGTTCAGGGTTATTTTGCTCCGATGGAACTTCATCAGAAATAATTTTTAGCTTGAAGGCTATAAGTAACCCTATAGGGTAGCTGTAAAAAACATGGATAATTAGCTAATAAACTTATCTGTTTTCTTGTAGGAGCGGGGATAAAAAGAATTGTTAGTATCTTACTCTGCTTCTGTACTTATGTTACTTTGGTGATCTACACCCACGGGTGGACGAAATTTTTCTTGCTCTTTTAATTCTTTCTCTCTCTGCACGTCAAAGTCCTTCCTGAATTGGATACAATAAACATAAACATCAGATAATATGTTTATGTAGACTGTCTTCACACTCTAAAATTCTCATGGTAGAACAAAATCCAACGTTGCAACTGAAATGCATTATGTTCAAATTTTCAACGTAATGACACAAGCAAACTGGCTGTAAAGCAGTTACCATCAAACACTTTTTTTTCTTGTCTTTTGTCCTATTACAAATATCAATAATTGAGAACCTTTTAGCAATCTACTTTTTCAAAGGAATTTGACATAAAATATTGGACTATCCCTCCCTTTCTTCCACTTACATAAGAAATTATTCTAATTTACAGAAAAGAGTATAACACTTTTTTATTATAATTGATCAATAAATGACTCAGAACTGAATTAATATGAGCATTCTTACTTTGGCTTTAATTCTAACTCAGCCCCTGCATAGACAAGACTTTGCTTCAAAATTTTTTCCATTTCTTCATCGGATGAAAACTCAACAAGAGCAGTGCCACAAAAAACCCTTTTGTCTCCAACATGGCGAGGCAACCGCACGCTGTTAACCTGGAACAGAAAACTAGAATTTATCACTTTTGTTACATAAAATAAATTATACAAAAGCACTCTACCACCAGGACCATCTTACAAACTCTTTTATCATTGAAGTTACCTATAATCTGAAGAATGTAAGATAAGATTCCAGAATTTTATCTTTAAAAATGAAGACAATTTATTTATAAGAAGCGTATCAATTCTGCTCCAATTTCACATCAAGATATTTAATAAACTTCTATACAGTTTTCACTCCAGTTGCCACATACCATACATCAAAATCAATAACAATTAGGAGAGGAACTACAATTTTCCCAAGCAAAAATGTTATAATGCAAAAGATAGCTCCAACAATCTAAACAATACCTTGGCATATTGACCAAAGAATGCCTCCACATCTTCAAGCTTCACATCATATTGAAATGGCGATGCAGCAATTGTTCTTATCTCTACCTGCTCAATTACCTCTTCTGGCTTCAGAAGCTTAGTTGACCTACCAACTTTGCTCCCTGAAACATAAATAAACAAATAAGAAAAATCATTTTATAGCAGTTAAAAAGTTCACATCATATATATATATATATATATATATATATATATAAGGCTAAATTATAATATATTATACTATATAAGTAAAAACCTCACCTTAGAAGTCAGTTTTATGAGGTTAAATTAGGTATAAGCCCACTTACTAAGATGTTATCAAAACTATTCTGAGATTACCCAAGTCAAGTTTATAAGGAATTGTGTCACCCACTATCGACTGAGAGATGATAAGAATGCAATTGGTGTGATTGACATCAATAAAATAATTCTTTAGTTTTTAAGTATTTTCATCCATAGTCTCACCCTAAGAAACACAACAAAGTTAAAAATAAAATTTAACTTAAGACCGTTTGATTCCTCTTCCACTCATTTCAATAACCCCTAAAAAGTTTTAAAACAATTCAAAAACAAAAGCACCATAAACATTACAAGCAATCACTACAAAACGTATTTCAATAGTGAACACAAAGTTGTGGAAATAAGAGGTTCACAAGAATAATTTGCCATGTTTATCAAAAGAAACATGGCAAGAAGGTAGAAAAAGTGTCCAAGGAGAAAAAAAAAAGAAAAAAAGCTAAACTTCGACAGCTTATTCACATTGCTACAGCATGGCAAGGAGAAACACAGTCTCCAGGTCTAAAGGAGCCACAATAAAGAAAGAATTTACACAACCAATAAGCCAGGAGGAATTCACAGTAATCTTAGATTCTTTAATTATGAATAATAATAAGTTAATGTCTAAACTAGCCACAACAGTTTTTTTTTTTTTTTTACAAAACCTCGTGTTTTATAAAACCAAACACATGCATAAAAAAAGAAACTAACCATCTTCTGAGAGTCTGACCAAAGCCGAATCTTTCAAAGCTTGAGCAACAGCTTTGACTGTATCGTCGGGCACCTCCGCCGACTTAACTTCCTCCAATTTAAGGTGCTTTCGCATCCGGTTAAAAGAACAAATAAGAGCCAAACTAACCACTGTGTGGTTGCAGGAAAAGTCAAGACCAACAACATCGCAAAAGACAAAAAAACAAACAATTAGCCACAATTAGCTTGGATTGATTAAATAGGTTTTAATGGAATCAGAACAGCAACAGGATCAAACACAATGTCGAGTCTCCCTATATGGTATTTTAGAATTGAAAGAAAGAAAAAATGACAAAAAATGATCACAAAGCCTTTCGTAATTTCGAAATGACTCCTAAATAAAAATTTGTTGTTCTAAGGCTATGTTTTCTTGTGAACAAAAATCCATTTAATCAACAAATTTGAAGCAATTTATGAGGGAACAAACGCGGAATAAAGAAGAAGGATACTGCCATCTTCGCTTTCACTGACGGTTTTCTTGAGAAAGTTGTCTCTGGGAAGGTTGCTATCACTGAAGTAGAACTCCACCTGTTTGGGAAAAAAACGCAAACAAAAGTTGAATAAACTACGCCAATGAATATAGAATAGCGAAAAGCAAAACCACTGTTGCAAACCTGTCGTACGACTTTCTTCGCGGTTTCATCGTCCAGCGACGCGGTCGCCATTGTTCAGAACCGAATCGAAGAGCGGTTTCGGAGAGGGAAAGCGAGAGAGTGTAGGGTTTTTAATTTTTAGAAAATTTGCAATATCTTTTCTTCCCACTTATATATATACATAGTCACACCACAATGCTTAACTGCATATATATATATATATATATATATATATATATATATATATATATATTAAAAGAAATGCGCCATATAAAAATAATTAATTCTTATCATAATTATTAAAAAATAAATATGAAATATATCACTTATATAAGATTATTATAAATATTTTTTTTATCGAAGATAGTTAACTAAATTTAAAAAATAATTATTAAAACTAAAGAATAAAATAATTTATACTAATAAAATTAAATGTGTAAAAAAAGTAGTTGTAAAAATTTAGAAAATGAAATTTTGAAAGTGATAATATTGATAATAAGTAAGACTCAATTATTTTAATATTAAAATGTTTTTATAAATAGTTTTATTATAAATAATTTTATTATTTTAAAATAAATTATCTCTTTATAAATAACTTTTCTATAATTTTTTGACTTTTCTACAAGGGTGTATTTTTTTTTTTAGATTGATTTAGGAGAGATGGAGATGAAGAGATTGAATGAATTTAAGGGTGAAGTTAGAGTTGTTTTTTTTAAGGGATTTTGATGTGATTGTGGGGTGGATTAGGGAGTGAAATTTGTGAAAGTTTCTCATCGAATTAATTTATGTGACATATTAAAAAAATTAATAGATAAAAAAAATTAGATTATCAAATTGTCCATGATATTAAAAGTAATATAAAATGATATTTAAATAATTTAGAATTTTTTTTTTAAATTTGATTGAATGAATAAAATTATAAAAAAATTATTTATAAAGAAATAAATAATACAAATAGTGTGGAACGGTGCAATGCAATGGAGGACTGAATCGTTCCAATGGAGCACAAAATCATTCCAAACAAAGTGGAATCGTTCCAAGTGTGTGGAATCTTTCCATCCTTGCTGGATCGTTCCAAGAAACCCACGCATCACATGGAATCGTTTCAATGGGTGGAATCGTTCCAAGCCCTATGCATTACCACTTGGCATTGTTCCAATATCGTTTCAATGGTTAGGGTGCTTAATCTTCTTTGTCTTCTTCGTGTGGCTCACGATGGAGCTAACACTTCACTTGCACATCAACAACAACATCCATCTTTACCATTGCCTCGTATCCTTTTCCAGAAACACACCCACACCATGACAAATACATGTATACATGCTCAAGCATCTTTATGTTTGCTCAAGAATCTCATCGCACTCTCAAGCTCCACTAAAAGCATGCAAAGAGTGTCACTTTTAATTGTAGCATGTGCAATAGGCATGAGGGTAGTTTAGTAAAAGCGACTTCATCACCCTCAAATCGCACCATATAGAGGGGGATGGGATTTCAATGAATCTTGTTAATCATTGCTTGCAATCATCCTGTATCACTCCCAAAGGAATACAAACATTACCTGCTACTCCTCGCTTCTTACTCCTTGTGCATAGTACATTTGTGTAAAAGAACACAGTGTAAGTGTTCTTCCTCGCTACTCTTCTGATTGAAAAATCGAGATCATAGGATTGATCATGGCGACGAACTTTTTAATTTGAACCGATCAATTTTTTTGCTCGCGTAAGTTGAGTTTCAACCCTTTTTCTTAGTTTATATTTGTTTTTTGGTTGCATGTGAGTCTTCTTGCACTTGAATGCGTCTTTTTAATCATTAGTATGAGTATTTGTTGATCAGTGATCACAACAGTATGTCTTGATTGTTCTTGTGTTATTGTAGGTATAGATAGAGCATCACGTGGAGTTAAAAGTGTTTTGGGTGTCTTGGAGTTTGTTAAACAATTTTAACAGGTAAAGGAAATTAGTCTTTATTTGTTTTGTAGTGTTTTTGATAATTTGATGAATGCATGTTGATGATTGATTTGATGTTGGGAATGAACTTTAGTTGATTTTGATGAATTAGATTTATGGTGAGCTTGACTGATTTGACTTGTATGGTTTGAATGTTTAATTCATAAATTTTTGCTGGTTAGGACTTGGTTTTATGTGATTGAAAGAGTTTAGAATCTAAGCAATTGAGCATATTGGTATGAGCTTCCATGTTTAATTTTTTTTTGAACCAATGAATTGTGAAAAGAGTACCAATTTGATCAATCGAATAGGTCCAAGTTCCCCAAAATATAATCATTGATACGATGTTGAGCGCCAGCCTCGTTGTGCAAGTCAAGAGCATTTTAGCTCTATGTTGTTGAACACCAGTTTGTACCGCTAAGCGTCGTAGGTTTGCAAATACTTTGACGTTGAGTGGCATAAAGGCATTGCAACGCTGAGCGCTATCGTCGTTGTGCAGGTTTGGGAGCATTTTAACTCCAGGTCGTTGAACACCAGTTTGTACCACTGAGCAGTAGACAGACACTGTTGAGCGCCAAATTTGTACTGCAGGTCTGAAGCATTTTAACTTCAATGCCATTAAGCGCCACCTTTTGCGAGAGGTTTAGCACTGAGTGCCATCCCTAAGCACTAGTTTATGTTTGATCCTGTTTTCTTCTTTGGTTGTACCTTATATATGTTTATGACACTTTGAATTGTTATTTAATTAAGGTGAAATTGTTCTGTGAGCATGTATGATGATGATGGTGACTAAGGAATTTCACTAAGAAAATCTTTGTAACTTTAGTGTATGCATTGACGTATGGGTTTCAACAAGGTATCTTGAACTCTAATAACCATTCACACTAATGTAGAGTAAAATAGGTTATGTAGTGAGAGTCGTAGGAGGTTATAGTCATTGGACTTGCTTGGTCCTAGGAGCGAAGGAGATTAACCTTGTGAGTAGTAGGGTGATAACCCCTTTGTTTATGGCTCTACAAAGCATAAATACTACTACTACTACCACTACATGTGCACGCCTCCAGTGAATTCCTATGTCAAGGGTATGTATCCGGATAATTAAGTTTAGAGTTATTTGTTTTGTGTGCATATACATTCCTTATATTTTATCCATGCTTAGTTGTATACATATAATATGATTTATTGGTTTTAGGTTAACTATTTTACATATTAGCTTAACCTTTCGTGTGCTTTGTATTTCTTGTATTTGTTTCTCTCTTTCTTTTGCGATGATCACCTTACCAGTGTGAACAGATGGAGATGCAGGTTTAGAGACACCTTTAAAGTATGAAGAGCCATTAGTTAGAGTAATAGGAGGTCTCTGGGAGCATTAGTAATGGTTAGCCTTTGTGTAAAACTTTGTTGGTTTAATATGTTTGTATAAATGTCATAATTTTATGGTCTTTTCTTTTATAAGATCGTATTGATATATTTTATACTCTGAATTACCTATTTTGAATACTATTATGAAGTGACCTATTTTATTATGATGTTACAATAGTTATTAGACTATTATAAAAATAGTTTTCTTTTAACTCGAAGGAAAAAAAAAACAATGAGTGGTAACAAGATCCAAACAAAGGATACATGTATTGAGTAAGAGTTTCTAAGTTTTTTATGATAAGAAATGTATAATCTTACATGGTTTTGAATTGAAGGAGTCTATAAATTTGTATTGTGACAATGCATCAATAGTTTATTATTTCTAATTTTGTTCAACACTATAAAAGACAAAATATGAAAAATGATAAAAATTTCTTCAAAGTTGAAGTTTGAATAATTTCTTTTTTATTACTTCTAATTTTGTTCAACATTATAAAAGACAAATTATAAAAAATGATAAAAATTTCTTCAAAGTTGAAGTTTGAATAATTTCTTTTTTATTACTTCTAATTTTGTTCAACATTATAAAAGATAAATTATGGAAAATGATAAAAATTTCTTCAAAGTTGAAGTTTGAATAATTTCATTTTTATTACTTCTAATTTTGTTCAACATTATAAAAGACAAATTATGGAAAATAATAAAAATTTCTTCAAAGTTGAAGAACTTTGAATAATTTCTTTTTTGTTAGCCAGGTCGAAAAGAAAATTAATTGGTATGTCAAAACAAAACCATTTAATACATATTCTCAAAATAAAAAAATAATACTGACTATACACATCGTCTTATTACTTGATTTTTTAAATAACACATAAATTCAAAAAATATAGAATTCTCAAAATTAAAAAAATATTCAAATTTTCTCAAATAACTTTTTAAGAAGTACATTATTCTTAATTTTTCATTTTGAATGAAAATACGTAGGATAGAAAGAAAGATCATTCCTTGTCAAGCTCACAAAAAAAATCAAAAATATTTTCAAAATTTTACAAATAGTTTTTTAGAACTATGAAAACATTAATTTTTCATTTTAAATGAAAATATTTAGGAGTAAAGTTAATCCCTATCGAACCCACAAATTTCAAAAGACTATTTTTGTTTCTTTTGTGTAGTTTTTCATTTTCATTTTTGGAAAAAATAAACATTAAAAAACCACATCATTTTTTGTATACTGAATTAGAGGTATGTAGACATCCGCTTAAGGGTATTAATACCTTCTTTACATGTGTAAACAATTCCTGGACCCAAAATTTGGTTTTGTAGACCATGTATTATCTTTACGTTTTATTTTTGTAGTTTTCCATAATAAACTAGGGTGAGAATGTAAGACCCTCTAGGGTGTTACAGGGAACTCCAAACTATATTTTTTTCTTTAAATTTTCCTTTTTTTTGGTTCGTCATTCCGTCGCGATTTCAGTTGTGATACATGACGATTTCGCTAGGGATCGAACCCAAAATATCTAGTTACTTTTTAGTTATTATTATTTTTATTTGTCGTCCTGTCATGATTTCGGTTGCAACATTAGTAATTTGGTCTCTATATTTATACATCTAATTCATTTTGGTCCCTATATATTTACTAAAAAATCTCTATTTTTTTAAAAAAGACTCAATTGATATCCCATTTTTGTTAGAAATATTCAATATGGTTTCTATGTTAATTTGACATTAAGGGAGTCGATTACATCTCGACCCCACCTAGGGATGAGTACATCTCGACCTCAACAAAGGGACAGGTATATCTCAGCTCAATCCACCTCTAAGCTTAAGGGTGCAAACCTACATCCTAGTACATTTGGGCTTAGGGGTACAGACATACATCCTAATACATATGAGATAAAGCATACAAACGTACATCCTAGTACATATGGGTTCAAGCATATAGACATACATCCCAATACATATGGGCTCAAACATACAAACGTACATCCTAATACATATGGGCTTAGGCATACAAGCGACATCGCAAATGGAATACATGACTGTACGAGTGCATTCAATAATATGGGCAACATAAGGGAATGTAACAGTAGTTACGGTTACGATAGGGCATCCATGGGATTTATTGGTATTTACGAAGAGAATAAAAACGATTACAAAGGTAATGAAGTCATGATTAGACTTAGGTAATAAAAAAAAAGGTTTAGTGTCCAAGGTAAGGGATCTATCTTTGCATTCAACTTTTACTCACACCTAAATTAGAAGTATTATTGACTTGAGCTCGAAGTGCCTATAGGTACCTACCCTCTAGGAACATTGCTAAGTAGTAGTTTAGAGGAAACCCTATGAAGAAGAGATGAAGGATTGAAGATTTTTGAGGCAACTCGGTTTCATACATGAACACATTCTTTTGAAGTGCCATATATCAAAATCTAGATCATCATTTTCTACTTGAAAGGTGTCACACGTCAAAATCTAAAGATTCTAAGATAGAAGATGATCTAGATTTTGACAAGACAGTCCTAAACTTTTACATGTGAAATTTCCAAACGGTGTTAACATCAACTTAAAGAGGCAGATTGATTCTTTTTACAAAAATAGAAACTTAATTGAATAAAAAATAATTATAAAAACCAAAATGAATTACAAATCTAAACATATAAACCAAATTAATAATTAAACCTAAATATTTATTGGACTAAGTGCAGGAGGTACTAAATCAATTTTTTGTTTGTAAATATTATGTATTAGTATAATATTTTTATCTTTTTAGTTTATTTTTTCAATATTTCTATTTATAAGATAATATAAAGAAGAAGAAGAAAAAACCCTTATATATAACATGCTCTTCTCTGGAAGTAGAGATGACAACGGGCCGGGTCAAATACAAATACTGCAAACCCGCAACCCGACCTACAGTAGAGAAATTCACTTGTTATCCGTCGGGTACCCGTTTAAAAAATACTTGCGGATACTCAAAAAAAGATATTTTATAATTTTTTAAAATAAAATTTAAATAAAATTACAATAAAATATAAAATAAAATAAAAATTTAATTTAATGTAATAAAATATATCTTAAATTTTAATTTTAATTAAATTTAACTAAATAAAATATAATTTTAATTTTAATTTTTTGTAGTTAACATAAAGTTGCTGGCATAGATAGTATAATACTCGCACCCGACCTGTTTATGAAATATTAAAATACCCGCTACTTACTATTCGTAGATAATAAATATCCACATGTATCAACTATCCGCCACTAATTTTATCTGCATATAGGTGCTGGCAGAAGTATTTTGTCATGCCTATTTGAAAGTAAAAGTATTCTCTTTGAAGATTTTAATAGTGTTATGGTCCAAGATTAAATCCTTTCAAGCTCTCTCTTTCCTTGACATAGAACAATTAATTATGTAGATTTATTTCCTTTTGACAAATCTTAAAAATATTTGAATTATTTGAAGTTCAGTAGAGCTAATCAAACAGAAAAAATATGTATAAACCTAATTGCCATTTTATAATTCGTGCAAAATGGTAAGATTCATCTCTCATGATATATAACATGTAAAGATTCTATAGCTATGAACCCTAAATTCTAAACTTTAAACGTTAAAGCTTTGAAACAAGAGCAAAACACATAATCTCTTCATGTATAGTGGAAGCTAACAACAATTAATGACAAAAAAGAAATGTAAATATATACTTGGAAACCTCTAGCAAAAATTCTCAAATCCCATATATTCATCGTTTTGAATCTTCAATATCATGTTTGATATTCCAACTCCACCTATAAACAGGCATATTAAGAACTTTATCAATAAAAAGAGGACAAAAGCAAACACTAGGCAAGTATCAACTAATGGAGACAGAAAAAACACTCACCCAATGCAATTGCACTAGCAAATATTGTGAAGGCCAAGACAAAAATAATTAAAGATGCCCTTTTGAAGATGTTAACAAGCTTGTCAATGAGATGTTGTCCTATGAATGCTGCAATGGCAGCCACAAGGGTGAGGAAGAGCGCTGCCAAACAGTAAGAAAATGAACATAAATTACTTGAAATCCATGTTTCCTTTGAAAACCATTCAAGAGAGATTTGAAGGGTAAAATGTGAAGTTTAATTTCACCGTATGGAACTGGAAAACGGTTCAAGAGATAGTATTGTACAACTGACAAAGATGCTGAGTACATCATTCCAAAAGTGGCTGTGGCACTTGCTACCTGCAAAATCATGAAAGATAAGATAGAATCGGCTGAAAGTGCATCTTCTGTCTCACATATCTGTATCCGATACTACTAACTATTACACATTTATCATGTTTTTAAGAATTCTTATACAGTTTTTCAATATACATATATGGTATCTTATTATTTTCAAATTAAACTTATTGTTGTATCATATATAATCCAGTACATATATCGTATCATAAATTAGAACTCACCTGCGGAACAATTTCCACTTCTAGAAATAAAGGACCCATGACAAATCCAGAACCTGTACCAAGAAGTCCACCAACAATTCCAGCCAGCAGAGAACAAATGCCGGCTAGAAATAGATGGTGCAATGGCCAATGTGTGTGTTGACCTCCTGCAGATTTCCCCTTATACAGGGCTCTAGCTTGATACAAATAAAATCCTACAGTAATTGGTATCTACAAAACAAAAGTGGTGCCAGAATATAGTAAGCAATTTCCACTTTCCCACATTTGAGATCAAAGTCTCACTGAATATGCAGTATGTTCAATTATACAATAGATCTTAGCCTCTTATGCAGATTCAGTGATATCTGGCACAACAGAAAAAGAAGTGATACTAATTGGTTTACCTGTGACAAAGTAAGTATCCAGTATCTGACAGAACAGGAAGCTACCAAATTCTGTCAAAAGTTAATAATCCCTTTGAATGGTTAGTTGAAAAAACTACACCAGAGAAAAAGGAGGAATGGAATTTTAATTATTCTAATTCTACCAGAAGGAAAAGAAAATTACTTTGGCAATCTGTAAGATAACAAATGCAAGCCACACCAAGAAAATAAGTACAAACTCCTTCCAATAGATGTTGCCAAGGAAGCTCACCTGCATGGATATACCTTCCTTTATGGCATATAATAACTTAATTTGATAATGTTAAGAAGTGAATTTTAAGTCTAAGTCAATCTTACAAATCAGACTTTGATACCATGTTAAAAAGTTGACTGTAAGTCTAACTCATTCTCATACAATCGATATCTAAGGTTAGATTTGTACCTAGTTATATACTCTGAATTGTCTTATTTCTACTCGATATACCAACCTCAACTTTTCTAGAATCCTTTGCAGCCCCTTCCTCTGCACAACCTGGAAGATACTTGTACCCCTCTTCGTCACTGCATGTTGCTGGAAGAGAAGGTTAATGGCATATACTTGGTTAAATTGTAGGATTATATTGAGTCTGTTTGTTGTGACTAGATTAATTCTATATTTGAGAAAAAAAAAATCATAAACCCACCAGTAGACTCTGAAAGTTTGATAGTTTCCTGATATTATTGAAACGAAATGGTGGATCAGAATCAGAATCATAATAGTGCTTGAACATGTAGGTTGTGTACTAAAGTGCAAGGTAATGAACCCAAGATTTTTGTAGCATTTACCTCTTTCATTTTGGTTTCCTTTTTCCATGTCTCAGAACCATTGAAGAATGCCCTTATTGATGTCACTGCATGGACCGAAACAGCAAATTAATCACATTACTGAGTCATATTTTAAGCAATGTACAAAACTTCTATGATTACCTAAACAGAGAATTATTAGAAGAATAGTGACCATCCAATCGGCAAATATTACACTCAAGATAACTCCTATGCTGATTCCAAGCATGAGAGTGGGTTGGATAAGCAGCATCAAATCATAGTCAATAACAGGTTCATCAAGAGTGGGATGTTTCTGTTTCAAGCAGAAAAATACTGCTGAGATAGCTGCACCTGTGACCATACCTGAAGCAAATGGACAAACAGTATTAATGCAGTGAATTTAAATCTAACTTAACCCTACAAAATGGTCTCAGTATATACTATAATTTGGTTTTATCTTTATTTCATACGAGATCTTCAACAGTCAAAACCGGTTTCAGCAATAGACTAGTCTATGAACAAGTAGTTTCTGAACAGATAGATGATTGCAGAAAGAGATAGAGAAATGCTTACACTTTGAAATGGAAACTGCTGATTTTGGATCAAAGCCAAGAATCAGGATTAGCATTGGCACAAAGATGCCACCACCCCCTACTCCTCCAACACTTCCAAATGCTGCTCCCAAGATTCCAATCAAGGTTCCAACAACAATTCTCCAGCCAAATTCCATTTCCTATTCATAATTCAGTAATCAAATTTGTTCTTTCTTAATCTCTGAAGTTAGACAAGTAATATCTCCTTACCCAATAGATCAACAGAACAAGTTCATCTTAACAGTGACATATCAAAATCATCATATAAGTGTTACTTATCTTATAATGCATAAGAGCATTATGTTACAATGAATTAAGGAACAATGTAATGTGATGGATGCAACTTGCAAGAACTTACTGGCCACACATGTTGATAACCCAAATGGCTCCAAATGATTTCCAAGGCTTTGATATGGTAAGAAAATGGGTTTGATTCATTGGTCCTAGACACTTCAGTTTTAGTGCTTGCTTTAGCATAGATCAAGACACAGAGCAGGAAAAAAATGAAGGAAAAAATAAGCACTTTTCTCATGATTGATCACCCAATTGCTCCAGCAAAAGTGGAAGGAAAACCAGAAGAAAAGAAGATGACTGATATGCTATGCAAAGAAAAACATGTACGATATGTGTTTTATAACTGTGACAGCTAAGAAATGTATGTTTCTTTAACCAAGGAAATTGGCATGTTCTTAATGAGTTACACATTACAATTTTTAATATAGAAAAATGATTGAGTTTTGATTTTAGTTTTGTTAAGAAAAATTGTGTTCATATCAACTAGGATAGTTTTGTTGAAGAATTATCTCCACTAATGTCAACTGAGCAGCATTGCAAATTTTGGAATTATTAAATGTGTTTAATATTAAAATATTAAAATACATTTTTTTATTTGATGATAACTGAATTATTATACTTAAATAAATAAGAATATAATTTAATAAATTTAAATTTTTTTAGCTAAAAAAACATTTTAAAAATAAAAATAATAAATTGAATATATTTGAATATTTTGAAAATTAATTTTCTATGAAAAAAGAAGAGGAAGTATATTGAATAAAAAATTATTGTTCTAAAACTAAAAAAAAATAAAATTTGAACCTTGTAACTATATTCGGAGAAATGTATTAAAAACTCATTTACTAATATAAATTAGTGTATTTTATTATTTGTAACAAAATTCGATAATTAATACTTATTATAAACTTCTTTCTCTTCCAAAATCATATTTTATTATTTGTGACAAAATTTTATAATTAATACTTATTATTTTATCTGTAATTTGACATCTCCCTATTTGTTTATTGTCAGTTTCTCATTTTATAAGGAACTTCTTTCTCTTTCAAATTTAAATCATGTGGCATAATAACTTATTGTGAATGTTTTTCTTTTCTAAATTTTTTGCATTGTTATAAATGTACGTTTTATGTTTTATGTTGTGTAATCTTTTCACTACAAGTATACTTTTTTATTATTTATTTTAAACTCTGATATGTTTTCCTTCTTTGTAATTAATAAAACTATAGATTGAAGGCATAAGAGAAATCGTTATTCGTATTCTATACATAGAAACAAAACATTTTATTGGAATTACACAAAAAAAAAATCAATCTAAATTTAATAAGAAAATTGACTATAAAAAAATATATTTAAACTTGAACATTATTGAGATTGTTTAGACTCGGATAAGAATAGAGCTTTTGAACGATTGGTGTGACCGTCTCAATTATAAAATGATAAAGTGGCCTACAAGCCGGGAGTTAGCAAATTCTGATATGTTAAATTGACATGGAATGTGTCTTTTGGATTGTTCCAAGGGTCAGCAATGTTTTTTTTTTTTCATTTTTATTATATCCAAATGTATTAACTTCAAGTGTTATTTATAGCTCTCTTACTATTTTAGTTAAAGCTAAAACAAAAAGAAAAAGAGTTTAATAGTTTTTATTCCCAATATATGTAGAGTTGATTTTTATCCCTTAATTTCTTTTTGTCCTCAATTTTAATTTTATTTAAATAATTTCAATGTTCATCTCAAACCCATTTTCTTTGATAATGCAATTTCATTTCAAATCTTATGGTGTGTTTGGATGAGGCAATTCAAGAGAGTAATTCATTTATTTGAAGAATTTGAAATTCTTTGTAATGAAATGCTTTGTTTGGATAGAGAAATTAAAAAGCATTTAAAAAGCATGCATTTTGTTGAAGTATTTCAATTAGCTAAATTAGAAGAAATTCAAATACTCTAAAAAAATGTGGAATTTAAAAAGATGCTCACTCAACCTCACACTCTCGACTCACTTCCAAACGGACTTGGCAAACCCGACAACCATGACACGTCGGACAGACCCGATGACCCAAACAGACTGGGTGACCTGATGACACATACGAGTCGGGCGGGCTTGACAACTCAAATAGGTCGGTCAAGCCTGACAACCCACACCGTCCGGGTGGGCCTGACGACCAAGATGGGTTGAGTGGGCTTGACGACCTAGTGGTGCCAAGCTGGGCCAATGACCTAGCCAGGTCGTGCCGGGCCAGGTTGACGAACTTGACGGACACGACCGGCAGGTATGGGCCGTCAGGCTTGTTTGGATCATCAGGCCAACCCAACCTATTTGGGTTTTTTAGCCGACCTGGCCTGGTTGAGTTGTCGGGTTAGACCAATTCGGCTGGGTAGTCGGGTCAGTCCGATCCATCTGGATCGTCGAACCCGTTTCTAAATTTATCATGAACTCAAAACATAATTAAGCCTAAAATAAATACTGTAAAAATTAAATTTTATCTCACAAGAAATTCAATTGTTTTTTCCAAACAAGAAATTGAAATGTAAGGTATTTTAATTTCTTTATCCAAACAAGTTATTTAGAAAATGAAGGAGATTTAATTGCAAGCAATTCAAATACAAAGCATTTCAATTTCTAAGTATTATTGAAATAGTCCATCCAAACACAAGGTTAGAGTTCGAAGGATTACCTCAACTCTTCGTTCTCATAAAGTTCCTTCTTTGGCACCATGACACTCTGCTCACTACCTTCGAAGTGGGCTTTATGTTACCATCTAGGTAATTCAAATGTTGCTTTTTCGAGCTTCACTTGTGTTACCTCTTAGCGTTTGCTTTTTAGGGTTTGGTGTTGGTCAAGTAAAGACCTAAGATATAATACATCTTTAAGTGGGTTGCATTCCACATCCTCGGGGTAAGCTTTTGTTCGAGCTCTTTTAGCTTGTAGGCTCCATTCTAGAGGGAGTTTGTAATGTAATACGGTTTGTCCCAGTTGGGTGCAAACTTTCTTTCTGCTTAAAGTTTAGAGGGTTGCTAGACTTTTTCTAGACTATGTCTTCCTTCTGCACCGTTCTTTCTTGAATTCGGGTATTATAACACGGGGTTGTTATTTGCTTCTGTACTCAATGTTGGAATGCCAAGTTACTTTTCTACTCGGACACTGGAACACCAAGTTTCTCCTTGTATTGGATCACTAGAACACAAAGTTTATTCCTGTATTGGAACGCCAAGTTGTTCTTGTACTGAGGTACTAAAACATTGAGTTGCTCTTGCTCTTGTACTTGAGTATTAGAACACTGAATTGCTCATGTACTTAAGTATTGTGACACCAAATTGATCTTATACTCGGACACTAAAATCTTGAGTTGCTCTTGTACTTGGGCATTATAACACCAAGTTACTTTTGCTTATGTACTCGGGTATTGGAACACCAAGTTGGTCCTTGGTCGATTAGGATTGTGTACCCATCAGTTGACAATGGTGACAGTGATAACCCTTGGACTATCTTGCTCATGGTCATGAACTTTGGTCGGCAAAACCCTATATGGTAGTGTAGGGTTGTGCACAACTTCTCAATTGTTGCGGTTATGCTCATGGTGACAACCTCGTTTGAAGGGTATATTCCTACGGTCAATGACTTAAGGCTATGTTCTTGTAGGGTCATAGGACCTAGCCACCCTTTCATGTCAATGAGGGAAATGTGATCTCTCTTCGACCTCTAAGATTCCTTTTGTAGTTTATTCTTTTGATATCAATGTTTTGAAGATTAGGATTATTCCCAGTCTTTGTCGTTGTTGGAGTGATTTGGCCGTTTTCGGCGTTTGGACTACTAAGCTCCTTTAGGAGTGGTTTGTGCAAGATTCTACTACTCAAACAGAGTTTGACGACTGCTAATTAGGTTGTTCCTATTTGGAGGGATTGCTCTTTCTCTATTTTGTCAAAGTTTCTAGTTTTTTCAAGTGTTGTATTGTCGTGCAACTCTTTCTTTCGCTATTGCTTCTCTTACACATGCTTCTTTTTGGACTTCGTGAATGAGGTCCAAATAAGCTCAGAGGTTATCTTCATTGTGTGCTTAATTAAAGTGTTGTCTTGTCGAGCTCTAGTAGTGTGTGACTCCTATTTTCCTGTGAGGATCATTTTGGTGAGGCTTTTGGGCTTCTAATGAAGGATGGTGTAAGTGGGACCACCTAAATTGCCAATTGCACAGTGCATAGAAGTTTCTTGATGGAAATATTGTTAAAAGTTTATTAAGTAGACTCTTAGGAAAGAGAGGTGAGTCACCATAGACAAACTTAAGAATCTTGTCTTTCCTAGCTAGAGTTTTCCCTAGATCATTTCATATAATTTTCCTCATAAAAAATTATGCCTTTAATTTGGCGAAACATTGTTAGCCATATCACTTGTACTTCATCCTCTTTTAGTTGAGTTTCTTCTCGTACCTTGCGTATGAGGTTGATCTATTAGCATTCTCATGCATTGAGGATTTTGTGGTTGTTGTGGTTAAAACCGATTTGTAAGTTATCATCATTATGAGCTTTCCTCGAAGCTTCATCACTGAGTTGGAGTATTAGGCTCTCAAGAGTCAAGTTATTGCCTCTTTGTTATAACACTCCATGTTTTAATAAGAAAGAGACTTTGATGAAAGATATTCTGGTGTGAGAGAGGAGAGATCCATCACCTAGCTATCCAAATGCACCATTGACAAAAGTTACTTTTTCATCTGAATTTATTCATTGTTTTTATTGATTTTGAATTAAGTTTCGGACAAGTTTTCCTTTGAATTGTTGTGAGACTTCGTCACGTTTGGTTTGTCATCGACAAACTCAATCTTTCTTTAAGCTCCACATTGATATTTATGGCTTCTCGATATTTCTGGTGCAAATTAATAATTATTATATCTTGGGAAATTGTATCTTTATAACAAGCTAATAGTTTTTGCCACATGAGCTTGGTGTACGAGGTAATCCTTTGATGATTCAATATGAAGCTTTTCCTCTTTTTGAAATTCTTATTTTGGAAGTGAAAGCTACGGTGAGAGGTGAAAATGTAATGATGTCATGTGGGCCACCACAAGACCTTGTGAGAATTCTAACTTTGGTTTCACCCGTTGGGGGAGAGCGAGCAACAATGGGGTATCAGAACCCCGCAACTACACTCTATCGTGGGCATGATGTGTACATCTCCTTCAATTGTAGCTCATATTCTCTTCTCAAAGAGATTATTTTTGTGGCATTTGTCATAGTTTAAAAATAAAAAGGAAGAAAGAGCTGCAAAGCATGATGTTGCAACTTTTGTCACTATGGTAATTCTTTGAATCGTCACCAACATGCAGACTTCAAGCCTTAGAGTTGTCTAGAAAATCATTGGATTTTGGCTGCCTTTGTAGTCACCAAGTACAATGTCATTTGCAAGCTATCCTAATTGCTTATTGTTTAGGGCGGGTGTTATCCAAGCCTACCATTAACTTGGATGAAGTAAATAAAATATATATATATATATATATATATATATATATATATATATTTGTTGTGAATGTAGATACTTCCAAGGAGAAAATACTACATTGAGTGGTTTTAGGATGTATATTGAATGAGGACTACTAAAATGAGGTTAACCTAACTCTACTGATATTGGATTCATATAAAGGAAGATATTATGTGGTCAAAGTTGATGGATGTTTCTATGAAAAGAAAAAAGAGAACAACTTTTCTATGTGTTTTTTTTGTATCATTACCAAGAGAAAAAGTCCTTATTTATATATACAAAAAGGTAGTTTAAGGGATACAACTTAAGGGTTACAATAGTTAATGCAAACAATTTAAATAACATTAATAGTAATCAATCATGAGTGACGATTAGCAAGTCAATGAATATCCATCAATTTCATAACACTTCCTTTTAGGTGTCCATTGATTAGAGAATGTACCTCGTTAGTATCTTACTAGGAAAAACACTTTGCGATAAAAATCTAGTGGAGGAAAAATAATACATAAATCTAGTGGAGGAAAAATAATACATCTTTTTTATTCTTCGATATAATATTATTCATCACATCTTCTATTTCCCCCCTCATGTAACTTACATCATTAAGATTACATAGTCCAATCTTGTGAACCAATTACTCCAAGGTTCTCCTTAGCAAAGACTTTATAACTAAATATGCCAGATTTTCACATGAAAGAATCTTTTAGATCTCTATATCACCATTTCTTTGAAGATCATGAGTGAATTTTTTTTTTGAAGAATATGTTTTGTTTTGTTACCTTTAATATATCGTTCTTTCAATTGAGAAATATATGCACTATTGTCTTCATATATGGTTGTTGATTCCATATTTTTCGATGATAGATCCTAATTTTGTCGCACATGTTGAATTATAGACCTTAACTAAACACTTTCACGACTTACCTCATGTAATGCTAACATTTCTGCATGACTTAACGATGTAGTTGTTATGGTTTGTTTCATAGACCACCATGAATTTGTTATGCCACCGCATGTGAACAAATATCCTATTTCTGATCGACCATTGTGAGGATCTGATAAATAACCTGCATCTGAATAACCCATTATATATGATTTTGAATCATTTTGATAAAATAAGCCCATGTTAATAGTGCCCTTAAGATAACAAAGTATATGTTTTATTCCAGACCAATGTCTTGTAGGCTAACAAATTTATAGCAAATTCTATATCAGGTCAAGTATAATTGGCAAGACATATTAATGCTCCTATAGCACTAAGATATGGTACTTCTGGACCAAAAAGTTCTTCATCCTATCCTTAAGGTCTAAAAGGGTCTTTATCAACATCTAACGACCTTACAACCATTGAAGTACATAATGAATGTGACTTGTCTATATAGAACCTTTTAAGTACCTTCATTATAGAAGCTTCTTGATGTACAAAAACACCTTTATTTAAATACATAATTTGTAATCCCAAAAAAAACTTTGACCTTCTCAAATCCTTCTTCTTAAACTCTTTCTTTAAGTAATCAATTCCTTTTGTGAACTCATTAGGAGTTCCAACGATGTTTATGTCATCTACAAAAGCAACAATAATGGAAAATTCATTTTCTAATATTTTCATATAAATAGAAAGACTAATATGATCATTTCTATACCCTTCTTTTAACAAGTACTCACTAAGACAGTTATACCACACACGTCCCAATTGCTTTAATCAAATAAAGGGACTTATTCCGTTTTGTGAATAATCCTCTTTAGAATTTTTCTTGTTGGGCAAATTAAATCCTTTAAGGTTTTAATATAAATATCATTCTCAAGAGAATCGTACAAATAGACTGTAACATAATCCATTAGATGTAAATGCAAACTTTCTTGTGCAACTAGGATAATCAACTAGTGAATATGTTTCTTCATGTATCAATACCAGGTTTTTGTGAAAAATCTTGAGCAACTAACTATGTTTTGTATTTAACAATTTCATCATTCTTATTTTGTTTTTGTGCAAAAATCGATTTGTACCCAATGGGTTTTACACCCTCATGTTGCAAATTATATGTCCAAAGACCTTTCGTTTAACAAACAAATCTAATTATGCTTCTGTTGCATCTTTTCATTTTGACTAATCATTTCTTTGTCGACAATCTTCAATGATCATTTGTTCTTGATTCTTATTGTCACTCATAATGTAACATCCTAGTCAGATATTACTAATTTAAATAAAATAAAATAGGAAGTAAATACAAAATTGCATTAATAATAACTCCTCTTCCCAAAATGCAGGAAAACTAAGTCATTTATTACATCGCCAAAGATTCAAAATCCAAAAAAAATAAAATAAATGCCAACTACAAGTTCCAAGTATGTATAAATAAAGGTTTACAAAATCATTAAAATCCATAAAATCATAAAACTCCATGAAAAGCTTTCCCATGCTAACCCCTCACCGGCACTATGCCTCACCAGCACCACTTGTAACATCATCTACTCCCATGTAAAGAATTACACGATCATCGCCAAACACAAGTAGATAAGGTGAGCTAACAGATAAACATATTGACAATTCAAATATATATGCATACACCCATTAAAGGAACTCTATCCTTTGATTGAATACCACATGGCCAACACCATGTTATTCATGTTCTATATCTTTAAATGATAACCTCAAGAATACCCTTTGCTGCCACCACCTACAAGCCACAACTTGTAGAACACGTGAGGGAAAACATGCTACGAACCATACTCTACAATGCTAGGTGGAGTTCCCAATACGAACCATAGTTCGTACTCTTGACACTAAATTAGCAGGTCACTAGCCACAACCTATGATTGCTCAATCGAGTGGATGTAAGACCTGTGAAATTTAAATAAGTAAATAAATAAATATGGGTAGTGGAACTTTTATGGCATTTAATGTTAAGATTTATGACGTGGAAAAATATTAACTCAAATGGTTGAGAGTACTTAGTTAGATTGAGAGGACTTGGGTTCAAATCCTATGCATGCCATTTAGGTGTTATTTTAATCATGTAATTTTAATAATATGTTGAGCGTGAAGAGGTATAATATAATCTTATATTTATAGAAATTATCAAGAAACATGAATTGGATTGATGGTTGTGGGTGTGCTTGGTAATTGGCATGAGTATGGGTTCAAACCTTGGTAGATCCAAATTAAACTTTCCTTTTTGCCAAAATTTCTTTTGACATGAATGTGAAAGGATAGATGAAACCCTAGCCACCTTAGAGAGGCAGCCAAGAGGGCTGAAAAAACAAACCATAATGTATCTTGAATAGCAATTAACACAACCTTAATGCTATTTTTCGTTTTTGGATCAATGATGGTTAATTAAGTGAAATTAGAGTGGGAGAGAGAAGAGAAAGAAAGGAAAAAGTATATGGCAGCCTAGGGAAAACATCTGGAATTGTTTTGAGAGCATAAGAGTTGCGTTCAGAGAGGATTGAAGGCTGTTGCAGAAGCTGTTAAAAGAAACCATTGTTGATCAAGAAGAACATTAAAATTTCCAAGTGAGCAAGAATTATCCAGGTTAGGGGAGCTTTATCACGATAATTTTATGTTTTGATTGACTGTATAACATATATAACTTGATGATGCATGATTCCCCTTTACCACGTTTAAATTTCGCAGGTGCAGGAAGAATGTTGGGGTTCCTAGAACAGCAGGAATCGCCTGGCGGCACCTTGGTTGCCGCCAGGCGCCATACCAAGGATGCATGGTGTTCTGATTCACAAAACGCTATTTTTCGTATTTTCATGGAACATGAACCGCCTGGCACTGGTTTTATACCGCCAAGCGCCAGGTTCCTGATTTCTGGGTGTTAGGCGCCATTATTTTTCTAGTTTGTGCATTTTTCGTAAAACTTCATTTTTCGGTTCGTTAACCGTCCGATTTAGGTGAAATTTTGACAGGTGGTCTATAACATGTAGTTCTTCACTTTCAACTGTGGAAATTTGATTTGGGGGTCAGTAGCTAGAGATATAAATTACTCAATATTGCTGATTTTGGAGTCTTTAAAATACATGAATAAGCTCTTGATAATTTCAAGTAACTTCTAATGAAGCATGATGGGGCTATGTGGTAAGTCTCTATCAATTTGAATGTTCCTTTGGGTTAGTCACATGTGGAGAATTGGTTATGGGTGAATGCATGTGTGAGAATATTAATTTGTATTGGTGCATAGGATCATGTGCTTAAATTGTTAGAATGCTGCTGCTTATATTTTTTTGAGCATGCGTTATTCGTAAGTTAGAATTGAATGCTAGCATGGATTTAAAAGGGGAATATATATATGAAATGTGAATGGATTGATTTTACTTTGTTCCGGGTGCTTAAAAACCAGTACTGCGCAAGTACTAGTGTAGCGCTTAGCGGTGGTGTTTGACCGCCAAGCGAGAGCTACAAAACTAGTAGAGAATTGAAACGTGTAGCGCTTAGTAATAAGGGTTGTCCTTCTAGACAATACTTGTAGAAAAAGTAGCATCAGAGGCGCTTGGCGCCTGACGACATGTGTCCCCTGCCAGGCGGTCTAGAAGCCTTTTGCGCGTGGCGACTCATGTGGAGCGCGAGGCTATTTTTGAGGAAGCAGACATTGTGTTTTGCTTGCTTTGGATGTGCGTGGTCTACGAGGCTTTGGGCGATATCTCAAGGGTTAGATGCTGGAGTATTCCTAGAGTTATGGCTCAGGATGGAGGGTAATACGGCATTCTTTAAGTTGTGGCTCGGAATAACGAGTGTTCCCTCATGTGTTCTACAAGTGGTGACTTGTAGGTTGGAAAACAACGATAGCTTGAGATTATCAACCAAAGACGTAGAACATGGATTACATGGTGGTGGCCATGTGTGATGAGACCAAAGGATGAAGTTCCTTTAATGTGTGTGTTTTGTTATATAAATTGTTGCATATGTTTATATTCCTTTAGCTCACCCTATATGCGTGTGTTTGGCGATGATCGTGTATGCGGTACACAGGAGCAGATGACGTTGCAGATGGTTCTGATGGAGCGTAGATCCGGAGCGTGGGCTAGTTGGGAAACTTTGTGGCAGTGTTTCATCATATTTTTATGAGTTTTAAGGATTTCTTGTAATCATTATAATTATAGAACTTGGCTTTATAATGAGGTCGATTTTGATAATGTATTGTGTTATAAAAATTGGATTGGAGTTAGTTTTATCAGTGTAATAAAGTTTTAAATTCTCGCAGTTTTGGGAAAATGATTTATAATAAATGAAGTATTATTATTACATTTTTATTTTATTATTTAAAATCTGTAATATCCGAGCGGGATGTTATAGTGGAGACCCTCCGTATGAGTCACAACTCACACACTCACACCGACAACACACACCATTCCGAGCCACAACTCAAGGAATGGTCCAGTAAGTCCATCTTTAAGGTATCACTGAAAGCCTTGCAGACCACGCACATCCAAATCATACAAACCTATGCGCCTGCATTATTGCCTAGTGCTGCTCCAAAGTCGCTAGGCGAAAATTAGTTGCAGACCGCTTGGCGGAAGCCACAAGTCGCCAAGCGCTATGCACTACAATACTCACTGTCTTCCAGCTATCGCCTAGCGGGTTTGCTCCCGTCGCTAGGAGATACGCGCTCCAGACCTCATTGCTTTTGTAGCTATCACTTGGTGGTCCAAGCCTCGTCACCAATCGCTACACCAATACAATGAGTTGTACTGATTTTTCACAGCATGTGTAAGACCCGTGAAATTTAATTAATTAAATAAATAAATAATTAATAAATGCGGGTAGTGGGAATCTTGATGACATTAAATGTTAAGTGGTATGGTGTGGAAAAGTACTAGCTCAAATGGTTGAAAATACTTGGTTATGTGTGAGGACTTAGGTTCAAGTCCTATGTATGTCATTTATGTGTTTTTTAATTATATTGTTTTAATCATGTGATGGATCATGATGAGTGATCACTTAAGCTTAGGATTGTATGAATTGGTATGAAACATAAATTGGGTGAATTGGTTGTACATTGGTTTGATGATTGGAGGGTTGTGTGTTCAAACCTTGATAGACATGAATTAAACTTTATTTTTGCCAAACTTACCTTTGGGAATGAATGTGAAAAGGAAAGGAAAAACCTAGATGGCCAAGGGGCAACCCAAAAGGGCTGAAAAACAGTACATTAAGATCCATTGAATAACCATTACCCCAACATTTAACTATTTTTCGTTTTGGCCAATTAACCCTAATTAGAGTACAACTAAAGAGGCAATTTAGGGGTGAGAGAAGGGGGGTTAAGGGCTGAAATCCGTCTGCACTTTGAAGAGGAAAATTCAGAAAGAAATTGGAGAGTGTGCTGTGAGGTTTGAGTGCAACAAAAGGTTAAATTGGGAGAAAGCTTGAGGCAAGTCATTGGTGATCAAAGGAACAGTCAAACTTGCCAAACTTTAAGAAAGGGTTCCAGGTTAGGGGAAACTAAATTCGTCTTTGTATTTTTGTGGCTGATGTATGATGTGTGCAAAGATTCTGTGTATGATTATATTAAAAAATGTATGAATACCTTGTGCTATGTTGTGTGATTGTGTTCTTAAGCCGTTGGGTGTGTGAACCAATATTGAAGGAAAAGAATTACGGCTGTTTGCGATTTTTTAGTATTTTCTGAGTTGAAATCATGCCTGAGAGATTTGCTAGCCATTATAGACTGCTTGGTAATGATTGAGTCGTGTTTTGGTATGGTTTTGATGGTTTGCATGAGTGAAGAGGGGAAAGTCTTTGCAATTTTGGCCTAAGCGAGTCACTCTTGCCTAAGTGAAAATCGCAGAAACTCGTCCCTGGTTTTGGTCCGAGCGTCTCGCTCAGGCGACCAAATTTAGTGTTGAGCGACACGTTATCTCGCTGAGGCGAGAATGGCTCGCCCAGGCGAGCTTGCGAGGAAACTTAGCACGCTTTCTACTTGAATCCTCGTCCAAGCGAGGGATTGGTTGTTTGGGCGAAAAAAGGTTTCGCTCAGGTGGGAAGGTCTCGTCTAAGCGAGAGCTCGCAGAGAAACACTGTAACTCATTCACTCAGGTGAGGGAGTCTAGCTTAAGCGAGATGGACATACTCGCTTGGGCGAAGGCTTCTAGCCTAAGCGAGAACAATGAAGATTCATGCTCACAGTGTTTGATTAAGTTGTGGTTTGCTACGTTATCCAAAAATGTCTTGAATATTGTGCATATGATTGTGATGTTGGGCTTGAAGGACTAAGTCCATAGGTGATCTGGGATGTGGTTGGTTTGAGTCGTGAGCGAGGAATTCGTGATGGGTGGACCGCATGCGGAACGTGAATGGTTTAGATCATTGGAGGTACTCATGTTTGGGATGAGTGAGCGATGGAGTTCATTTCATGCTCAAACTTGAGAATGCTATGAGCAAGGGAGTTCATAGTAGGAAAGGTGGATATGGATGTCTAGGTTTGAGCGAGGAGTCGGATGACGGGCGAGGAAGTCCGTGAAGTAAGACTATGAGCACCGGCTTGTAGGTTAGACCACAAGCGAGGAGGGTCGTGGAAGTACAGTAAAGTCCCATGATCAAGAGTACTGCATAAACTCATAGTGGTTATTAGTGTGAGAAAGTGGGTGTTTATATTAAAAAGATAAATAATTATAGGTGTTTTGGGTGGGTTTATTTCATATTTATTTTTATCTATGTGCATAGCTCACCCTATCTATTTGTGTGTTGTGATGATTGGGTAACTTGTTATCCGAGAGCAGATGATGTTACAGTGAGATGCTTAGTGGCGGAGAGCGGGAGCAGATTACATGGGGATATATAAAGACTTGTTTTATTAAATTTTCATGTAATTTAATTATTGGTTTTTACTACTTTGACTTTTGAATTACAAAGACCGATTATGAATGTTTGACCTTATACCGCGGTTATTAAGTTTTAAAGTTTTAAATTTCCCGCATTTTTGGGAAATGATTTGATAATAAATAAGAACTTTATTTTGATAAATTATTTATTTTATTTATATAAGTAATATCCTACCAGGATGTTACAACATGCACAATTTCCCACACACCTTTTCTACCTCAACACTTACCCAAAAATCCAGAGCCTTAGCTAAATATTGTCAACACTGCTCCCAATCATCATGTCCTATCTCATGCGCATTCAATTAGCTTTATGTTATCCCATATGTAAAAGATCATGCATTTACACTTATCAATTCCACTGAACATTATTGTACTATTCCTCTAATCCTTAATACAACCCTGGTTTAACCATACTAAATTATTCTTTTAATTCCCTGCCACATTATATTACACTTTAACATATTGATTACACTCTTGGCTAATTAAGCCCTCAATAGCGATCCCAATGACTAAGTCCTTTTTCACAGCCAACCTCATTCTTGATCCTAGTTTAGGAACTAAATTGTAATGTATTTATTATCACAATTCTTCCAATCCTAAATCAACCCTTAAATTAATTCATACTACTAATTCATAAATAAACCACCTTGGACCTCTATCTAGAAAATTTCTCAATTCCACATTCAACATTCATCTGACTCACAAGAGTTCCAAACCCACTACTGCACCTCACAGCCACGCAGGTCTCTTATTCTGCGTTGGCGCTTGGCAGCCCAGTCAGTACCGCCAAGCGATGCATAGCATTCTGGAGAGATTCCAGAATTTCCTAGCACTTGTGAAGATCTTTAAATTTTCCTAAATGCATTCCTACAGAGGTGTTCACAATTCCACATTGCATCATATTCCCAAGGTTATCTATTGTTAATTAAAGTTCACATATCTAATTTCATTAAGATAATTCATGCATAAATCATTCATATGCTCACAATCCCAATTCATGTCAAACTCTAAAACAATTTCATAGAAATTTCATCCATTTACCTCAATTATAGCACATTTCCAACAATCACAACCCTCGAATGTCTATCCAACATATGTAATTCCCTTTTTCTTTAGTCAAGGAAACCTAGAAACCCCAAAACAGCAAAGCACCAGCTCCTTGGATTCCTCGCTTCCAATTTGGAAAGCTTACAATTCGCAAAAAGGACCCAAAACAATAAACAATTAAAATAACACATAAATGACATCCATAGGACTTCAACCCAAGTCCTCCCAATATAACCAAGTACTTTCAACCATTTGAGTCTGTACTCTTCCATATCATAAGAACTAGCATTAAATGCCATAAATGTTGTCACTACCCGCATTTATTAAATAGTTATTTATTTAATTATTTAAATTTCTTGGGTCTTACACATAACATTCATTGCTATATTATATGCAAAAGTTTCATCATTATTGACTTTATTTTTGTTAAGATATCTTTAATATCTTATTTTATGTTTTTATTGTTATTATTCTTCATATGTATTTTGGGCTTAGCTCATATGTTCTTTATTGTAAATACAACCCCTATGTGTATTTTCTACACAAGCGAGATTAATCTCAATCCCTATTTTTCTTATAATCAACATGGTATCAAAGCTTAAGGATTTTTTTCCTACCTCTGTCTCTGGTCCACTGCCAGTGTTGTCCACCACTATCGGCCGCTGTCCACCGCCATTGGCCATCGTCCACCGTCGTCGGACGCCGGCCACCGTCCACCGTCATCGCCGCCGTTAGCCGACCGCCACCATCGTCGGAGGTTCAGATTTGACCGACGACCACACGATTGTACTCATCTCGACCTCGACGTTCCACATCTGGGCTTTGTGTTTCTATTGGAGCACTTTCAATTTTTAGAATTATTCGACATGGGCGTCCAACGTTAAACTTTGGCTTGAGAGTCAGGGGTATCTTGATCATCTTACCCTCAAAGTGACTGATGTTGATACCACTAAGTTTCCTCGTTGGAAGAGAATTGATGCACACTTATGCATGGTTCTCAAAAATACGATTCACGCTTCTTTGAAACCATTGTTTCATGCCTACGACACATCTTATGAAGTCTGGGAACATGCCAAATTACTGTACACCAATGACACTCAACGTCTATATGGTGTCTGTCAAGACCTGCTTAATGTGGTTGCTTTTCGTACTCAAGACCCTATGAGAGATTATGTGGGTAAGGTGACTGATGTTTTTCATGAATTTAATGAAGTATTACCTCTTGCCTCTACTTCTGCTCAGGAAATCGAGCAATAATCACGCTTCTTAACGGTTGTGATGTTACACGGGCTTGCTGAAAAATATTCCCATGTCCGTCATTAGATTTTGGGTTCTACTGTTATACCTAATTTTACCTCTACTTGTTCCACCCTTTTGCATGTGCCTTGTAAACCTTTCGTTGATCCACCTGTCCATGCCAATGATTCCTCTACTTTGGTATCTCACCGTGATGATCGCCACCACTCACACAAGCCATAGAAAGGGTGTCACTAGGGATGGCAACGGGTCGGGTCGGACACGGATAGTATGATACCCGTACCCGACCCACTAAAAAAAAATTTGCTCGTTACCCGCCCGTTTACCCGTCGGGTATCCGCTTAAAAAAAATCTGCGGATATTTTTAAAACCCGCGGGTACCTGTGGATACCCGATACCCGCAAATATTTAAAAAAATATGTATTTTATAAATTTTTAATATAAGATTATAAAAATAAAATATAAATTAAATCAAATTATAATTATAATTATAATTATAATTATAATTAAATTTGACATAATAAAATATACTATTACTTCTAATTTTAATTAAATTTAACTTAATAAAATATAAATTAAATTTTAATTTTAATTTTTTGCGGGTACGGATAGTATGATACCCGTACCCGACCCGTTTATAATCGGGTATTAAAATACCCGCTACCTGCTACCCGCGGGTAATAAATACCCGTGGGTAGTAACTATCCGTTGCAGATTTTATCCGCGGATATCTGCGGGCACGGGTATTTTTGCCATCCCTAGGTGTCACAAGTGTGATCATTGAGGTAAGTTCGACCACAAAATTGATCGGTGTTATGCCTTACATTGTCGTCCTCCTCGATCTGCTGCTGTTCCGCACACTGATCCTCCATCAATACCATCTTCTACGGATCCTCATTCATCTGTTTTCGCCACCGACAAATCTGCTTTCTTCAATGAATTTCTCAAATGGAGTGAGGATCATAAGCTTTCTAGTTCCACGACTTCTGTTGCCCACATAGGTACATATTTTGCTGGTCTGACTCAATCTTTATCTGTTAGTCCTTAGGTGTTCGACTCAGGTGCCACCGATCACATTACTGGTAACAAATCTTTGTTTTCCTCTTTGTCCTCCCAAATAATTTACCCTCTATTACAATGGCTAACGGGTCTCGTGTTTTAGCTCATGGTGTTGGGACTGTCAATCTTTTTCCTTTTTTATCCATTGATAATGTTCTTTATGTCCCTTGTTCTCCTTTTAACTTATTTTCCATTAGTCGTATAACTCAATCTCTTGATTATGTTATTTCCTTTACCCAATCGTCTGTTTGTTTATAGGACCGAAGTTCGAGATAGGTGATTGGCACCGGATGTGAGTCCCATGGTCTTTATCATCTCTGCCCTTCTTCTCATGTTGGCACAGTCTTCATGCTCAGTTAGACCATCCAAGTCTTGCCAAGTTGCAACAACTTGTTCCTGGCTTCTCCAAGTTGTCCAACTTGGTGTGTGAGCCGTGTCAGTTAGGCAAGCATAGTCGTAGTTCTTTTCCTCATAGTGTCGCACACAGTGCTTCGTCCCCTTTTGCCTTAGTTCACTCTAACATTTGGGGACCTAGTCATGTTGCATCTAGTCTAGGTTTTCAATACTTTGTTACTTTTATTGATGATTATTCACGGTGTACTTGGTTATTTTTAATGAAGAGTCATTCTGAATTATTTCATATCTTTCAATATTTTTTTCATGAAATTCAAACTCAATTTTGTGTTCCTATTAAAATTTTGCGAAGTGATAATGGTTGTGAATATCTTTCCAATTCTTTTAAACAATTTATGGCTTCACGTGGCATTATGCATCAAACTTCTTATGCATATACACCTAAAAAAATGGGGTGGCTGAACGGAAAAATAAACACCTTATTGAAACCGCTTGCACTCTTTTAATTCATGGTGAGGTTCCTTATTCTTTTTTGGGTGATGCTATTCTTACTGCTTGTTATCTTATTAATCGCATGCCTTCTTCAGTTTTAAATAATAAATTACCTCATTCAATTTTATTTCCTCATGAACCTCTTCATCCCTTACCTCTTAAGGTTTTTGGGTCTACATGTTTTGTGCACAATTTTAGTCCTGAACTTGATAAATTGTCTCCTCGATCACACAAATGTGTTTTTTTAAGGTTTACGCAATCCCAAAAAGGATACAAGTGTTTTTCTCCTTCTCTTAACTACTATTTTGTTTGTGTAGATGTCACCTTCAATGAGTCTTCATTTTACTATAAAAAAAGTTCTTCTCATTCCATTGAGTCTCCATCTAATACCGTCGATTTTCCTAGTCCTGTCAATATTACTATGATCTGTGATCTTCCAGGTGTGCCTTGTACGCCGTCAGTTTCTGTTCCACCACCTTTTCAAGTTTATAGTCGCCGCCATCGTCCTCAACAACCAGCGAGTGACTCACCTCAAGGGCTAACTATTGTGTCTCCTCTGAATCTGACAACTGAGTCTCTCTTTCCACCGAGTGACCTTCCAATCGCCTTCAGAAAAGGTATCTGTTCTACACGTAATCATTCTCCTCATTATATTGCTTTAAGTTACCATAGATTGTCTTCACCTTTTTATGTCTGTCTTTCGTCTATTTCTTCTGTGACCATTCCAAAATCTGTTCGTGATGCATTAGCCCATCCTGGTTGGCGTCAGGCCATACTCGATGAACTGAGTGCTCTTCATAATAGTGGAATTTGTGAGCTTGTCCCATTACTGTCTGGGAAATCTATTGTTGGTTGTAGGTGGATTTTTGCTATTAAGGTTGGACCTGATGGTACTATTTATCGTCTTAAAGCACATCTTGTGGCCAAAGGTTACACCCAAATCTTTGGGTTGGATTATGGTGATACTTTTTCTCCAATGGCGAATATGGCTTTTGTTCGTTTGTTTATTGCCATGGCGGCTCTTCAAAAGTCTCTTTATCAATTGGACATTAAAAACGCTTTCCTTAATGGCGATTTACAAGAAGAAATTTATATAGAGCAACCTCTTGGGTTTGTTGCTCAAGGAGAGTCTTCTGGTTTGGAAAATTTAGCAATGTTGTTCAACAATTTGGTATGACTCGATGTGAGACAGATCATTCAGTTTTTTATCGTCACTCAAGTGCTGGATGTGTCTACTTGATAATGTATGTTGATAACATTGTTCTTATCGACAATGATAATCATGGCATCTCTCAGATGAAACAACATCTTTGTGATCATTTTCAGACCAAAGATCTTGGAAAACTCAGACATTTCTTGGGTATTGAGGTGGCACAGTCTGACAAAGATGGTATTGTTATTTCTCAACGAAAGTATGCACTGGATATTTTGGAAGAAATTGGGTTGATGAATTCAAAATCTGTTGACACACTCATGGACCCCAATACTAAACTTCTGCCAAATTAGGGGAAGCCTATGTCAGATCCCGAACAATATAGAAGATTAGTTGGGAAATTGAATTATCTTATAGTTATTCGTCTTGACATTTCCTTTGCAGTCAGTGTGGTAAGCCAATTTCTTAATTCTTCGCGCGAAGATCATTGAAATGCAATCATTCGTATACTAAAGTATATTAAAGGATCTCCTGGTAAAGGGTTGTTATATGGTTCTAATAACTATACCGGAGTTGTTTGTTATTTAAATGTTGATTGGGCAAGATCTCCTTCTGATAGAAGGTCTACATCCAGATATTGTGTCTCCATCGGTGGTAACTTGATCTCTTGGAAAAGCAAGAAACAAAGTGTTGTGGCAAGGTCTGGTGCAAAAGTAGAATATAGAGCCATGGTTTCAGCCACTTGTGAGCTTGTTTGGCTTAAGCAGTTGCTCAAAGAGTTACAGTTTGGAGAAGTTACTCAAATGACACTTATATGTGATAATCAAGTTGCTCTTCATATCAGTTCTAATCTTGTCTTTCATGAGAGGACTAAACACAGTGAGATTGACTGTCATTTCATTTGAGAAAAGATTATGTCTAGAGACATCAAGATGGAGTTTGTTAACTCAAGTGATTAGTTAGCAGATATTTTCACTAAGTCTATACAGGGACTGAGAATTAATTATATTTGTAACAAGCTTGGTACATACGATTTGTATGCACCAGCTTGAGGGGGAGTGTTAAGATATCTTTAATATCTTATTTTCTATTTCTATTGTTATTTATTATGAATACAACCCATATGTGTATTTTCTACACAAGGGAGATTAATCTCAATCCTATTTTCCTATATTCAACAATTTTTTTTTTTGTTTCACATTATCTTATTCATAACATAATTATTGAGATATCATTCTTTTCAACAATTTTAGGTACCTGAGGTTCTTCTAGAATCGAATCATTAATTATGTAAAATAAATCTTTTGGAATTTCCACCTTTTCAATTAGGTCATCTTGCATTTTAGCTCATTTTCTCATTCAAGAGTTTTTATTTTTGGAACCAATAGGCATATCACGCTTCAAACGTGTCTTTGGAACCATCATGCCTAACCATGCTTTAGGCGTGTCATAAATTAATATCAATTCTATTTGGAGCATTAGCAGTTGGTATATGTGATTTAGTTACTCTTTTTCTATCAATAAAAATATATGGTAATTGATTGACTAATTTTGTAAATGAATTATCCTTTGAATTTGCAGTTCACATTCTTTTCTACGAGGATCAAAATGAGATAATCATAATTCATTCTGACCAATATCTTTTTCCAATTGTTTTCTTTCTCTCCCTAATGTTAGAAAAACTTATTCATAAAAAATGACAGTCTTCAAATCAAATTGTAAATAAGTATCTTGGTAATAGTTTAAAATATTTTATTATTCATGGAAAATCATATCTAACATATATTCTCAATCATCTCTGAGGACCCATTATAGTTGCTTTTGGTGGGGGAATCTAAACATATACAACACACACAAAAGTTCCTAAATGAGAAATTTTAGGTTACTCACGAAAAACCAACTACATAATAGAGTACTTGTGATAACTTGTTAGCTTGATGTGAATCAATACAACAACATGCAAAAATGCATTTAGTGAAGTAGCCAGTGGAAGATTAGCTCTCATACGTAATGATCTTGCAACCAGTTTTAGATGTTTTATTAATGATTCTACAAGTCCATTTTGAGTATGAACATCTACTGGATGTTCAACTTCAATTTCAATAGATATGCAACACTCATGAAAAGCATGAGATGTAAATTCATCAGTGTTAGCAAGACAAATTTACTTAATTGGATAATATGGGAAGTGAGCTCTTAATTGTGCTAATAACTTTGCAAATGCTTGATTGTTAGTTGAAAATAAACAAATATGTTATCATTGAGTTGATACATCAATTAAAATCATGAAATATCTAAATGATTCCTATGATAAGTGTATTGAAATACAAATATCACCATGTATTTGTTCTAAAAATGAGATTGACTCATTTCTAATTTTTCTGGTGATGGTCTTATTATCAACTTTTACTTGTGAACATGCAGTACATGAGAGATCATTGGAATGAAGAAGTTTTTGATTCTTAAGTGGGTGTCCACATGAGTATTTCAACTATTTTTTGTATCATAATAGATCGAAGATGACCCAACTGATCACGTCAAACAAGGAACTCATTTTGATTCGTAAGCTTTTGGCCTACAATGACTCGTGTTTCAAATTGCATTAATATATGTGTAGTACAAGACATAAGAGAAGGTTAATAATTTCTCCAATATATGAGTTGTTGCACGATCAACAAAACACAATATATTTATTAGTCTATACAACACTACTGTATACCAAATGATCATATATATAATTAAATTTTAATGTATTTAATAACCTCAACTCGTAGGTACCACCAAAAATTAAACAACTTCGCAAGTCATTTCAAACAAAACTAAGTAAAAAACATCATCTTTGAAAGACTTTGAACCTTTATATATGTATATGTATAGTATAACAAAATCAAAAATACAATATCAAGATGAGTGGTGATTAATGCTTTCATCAGGTTTAGCAAAAGAAACAAAAATATCGAGATGAGTGGCATCTATGCGACTACAATAAAAAACACCATCTTAAGAAACAAAGCATATTTCTATGTTGTTCTTCTCATTTTTTAAGATGCTTTAGTGTACGACAAGTACAACTGAAATGAACTTTACCACCGCAATGATAACTTATATTCTCATCTTATTTGTCATTATTTACACATTTTTCTTTTCCTTTTTTTCACATTATTGTTCTATTTCTGGTGATAAAATGTCTATTTGAAATTTCCTTTATGAACATGATCACTAGCACGACCACAACCACGACCAATGTCACGACTATGACCATAAAAATATGAATTAGAGATATTGTTGCATTCACTTCTAGGAATGGAGCATAACCAATTAGGCGAGTCTCATGATTTTTCATCCAAAACTCATTGTTTTGTTCAGCTACAAGAACACAAGAAATAAATTCAAATTATTTTTGTGAAAGCTCGTTTCACAGTTTTGTTGTTGCAAAAGCAAATTAGTTGCTCACATGCTTTATTTATTTCTTTAATAGCATCACCAAGGCCCATTGTATCTAAATGTATTTTAGCATCTAATATGTACTATAAGTAATATAAGTAATTCTTTCTTGTGATATCAATGACCACAAATTCAAATTGTAAGGTTTGACATATTTAAAACTAATACATAAAATAATAATAATAGTAATAATCATCATCATCATCATCATAAAAATAATAATAATAAGACAGAGATAAAAATTAAGTCAAAAAATTCTTATCACACAAATAAGAATGTAAGATAAAATTATAAATGAATAAAGGAATAGAAGGAGTCTGGATTGAGACATGCAAAACATTGTCCTTGTAGAGAAAAAATTCTCACTAACCCTCAATAGTTGGTTGGAACATCGTATCGTACTCATAACATGTTATACAATAAAACTAATAATGGAGAGAAGAAAAAAAAAGGATAAGAGAATGAAGAAGTTTTTGTGTGAAGTCCCTCTATATAGACACAAAAGACAACCCAAATGATACAACTCAAGCCTTACAATAGTTAATGCAAATAATTTAGATAACATCAATAATAATTAATCATGAGTAACGTTTATCAAGTCAATGAACATCCATTAATTTTATTATATATATATATATATATATATATATATATATATATATATATATATATATAAACGAAAGTTTGCATTTTAATAATTAATATAAAAATTATATTGAGTATGGTTTGAGTTTGAATACGCTGGATATTTTTTAAATAATTCTCTATATTTTAGTATTGATATTTTTATATTAAAAATAATTATATTTATTTCAATATTATAAAGCCAAAGTTTTTAAGGAAAATATGATTAAAAGGAGCACACAAATGTTTAACATTCAAACATGCAGTTTTCTTGTTTCTTTTATGGGAGATGAAATCTGTTGCCAGTTTTTTACTTTTTCTTAAAAGTCTTCCCAATTAAAGGTAATTGATATGGTTACATCAACGTGGCCACATTTTTTATTGCAAAATTTTATTAAAAGGTCAATTATGAAGATATTTGGGATTTTTCTTAATAACCATGTGAAAACATGAGATTTGGTGGGCCCTCTTTTCTTGTTCTATCTAAATGCAATTCATTGTGAGAGAACTTTGATATTAAAGAAAAATTTAATTCGTTAATATCTGTTTCTCAAAAATATTTCAATAAATTTTAGTTTATCACTAAAAAATTTCTTAAAATTATTTTTAATACATTAAATATTTAGTTTTTTCTTTTATCATTTGTTTGTCCATAAAATTTTTTAAATCTCATTTTCAAATAAATAGTTGATCAATTACTAAATATTTTTTTGTTAGAATGCATTTTATAGTATTTTTAGCATTTATATTTATAATAATAAATATATGATTTTTCTATTTATAAAAAACATGGTGAACTATTTATAATTTATGCATTGAAGTATTTGATCTCACAAACAAAAATTGTTATTGGATAAGGTGTATATGGATTGGGTAAACATTAAACCTTTTAATAATAAATAAAGAACACTGGTCAGCAAATAATTATCTAATTGGATGTTTTTTTATTCAATTTTCAATTGTTTGCAATCAATAAAAATAAGTTGGTAGTTAAATTGTTTAAGTAGTTAAAGATGTTTTTATGATTAACTTTCTAGTTATAATTTTTAAGAGTACATTTGCAATTTATCTTATGTAATAAAAGATTAAGACGCGGTATTGTTATGCCACAACCTTACATGTTATATCTTTTTATTTTTTAAATCTTAATTTGACGCTTTAAGCGTGAAGCATGTGCACATATAAAAAATTGAAATGCGTGTAGCAGTCATATGAGTAGAGAAAAATGTTTTTTTTTTTTATATATATATATATATATATATATATATATATATATATATATATATTAAATGTATTAAAATAAATTGAAAATTGAAAATTGAATGAGTTTTTATCTTTACAAATAACATTAATGTTTCCTCGAGTCTTTTTGAGGAAGTTAATCATAGAAGGGTTGAGAAAAAAAAATATTTAATTTGTCTCTCACATAAATTTTTAAAATATTTGAAACTATTAAATCTACATGATCAAACAAAAGTATCAGGATAAAATTATATGTTTTTGAAATGTTTAATAAAATTATATATTTTATCTATAATATTGTTTTGAAAAAAAGAGAGGAGATTATCTTATTTGGTGATAATTATTTTTCAGTATACTTGTAAGATATATTTTTCTTGGTTCCACAACCTTTAAAATCGTTTTCTATAAAAATATATTTCCTCACACTGTAACACAAAAATGTCTCAGAAAAGCGTTAATTTAAGAACAAAAATACAATATTCAATTGTTACTTACAAATAATTACTCATCCACACATATACATTGTAAGGCTCTCTTATTTTAGTCCTAATATTTAAGGGTTGCCCCAAAATTTAATGAACTTAAAGGCTGATTCATAAGATGTTCAAGATCCCTAAGGCAGTGAAATCCCTCTAACTTTTGTCATTCTTGCAAAAACAGTATTCTCACGCTCTCCTGGTTTTCCACATACACTCTGCTAGGGTTCAACTACTGATTCTCTTCAAGCTAGCTCAAACCAATTTTCTACTCCACGTAAGTCAGTTTTTAGCTCATGCTCTTTCTCCATTCATTCTTCGTGGTTTCAACTAGGGTTTGTCTTAGTGAACTCATTTTAAACTCGTTTCGCTATTTTCCAGCTCTGAATCTGTTCTTAGAGCTACCCGTGGTCCATAGTTTGGGTGTCGAAGTTCTTGACTAGCATTTTCCAGGTAAGGGAAGCTAGATCCTTTTCGTATTTGAAGTTTGTGGTGTGTTTCTTACTGTTACGTGCTCAAAATAATTTGGGGAGTGTTAGTATTCGTGTGCGAAAGATCTTTATGGAAGTGCTTGGTTGTTTCTAGTTTTGCAAGCGTAGAATAGTGGGAGAGAACTGCTATTTTCGCCCACGCGAGCTCGTCTCGCCTAGGCGAGAGTAGTAGCAACTCCCCAGGGGTTTTAGCTCGAACACTCGCTCAAGCGAAATAACTGAGTTTTGAGCGAAACACCATCTCGCTCAGGCAAGATGGCCTCGTCTAAGCGAGGGTTCACGAAACCTCCAAGACTAGTGTTCGCAGTCTCACCTAAGCGAGAGCACTCCTCTCGCTTGAGCGAGGGCTCCTAGCTTGAGCGAGACCTGATGCCGATTGTACTGTTTTCTCATATGTTTGTTATTGATGGTATGATTGGATGTTCTGCCCTGGTTAAAGTGAGAAGTATGTGATTTAGTATGAAATCTTTGATGTTATGAGTTATAATGATGAGTTTGGCATGATCTTGGCATGTGATATGTATGGATTGGTTGGTTATAAAAGTGGCATGATTTTGGTATGAGAAATGATCCTATATTGATTGATGGAAACATGATGTTGGTTGGGGTTAGGACGTAATTCTACGATAGTTTCGTGGTGGTGCCTCATTGGTTAGGGCGTAATTCCATGAGCCTCTAGGTGAGTCCTCATGGTGGTGCCTCAGTCGGTCGGGACGTAATTCCATGACCCTTGTTAGTGGGAGTTCATGATGGTGCCCCATCTATATAATTTAGTAAGGATTCAAGGTAAGGATTGCATCCTAACACTCTAAAGAGTCAGTTAGTCTCACATAGAGCGTACTGACTCTAGTGGTAAGAGTAGCAGGAGGCCTGAAATCCATTAAGGGCTAACCTTGTATGTGGGGGAAAAGAAACACTGTAACAATTAGCTCGGTAGAGCAGCTTTGTAGAGCAGGAAAGGTTACCACAAGTGCAAGCATCCGCTGAATCTGACTAATTATATGTATTCAGATGAGTCGTGTCTAAGTCTTAGTGTATTGTTTGCAAGTCATGACATGATTGGTTAACTTATGCATCTTGAACTATAAATTTGTATGTAACTGTATGATAAACCATTTTCTGCTCTAGCTTACCGTTTTGTTTGTTGTATGTTCTGTTTGTGTGGTTTTCTCTCTTTGCGATGATCATCAATTTATTGATGTGAGCATATGTGAGGAATCCTCGTGGTCAATAGGGAGGTTGTGATTCCACTGCATAGCCTGTCTAGGCTGGATTCCGTTTAGTTGAGCTTTATTTTAGGGTTATGACCCATGTATTGTCCTGCTTAGCACTTTATTCTGTACTTTGTCGACCCCCTTACTCTATTTTGGTTTTGGCATTGTGGTGTGCCTAAACTTCTATTTTGGTTCTCGTGGATAACTGTAAGGAGTAGTGTCCATACTCCAGAACCTTGTTTCTAATATTATTCTGTGTGACATTTCCTTTAATTAGTGTTATTAATTAAATGGGGTGTTACATACACATATGCCAATTCATTTCAATTGCCACCAAATAAAATTATTCAACCTAACATGGCTTTTCTATTTTCCAAATTAATACTATTTTAAGAAAAATTTCTCTAGATGGGCCGAACCCCAGAACCCATTTATGGATTATGGTGGTTAATTCCCATCTTCGTTTTAGGTTTTCTCTTATTTTTTTTCTTTTAGAAGGGAAGGGAGAGAAATTGAAAAAAACAACTTAAAATAAAATAATATTAGAGAAAAGCCAATTGAAATAATTAATTAAAAATATAGAGTATAAACTTTAATTAATTAAAAATATGGAGTATGAAAAATATAATTATAATTTTGGATTTTTGCACTAAAAGATAACTACAGTGGTTTAAATAAAATACATATTATTATTGGTGGCATAAGAATTTATAAATAAAAGTTAATTAGTTTTTTGTTTTTTTTGCCATGTATGTGAAGATAAATAATTTTGTGGATGCTGAAAAAAAAAATCAAAACGGATGTTTCATAATGTTTAATAATATATTAAAAGGGTAAGAATATTTAGAATGATTATAAGAAATAGTATATTTGATATGTCGTTTATTATTTATTCGATATAATAAGTGGCGTAGTTGTAGAACTATAAATATAACAAGATTTTTTTAATGTTGGATATCATTAAAATTTAGAATTGTTATGTGAGCCAACTTGGCTCATCACGAGATTAGGCCGGATGTTCGGATTGGGTTGGGTTGAAATTTTTTTATAAATTTCAATACGGGTTGATATTTGACCCGGCTCACCTAGAACCCGCGTGGTGAGCCGGGTTGGCTCACCAACCCGCAAATAAATGGTCACTCAAGTTTTTTTGTGTTAAATTAGATTTTGCATTTGGGTCATGTTAGGTTATTTTTTTTAGCCAACACATAGATAATGTGTATTTTTGTGATTTTGGTTTGTATTTGGATTGTATTAAAGTTTATTTAGATTTTAATTAAAATTATAATTTAGTTTTGACTGAAAAAACATGTATTTTTTTTAATTAAGTGTACCCGTAAACCAACCCGTTTAACCCACCAACCCGTGGTGGGCTGGGTCAGATTCAAATTTTTTTGGCTCACTAATAAGTGAGTCGGGTTGGTTTGGCTCACTAAATGATCATCCCGTGGTGGGTCGAGTCGGATCGAGTCGAATTACCTGTTTTGGCAGCTCTACTAAAATTGATATAGAAAGTGAACGTAATGATAATTTTGTAATAAAGTAGAAGACTTTTTATGCCTGTTATACATAGAACCGATATATAAAAGAGAGCATTGACAATTTCATAATAAATTAAAATTTTGTATGTCGGCTATATTTATAACCAACATATAAAGTGAGTGTGTATATTATTTTAAAATTTAAAAAAATATACTATGTCAATTTTTCACTATTATGGATATAAAATCTTTAATTTTTTTCTCTCCCTAAAATGAAAGAGATATACCTTAATAATTTGTGGGGGCCTTAATTTAATCGCGCTTATGGTTTAGTTTGAGAAATTTAATATGCCATGACAAATGTTTAGATGCGCACACAAGGATATGAAAAAGTTAAATTAAAGACAATAAGAGGAAAGATTATTCTAAATGCAGTTAAAAGAGAGAAGTAAAGAAAAAACCTTAGCTAAGATTTATTTTGGCACTATATACATTTTGTATTTATGCCATGTACACATAAAAAAGTGATTGATATCTTTTGTTATATATTCAATCGTTGTTATGCTAGGACTGTGACCCCATCATTATTTAAAAGAAATCAAGAAATCACTGCTATTATAAAAGGATATGATATAAAAATAGATGGGATGACAAAAAAGATTTAAGGTTTAGAAACAATGATGATACTCATACTTAAGTAAGAAAATCCAAATTTAAATGAGGATTATATAGAACATATGATGTCACTAGTTTTCGGGAAAGAAAATAGTGTAATTCCTCCACATTCATCTACTTCCACTCATGTTCCTTGTTTCGACTAGGTATAATAGCGTGCTAACAATTTGTATTCAATGTTATAATTTGGGTACTTTGTATTTATCTTATTTCATTTATATATTAGATCATATTTTGAAATGCTTGTTCCATTTTTGTTTACTTTTTTCAGGTTGAACCTCGTGAAAATACCGCAGAGCAAATTTGATTGAAGAACCTCTAGCTTTTACATAGCAAATGTTATAATTTTTTTGTTATCTTTTCACTCTTTTAGTTTTAATACTTGCAACACTTTTAGTTTTAGCATAAATTGGACTGCATATATGTTACTTTTAACTCTTAGTTTTAATGCTTATGAACTCTTATTAATTATTACATATATTACATGTTATGTAATAATTATATTTGTAATATAACAAGATTTAGTCACATTTTAAAATTATAATTAATATGTTACATAAATCAATAACACAAAAATATATACGAATTGCTTAAATGAATAATTATAATTTTAAAACTATCGATCTAAATGTACATTTATATTCTAAATCAATTTAAAAACATGTTGTCTAAACATGAAGTAACATTTTAAGTGTGTTGTCTAAAAACAATAAGCAACATTTAAAATGTGTTGCCTATAAACAACAAGCCATATTAGAAAAGTGTTCTCTAAAGGATAGATAAGAGGTATGACCTTTACATATACATTTCAAAACATGTTGTCTAAACATGAAGCAATATTTCAAGTGTGTTGTCTAAAAACAATAAAAAACATTTAATACGTGTTGCTTGTAAACAACAAGCAACATTCAAAATGTGTTGTCTATAAGCAATAAGCAAATTTAAAATGTGTAACTTATTCTAACACTATAAGACAACAGTTTTGTAAATTGTGTAGCTTTTAGTACAAAAATTATTGCTTATAACCTAAACCCACACCTACAAACTGTTGCCAAAGTTTTTTCTAAAGTTTAGGCCACACTTTTTTAAATTCAGACAACACTTTTTACTTGTTGCTTAAAGTGAAAAATGGTGTAATGTGGTACAAGCATCTTACCAAGTCCAGAACCCAATCATTTCTTTATTGTCTGTTTAAGAGAAATACATCAAAATCAAAGGATAGTGAAAGGGCCTATAAGAGATACCTACTAGCCTATTGATTAACGAAAATAAATCCAATACTTTAAACTTGGATTGATAGAGGATTGAATAATGCACCTAAATCACCTTATAATTACTAGATAAAACATATATAGGTAAGCATAAATGTCATGCCAATTCTAAAACTAGTATAAATTAAAAACTGAAGTAGCAATATGAATATAAAAGGAAGGCATGTGCACATGGATTCCACCATTAAAGAGTATGGAGAGGATTAAAATGTATGCAACATCTGCCATAAGTAGAGAGATAGTTTCCATAACTGAAATTAATGATCACCATAAAACAATAACATTATCATTAAACTAAAGATCATGAAGTATGGGAAACAATATGTGTAAAAGCCATACCATATCGATTCTATATTGTAGCGTTGCACTAGAATGTTAGTTTATCAAAGAAAAGACATTAATCCCTACCAATTGTGTTGCCATAAGCAACCCTTTTGCGACGACTTGTCCTTAATCGAAATTCTAAAACTCCACCAAATTCGCCATGTAACCTAACATCATGACAATGAGTTCCTTGACAAGAAGGCGATGTTGTCATTGCTTGCGATCGAGATAAGAGATTGACCATGATTCAAGTTCACCACCACCACCTTCAACGATTTGAAACCTAGATAAAACCATAAGAAAACCTACCTTTTAGCGAGACGACAATAATGATAATGAGAATGATAGTGAGAGTGAGAACAAGAACAATACTGAAAGTACGGTTAAGAATGACATTAATAGTGAGAACTAGAAGTAAGAGGAGAGTGAAAACCATAAAGGGAGTAAAACTGAGTGAATTGAACTATGTGAAATTGAATGAGGAAGCATATAATAAATACAAAACAATTATAACAGTTAAAAAATTAACAGAAATGAAAATATTTGTAGCAATATAAAATAATGGCTACTAATAAATATCTTTTTTGTAGTACATAAATAAAAATATAACAATTAATAATTTAACAGAAAATTATTACAATTAATTTTAATCCAAAAGAATTTGTCAACAATACTAAAAAATATAATATTTATTAGACAATACTTCAATCAGCCAAAGATATGATAGGGTGAAACTTTATCCACTAAAATCAAATCCAAGAAAAGATAGAAAAAATATAAATGTGAGATGAAAAATATGTAATATTTCAAAGTGAAACTTAAAATTATAAAAGTTCAAATAAGGAGAATATGTTCAAAATTCATAATGTTTCAAATTCTTTTAAAATTCATATATCCAAAAATTATGTAAAAAGTTATTATTATTATTAAAAAATAATTGAATTTCTCAATTCAAAATATATCTATTGTAAATTTTAAATCCAAACAAACATGATGTGTAATTAAAATATAAAAGTGTTTCAAAGTAGAAAGAAAATAACAAAATCTCTCATATATAAAATATCATTAGAAAAACAAGGTCGAATTACCATTAAGATTAATAAAAGAACATTTCTTCTACAAAATCCAACCAGCAGAAGGCACGTGCTGAATGTTGTGAAAGCGAAATCTTAGAATGATGTTGTGTTGGAAATTAGAAATGGGACCCATCAAATGTTACAGTTCCGCAATTTGTCCACTAAAACAACGCGCACACACACATCGTTCCCACGAACTTTCCCTCTCATGGCTGAAACTCAACCATCTTCACGTGCCCTTCTGCTTCTCCTAGCATGCACCCTTTTCCAACAACTTTACGCTTCCAACACTAAAATTGGTGTCAACTATGGCACGATGGCAGACGAACTCCCACCGCCCTCAACGGTGGCCACCTTCCTCAAATCTAAAACCACCATCGACCGCATCAAAATCTTCGACGCCAACCACGACATCCTTCGCGCCTTCGCAGGCACTGCAATCTCCGTAACTGTAACGGTGGAGAACGCCCACATCCCCTCCCTCGCAACGATTCCTGGTGCACAAGCTTGGCTTTCAAAAAACATCTTACCCTTCCTCCCGAAAACCGTCGTGACGCGTATTTCCGTTGGGAACGAGGTTTTGGAAAGCAACAACAAAACACTAATCGCCAACATTCTTCCAGCTATGGAATCCCTCCATAAGGCTCTCTCCCTCGCCAACCACACTACCGTCCAAGTCTCCACTCCTCACTCGCTTAAGATCCTGGACCCGTTAGAGCCTCCCAGTGCCGCCTCGTTCCGCCGTGGCCACGACAAAGCCATCTTTGCGCCGATGCTGGATTTCCACCGACGAACCAAGTCCCCTTTCATGGTGAACCCGTATCCGTTCTTCGGTATCACTTCGACCGATCTCGATACTGTGAACTACGCGCTCTTTAAACCAAACAATGGTGTTCGGGATAAGGTTACGTCAATGAAATATACGAACATGTTCGACGCGCAAATGGACGCAGTTTTCTCAGCAATGAAGAAACTAGGGTATGAGGACGTGGAATTGGTGGTAGCCGAAACGGGTTGGCCCTCTGTTGGTGAGCAGCACGAAGGGGGTGTTAGTTTTGAGAATGCGGAAACTTATAATGGGAATCTCATCAAGCACATTAACTCTGGGAAAGGAACCCCTCTAATGCCTGGTCGAACTTTTGAGACTTTCATCTTCTCTCTATTCAATGAGAATCTAAAGCCCACAGTTTCTGAGCGTAATTATGGCTTGTTTTATCCTGATCTTACCCCCGTTTACAATGTCGGCGTTTTCATTGCGAAAGAGGTACATTTTTTTTCACTTTACAAAAAATGGTAACTTTTCATTCGATCATTATAATTTTAATGTTTTTTAATGAGTTTAGATTCCTTATTAGTTTTTTGGTATTATTTTTTTTGTGTCTTCAAAATAAATTGATATTGATATTTTTAAAAACTTTTTAAATATATTTTAAAACATCAAAATAAGTGTCTATTAATATATTTGAAAGACATAATAGAAGTTCTGTACAGAAAAACAAGTACAATAGAGAATCCAAATTCATTTTTAACATGTTTGCAGTATAAAAGTAAAAATGTTACTTTTCCTTGTTAGTGACAGAAATAATGAAATGATGGAATAGATATTAATATTTATGGAAAATGCATATTGAGGAAGCATTCTATTGGTCTAATGCAGGCATCTGTTCCTAGATTCGGATTCGGATTCGGACCTACATCCGGACCCACATCTGGACCTACACGTCAAAGAGACTCCCTTTAATCATAGGGGATAGGGGATGCATTATGTAATGTCAATGCTTCTAATGGGAAGCCCTAAAGTAATTGCTTTTTACACCACCAAGTGAAAGAGATATTTTTAGGATGAAAAACATCTAAAACATTTAATGACATATAACAAAAAATAATTCATGTTAACAAACATTTAGAATTCATAAAACTACACTCACCTATTGATAGTTATTTTTGGACCATGCTCATTTCGCTCCTTTTTTTTTCTTTTTACTTGTCTCCTATTGTATATAAATAAAACTAGCAAGTCTATACACATGGGTCTTTTCTATTGTATTTATATGAATTATTAAATACTAGTCTTTTGTCAAATGGATGAGAAGCGATATGGAAAATCAATAAAAAAGGCTCAATAATAATAGAAGTGGGTGTTTCTTTTAGCACCTCCTAACCATATTTTTATATCTCTGTGGAAAAGTCTGAATTATCCTCAGAATATCTAGATTATATAATTTAGAAATATATTTTATATTATGTAATAGATGGTACAATTTAAAAATATATTATAATCTATAAATTGTATAATTTATTATATATTTTTGAATTTAAAAGTATATTTTAAATCATATAGTTTAGAATGTATTTTGCATTATATAACTACGTAATTCAAAAATGCATTTTAATTACTCGATCTAAAATAAATTTTTATATTGCGTAATTTAGAAATACATTAAGGGATGTAAATTCTGAATACTTTTCAGATTGCAGAGTATGAAAATACAATTCAAATCATGTAATATAGATTGCATTTTTATATTATACCATTTATAACATATTTTTAAATTATGTAAACTAAAAATGCTTACTAAACACAAGATGATGTGATGAGCGAACCTCAGCGAATCTTCGGCGGAAACTCCTCACAAGACTGTGAATCAACAATTAATCGTTCGGTGAAAAACCACCAAACAGGCAGCGGAAGACTGAGTTTCAGTGAGGAACTCTCACTAGTTTAGGATAACCCGACGAGGTTAATACCTTATCTAAGATTTAGGGTTTGAGCTGACGAATGGGGGGAGTAATCTCAACCACGATTTCATTCATCCAAGTTGAATTTACAAACAAACGGCTAGCACCTTTTATAGATTAAGGGCAGCCATGAAAACATAAGGAAAAAGGAAACCGTTTAGGATCCTAACAGAAAAGATGAAAAACAGGCCCTAATGGTGAGGATCCTAACGACGAAATGATTGTCAACCTAAACTATTGGTGGAACGCATGAAGGGCCACGAGAGGGTTGAGAGTGAAACCCAGCGGTGTGAATCTGAACCCTAATACAGGATGCGCGTTTCAAAGGAAAATGAGAATCTCCTTTGCTTGGATTGTGTATAAAATGAAGTTGGGCTACTGGTTGCAGGCCAAGCCGTTTGAAGCATCCTTGCTGCAAATTGTAATTTGGGCTGCCACTTTGCAAGCCCAAAAGGAGGGCTGAAGACAGTGTGCTGTCAATCGTGTGAAAGTTAATGTTGAAAAATGTTGCACACGTGAGCGAATTGGGCCGTAGGTGAAGACGTGAAGAAAGATTAAGTCATGGGCTGAAATACGAATTGGGCTTTAGGCTCATTATTTGATTGTCCCACTCATGGGACAAGTAGACATGGGCTACATAATAAAGCCCAAACATTAGACTCAAAATAAAATATTCACATATTTATTTAAGAACAATAATGAAAGAAATAGGCCTAGGCATTGGCCCAAGCTGAAAAGCCCTTTAGGTGATATTCATCATCCCCTCCCTCTTGAAGAGGATCTGTCCTTAGATCAAGAGGTTTCTTAGCCCATAGCTTTGAAAGCCTTTTTCTTCTAGGATCAAAAACACATATGCAAGAATCATCAAATAAATTTTTATTAAAATTCTGGATACCATGCAGAGTATATTTTCTTAAGATAAATGAAGATGGGCTTTTATATTTGGAAACATTTTCAATGAGGCCTACTTCACAGAAATATTGATTTTCCCTTTGACTTAATTGTAACCTAAAAGGTAACTCTAGGTCAAAGGTTGATTTTTGCAAAACTTTTGAAGAGTATGGAATGATTGGTGAAGGTGGAAAAGCAATTTTAGGGAAAGTTAAGACAAAAGCATTAAGGAAAAATAAGGAAGAGTAAAAAGATGGGATTACTCCTTTGAAGTCTATGCAAGGAATAGAATGTTGTATCTCTACTTCCTTAAGCGTTATTTATTTTCTTTCTTTTCTCTCAATCTCTCTTTTCTTTTAAACTCTACATCTTGTCTTACTCTCTTTTTCTTCTCGTTCTTTTCTTTCTTTTTCCTCCTTCTCTTTTCTTTTAAACTCTGCATCTTGTCTTACTCTCTCTTTTTCTTCTCGTTTTTTTCTTTCTTTTTCCTCCTTCTCTTTTCTCAACTTATACTCTTTCTCTTTTTCTCTCTTAATTTCTGAGCTTTTTTTTTCTTCAAGCTCTCTCTTCTTTATCTCTTCCCTTTCTCTTTGATGCTTTTCTCGTTCCTCTCTCATTTCTTTCTCAAAATTTTCTTTTTCTTTTTGCTCTCTTCTTTGAATTCTTAATCTTTCCTTTTCTTCCAACTCCCTTATCTCTCTTAGAAGTATTGTGAGTTTTTCCTCCTTCCTTCTTGTTATCTCAATTTTTTTTCTCTATCTCACGATCTAAATCAAAGGAAGGTGGTATGAATGTTCTTCTCATGCATGCTCTCAACTCACTCCAATTTTGATTGGGAAATTTTCTCCCTTTTTCCACTCTAGACGGCCTATAATCCCACCACTCTCTTGCATGTCCTACAAAAGTAGTATTTATTGTGCCTAAGATGGAATGAATGCACTAAATCATCTATTTCGCTCTCCCAAGATATGTATGATAATGCACTTATGTCCTCACCAAAGAAAGGGAATGTACTCTCATGTGTATGATGCATTTTTTCCTCATTATGACTACCTAAATGCAATCCACTGTACGACTGAAAAGTCATTTTGCAAAACACTTTTAAAACACTTATCAAAACAATTTTTTTTTCAGTAAGATACTTTATGAATTTTTAAAGAGAATATCAAGGAAAATATTTCTAGAGATGCTCCCAAGAAAGGGAGGTGAGTATCATGGACAGGCTTAGAAACCAAGCCTTTCCTAGCCAGAGATCTCTAAATTTCTTTCACAAAAATTTCTCAGTAAAAATTCTATGCAACACAGATTTTGATCATGAAAAACAACTTTCAAAGTGTGTGAAATCCTACGACCAAAGAAAGGTCAACTAAGTGTTGAAAGATTTGCACCTACATATCACAAAGACGTAAAACATAAATTCAACATGCATATCACACATATAACCTGGACAGGGAAAACATAAAGAACAAGAAAACAAGAAAACAGGAAAACATAAACTAGACAAGAATTTTTCCTATGTGAAGAATCAAGTGGCACTTGGACCCCTTGATGACCTCACACTACACATTAAGAAACTATTACACACCAAGCTAAAGTTAGGATTGTTGTAAAGCATTTTTCCACCTAAGCCAAATGAAACAGAAACTGAAATAAGAAAAAATTACACCACAAAATTCTGTGATATCAAAACAGAAATAAAAAAAATTCTCTCGGAATGCTATCTCAATGTCTTTCCTCACAATTCCTCCTTCAGCTCTACCTTCAAGAGAAAGGTAATCACCTACAAAGTTTCCAAATCAGTGAGTTTCAAGCCAAATGAACCAAGAGCACTCAAATTCTTCCACATAAGAATAGCAAAGCAGAAAACAAAATCAAGAAAAGCTCAAATGGAAGAATTGGACAACATCAAGTGATAGAATTAAATGGACAAACTCAATTGAATAAGCAAGGAGGACAAGCAAGAAAAAGGCAAAACAACAAAGGATAGCACACAAAGAGAACCTAAGGAATGTGTTTAGAACAAGATTAACAAAACTAAAATCAAGAAGACACAAAACAAACAAGTTGAATCATACATGACAAGATAGATGCAGCTGAAATGAATATAAAAGAATCAAAACTCAATGAAGCTCCCATACAAGCATAGTGAGCAAGTGAAGAAGGCATCGAGAGTATTTAAAGGAGTTGTGAAATGAACCATCATTTTCTTTTCACTCAACAGGCCATCAATTTTTCTTTTCTAGATTTATTTTTCTATTTATATCAGATCACAAGGCCATATAGTTACACACTTGTATATTTTGAAATAATTTTGCTACACTTGTTACACACTTTTTCTATTTATATCAAAGTTCAAGTTCAATTTCATTCAGCTAACAAAAAAAAAACAAGTCATGTTCAAAGCAAATGACTCAACTTAAAATTTTTTGAAAGAGACTCAAGGAAAAACAGAGTGACTCTCAGCCAAGAACAAAATTAGGCAACAAAAGTTATGCATTAGATTCACAGTACCATATTAAACCAGAAGTTCAGTGCAATGCTGCAGACTTTGCATCCAAAAATTTGGCCATAAGTCAAATACACAATCAACTCAGTAAAACACAATGACATAGCCTAAGCAGAACTGAAGCAAAAGCATGCATTTTTAGAATGATACAGATAGTGTAAGAGGTTCAATGTCACACTGAATCAATCATATAAGATCTTGAGTTGAAATGAAAATAACGGCCAGCACAACCAAGGTAGAGGTATAAAATTGCAGTGATATGATAAGATGCACACTCTAGGCTAATCACAGAACAACAAATTGTGATTAAGCAGACACACAATTAAAACCAATGTAGTTGCTAATATCAATAAATATCATCATGATTTTACTTCAAATAGTTGGGATATGAATATAGTTAGAGCACACAAACATCAATCACAAGAAACCATATTAACGAGCAAGGTTATGCTAAGCACATACAACCAGAAAAATGTAACTTAGCTTTCAAATAATTGGCCTAAACAGATTGCATATAGTAACTCAAACTGATAAACTTCTCAAAGCAATGAGCATAGTGAATTGAAACGGGTGCAGTCTTTAAAACTATTTAAAAAAATAGAACTGCTAAGTGAAAGGTGTTTCAAACATAAGCACATATATCAGATTGAGTATCCACATCAACATTTTAGATAACCAGAATCAAGCAACTCAGTGGATACGTTTCCAAATAGAGTTGGCCAACAAATGGAGTTTCAGCACAATAACATATTCAATCAAGGCAGCAAAGACTCAATAGAAGCACTAAACTCAACTGGAAAAAAATAAGCAATGGACTGATGCAAACAAGGCAGCAGAGAGTCAGCCTATGTGTGGACCAGAACCAACTAAACTTCCACATAAACAATCTGAACAGAATCATATATATTATGAATGCAGTGGAATAAGTGTAGTTCAGTCATTACAATCATTGGCCAGCAAATGAAGCAACAAAACAGAACAAAGCAATCAAAAAGCGGCAATTGCAAGTAGAAAACTCACACACACAGATTGAAACATGAGCAATATAAGGAGAAATGAAACTCGAGCAGTGAAAAATAAGGCACTATAGAACAATTTGCTAATGATCTAATAGCAAATTTAGAACACGAAACATATAACATGAACACAGAATAACTCAACTAACATAAGAAAACAACACACTCGTACTACTTCTATGAAATTCAGAACATAGAAACGAAATTACACAAAACCTAAGACAAAACAGAGGATTTTAAAACATTAAAGCTAGGTAATCAAATTGAAAATAAAACCTAACTGTGACATGCATCAAGTAGCAGAATAGAAATCTATACAGCGAGGAAATTGATTCAAGACCATTGAGAAAAAATATTTTCGAATCAATTTTAAGAAAAAAAAAATTATTGGAAGAGGAAGCACACAGATTCACGCACAGTAGCGAAAATAGACTCAAACAAGATCGCACCAGACAGAAATCAAAGACATATGAAATCAGAAATGGAGATAAGTGAAGAAACTTATCTTTGAAGACCTCCAAGCTCGAAATCGGCACTCTGATTACCACATGATGAGTGAGCCTCAGTGAATCTTCGACGGAAACTCCTCGCAAGGCTGTGAATCGTCAATCGTTCGGTGGAAAACCACCAAACAGGCAGCGGAAGACTGAGTTCCAATGGGGAACTCTCATTGGTTTAGGGTAACCTGACAAGGTTAATACCTTATCTAGGGTTTAGGGTTTGAGCTAACGAATGGAGGGGGGAGTAATCTCAACCACGATTTCATTCATCCTAGCACCTTTTATAGATTAAGGGTAGCCACAAAAACAGAAGGAAAAAGGAAACCGTCTAGGATCCTAATGACAAAGATGAAAAACAGGTCCTAATGGTGAGGATCCTGACAGCGAAATGATTGTCAACCTAAACTGTTGGTGGAACACATGAAGGGCCACGAGAGGGTTGTGAGTGAAACCCAGCGGCGTGAATCTGAACCCTAGTACAGGGTGCGCGTTTCAAAGGAAAATGAGAATCTCCTTTGCTTGGATTGTGCATAAAATGAAGTTGGGTTGCTGGTTGTAGGCCAAGCCGTTTGAAGCATCCTTGCTGCAGATTGTAATTTGGGCTACCACTTTGCAAACCCAAAAGGAGGACTGAAGACGTGAAGAAAGATTAATTCATGGGCTGAAATACGAATTAGGCTTCAATAAAGCCCACACATTAGACTCAAAATAAAATATTCACATATTTATTTAAGAACAATAATGAAAGAAATAGGCATAGGCATTGGCCCAAGCTAAAAAGCCCTTTAGGTGATATTCATCATGATGAAAATCTATGTTTTCTACATTACATAATTCGAAATACACTTATAAATTATACGATCTAGAAAATACTTTCACATCTAAAAATACATTTTAAATTTTATAATCATGTTTACAAATTTCACAATCTAAAAGTTTAAAGCACAAGTATTTTAACGTTAGATTATGGAAATATAAAAGAATAATAAACATAGAGTAAATTGAGCGGTTCTTAATACCCAAAGAATTTAATGTGGAAGCATATTTAGATTGAGATTGACCATTAGGAAAAAACAAATGATAAGATGATATTGGTATCTGGTGTTCAAAATGTAGAGCACTTGAAGTTTCTCTCTTGATTTTTTCTTCTGAAGGGGAGGAACAGAAAGAAATAGAAATATTATATGTGCTTTCAGTTCATATTCCTAATTTGGTCCCTTTAACAAATTAGAATATTATGGGTATCTACACTATTAATATTTTCATGATATTTAGATACTCTTAGCCATAAATATAATCAATTAAATCACTTTAATAAATTGGCTAATAAGATATAATGGTCCTAACACATTTAATTATTTATCACACACACATATATATGCATATATATATATATATATATATATATATATATATATATATATATATATATATATATATATATATATATATATATTTATATTGTTATGAATTAATGGTCGTCCATTTATTTGATACAATTACTCATATGATTGATACTCATATGATTCATTACTCTTTATATAAATATTTTTATTAACTAATTAACTATTTGTATCTATAAATAAGACTCTTCCTATCAATAATACGACACACAAAAAAGTTACTCCATATTCTCTCATTCTCTATTATTCTCTCTGTTATTAGCTCTATTTTATAACACATTATCAGCACAAAGCTCCAACCAATTTAGGACTAGTGGAAGCTTTTTCCGTCTAACGATAGTGCTCTGCGTGTCTCAATCCAAGCTCTTTCTAATCCTTTCTTCATTTACAATTTTACCTTATATTCTTATTCTTGTGATAAGAATTGTTTGACTTTATCAATTTTCATCTTCGTCTTATTATTTTTATTTTTATTATGACAGTGATTATTATTATTATTATTATTACTGTTATGAATTAATGATTGTCCATTGATTTGATATATTTACTCATATGATTGATATTCATATGATTCATTACTCTTTATGTAAATATTTGTATTGACTACGCTGATTTGTTTCCTTTATGGAATACATGTTGTATCTATAAATAGGACTCTTCCTATCAATAATAAGACACAGATGAGTTACTCTCTATTCTCTCATTCTCTATTCTCTATTGTTTCTTCTCTTCTCTATTATCTATTATTCTCTCTGTTATTCGCTTTATTTCATAACACGTTATCAGCACGATGCTTCAACCAATTGAGGACTAGTGGAAACTTTTTCTCTCTAACGACAGTGCTCTGCGTGTCTCAATCCAGGCTCTTTCTAATCCTTTCTCAATTTATAATTTTACCTTATATTCTTCTTCTTGTGATAAGAATTGTTTAACTTTGTCAATTTTCATCTCCGTCTTATTATTTTTATTTTATTATGACAGTGATTATTATTATTATTTTGATGATGATTACTATTATTATTAATATTATTTTATGTGCTAGTTCTAAACACGCTAAATGTTGCAAAATTTGGATTTGTGACCCTTATATTACAAGGAAGAATTCCTCATATTGGATTTTAAATGTTGAAATATATTTAAATGCAATGGATATTGGGATACCATTAAATAAAGAAATAAAGCATCTAAGCAACTAATTTGCTCATGAAAAAAATATTGTGAAAAGAGATTTCATAAATATTATGAATTTATTTCATGCCTATGTATGGTTGGCAGGACAAAGCAATAAAGCTTTTGATGAAAAATCATGAGATCTGCCTAATATGCTCCATTCCCATACGTGAATGCAACAATAATATTATGAATTTATTTCATGCCTTTGTATGGCTGAACAAAGCAATGAGCTTTTGATAGAAAATCATGAAACCTGTCCAAATTGATTCTGCTCCAATCCCAAGAAGTGAATGCAGCAATATTTAATTTATATTTTCATGATCGTGATCGTGATATTGATTATGGACATGCTTATAAAGCAAATTTCAAAGACACATTTTTGTCACCAAAAGTGTGAAAATATATATTATCATTACGGTGGTGAAGGCCATTTGAGTTGTACTTATTGTACACCAAAGCATCTTACAAATAATGAGAAGAACATAGAAACACACTTTGCTTATGAAGATGGTGATTCTGATTATGGCCATATGGATGCTACTCATCTTAATTATTTTCTTTGCTAAAGCAAATGGAAACATTGATCACCTCATTGATTATGAGAGTGTTAAAAAAATCATATTGATATTTACGTTTATATGAAGAACGGATGTTGGCACTAGTACCAAAGGTTGTGTCTTATTGATAGTGCAACAACTTATACAATTCTCAAGAGTAATAAAATGTTCTCTTGTTTGATAGTGCAAGACATCAATGTTAGTATTATTTATAGTACTACAAATATATTTGAAGACTCTAGAAGAGTTATTATACTTCTACCAAGAAGTTGAATAGAAACTTATTAAGTTTCAATGATATTTGTCTAAATGGATATTATATTGAGACAAACAATGAAAAAGATATGAAATATCTTTATATCTCTATGATTGAGTTGAAAAAGAAAGTGTATTGGAGAAATTATCAACATTCTCTTATAGTTTGTACTATAAGTTTATTAGTACAATTGAAATGCATGTCATGGTAAACCAGAAGTTTACTAATCAAAATGATTGCCTTGTTTGACATGATCAATTATTATGATGCGAAAAAAATGGTTGAAAAACTCATGTGGACACGTTTGAAGCGTGGTAGACCTATTGGTTCCAAATATAAAATCTCTTGAATGAGAAAGGGAGCTAAAATGCAAAATGACCTAATTGAAAAGGTTGAAATCCCAAAAGATTCATTTGACATAATTAATTATTCAGTTCCAGAAGAAAATGGTTTGGAGTAAAACATATACTGCGTTACTTTAAGGGTACTACGAATATGAGCTTATTTCATCCAAATGATTCAAATTCATACGAATGGGTTATGTATATGCATGTTATTTTACATATTCTCACAATGTCACAATGGTTGATCACAAACAAGATGTTTGTTCACATGTGCTAGCACAATGGTTTCATGAAGGTATATGAAACAAACCATAGTAACAACATTGTCTAATCATACAGAGAATTATGAGGAAAGTTGTGAATATGTTTGGCTAAGGTCTATAATTCAACATGTGCAAGAAACTTATGACTATCTCCGACAAAGATGGAATCAACAACCATAGATGAAGACAATAATGTATTGTTCAATTGAAAGGATGATATAGATATCCAAAAATTCATTCATGTGAAAATATGGCAAGTCTATTTATGAAGTTTTTGCCAAGAAGAACTTTTGAACAAATGATTCACAAGTTCGAACTCCGTCACCTTAATGATATAAGTTTACATGAGGGGAAGAAATATAATATGTGATGAACAATATTGTATTAAAGAATACAAAATTTTGTACTCTTTTTCCTTCACTAGGTTTTTTATCCCAAAGGATTTTTCCTAGTCAGGTTTTAACGAGGCACATTCTTTTATCAATGGACACTCAAGGGGGAGTGTTATGAATTAATGATTGTCCATTGATTTGATATATTTACTCATATGATTGATATTCATATGATTCATTACTCTTTATGTAAATATTTGTATTGACTACGTTGATTTGTTTCCTTTATGGAATACATGTTATATCTATAAATAGGACTCTTCCTATCAATAATAAGACACATATGAGTTACTCTTTATTCTCTCATTCTCTATTCTCTATTGTTTCTTCTCTTCTCTATTATCTATTATTCTCTCTGTTATTCGCTTTATTTCATAACAATTACTATTATTTTATGTACTAATTTTAAACATGTTAAATCTTGCAAATTTTGAATTTCTCATCCTCGATATTACAAGGAAGAATATTACTTATATTGGATTTTAAATGTTGAAATACATTTAGATGCAATGAGTCTTGAGATACCATTAAATAAAGAAATAAAGCATATAAGCAACTAATTTGCTCCTACGACAACAATATTGTGAAAAGAGATTTCACAAATATTATGAATTTATTTCATGTCTTTGTATGGCTGAATAAAGCAATGAAGTTTTTGATGAAAAATCATGAGATTCGCTCAATCTGCTTCATTCCCAAAAGTGAATGCAGCAATAAGTATTGTGAATTTATTTCATGCCTTTGTATGGCTGAACAAAGTAATGAGCTTTTGATAGAAAATCATGAAACATGCCCAATTGGTTCTGCTACATTCCTAGAAGTGAACGCAACAAAATTTTATTTATATTTTCATGATCGTGATATTGATTATGAACATGGTTATAAAGAAAATTTCAAAGACAAATTTTCGTCACCAGAAGTGACATAATAATGTGAAAGAGGGAAAACAAAAATGTGAAAGTATTGACAAATAAGATGAAAGTATATATTATCATTACGATGGTAAATGACATTTAAGTTCTACTTGTCGTATACCAAAGCATCTTACAAATAATGAGAAGAACATAGAAACACACTTTGCTTTATGAAGATGGTGATTCTAATTATGGCCATATGGATGCTACTCATCTTAATATTATTATTTTCTTTCGTAAACCAAATGGAAGCATTGATCACCTCATTGGTTATGAGAGTGTTAAACAAAAATTAAAAGAGAAGATTTTCTCATATTGATATTTATGTTTATAAGAAGAATGAATGTTGACACTAGCACCAATGATGATGATATGTCTTATTGATAGTGCAACAACTCATACAATTATCAAGAGTAATGAATTTTTCTCTTGTTTGGTAATGCGAGAAGTCAATGTGAGTATTATTTCTGGTATTATAAATATAATTAAAGGCTCCAGAAGAGCTATTGTACTTCTACCAAGAGGTACAAGATTGCATATTAAAAATGCATTTTATTCTCCTAAGTCTAATAGAAACTTATTAAGTTTCAAAGATATTCATCTAAATGGATATCATATTGAGACAAACAATGAAGGAGATATTGAATATCTTTATATCACTCGAATTGAGTCGAATATAAAATGTGTATTGGAGAAATTATTAGCCTTCTCTTATGACTTATACTACACAAATAGTAATGCAATTGAGACGCATGTCATTATAAGCTAGAAGCTTACAAATAGAAAATAATTTCTTGTTTGGCATGATCGATTAGGTCATCCTAGATATATCATGATGTGAAAAATAGTTGAAAAACTCATATGGACACCCACTTAAGAGTCAAGAAACTTCTTCAAACCAATGAATTCTTATGTACTATATGTTCACAAAAGTTGATAATAAGACCACCAGCAAAATTAAAAATGAGTCAATCTCAATTTTAGAACAAATACATGGTGATATTTATGGTCCAATACACCCACGATGTGTATAATTTATATATTTCATGGTTTTAATTGATGCAGCAACTAGATGGTAACATATTTGTTTATTATCAACTCGCAATCAAGTATTTGCAAAGTTATTAGTATAATTAAGATCCCACCTCCCAGATTATCCAAGTAAGAAAATGTGTTTTGATAATATTGGTGAAATTACATCTCATGTTTTTCATGAGTATTGTATATCAATTGGAATGGAATTTGAGAATCCAGTAGTACATGTTCATACTCAAAATAGACTTGTGGAATCATTACTAAAACGTCTAAAATTGGTTGCAAGACCATCACTTATGAGAGCTAATCTTCTGATGGCTACTTAGGGATATGCAATTTTGAATGTTGCATTATTGATTCGCATGAAACCAACAAGTTATCGCAAATAATCTCTTTCGCAGTTGGTTTTTGATCAATGACCTAATATTCTCATGTAAAAATTTTTGAGTGTGGTGTATATGTTTTCCCCACCAAAAGGGACTATGATGTGTCCTCAGAGATAATTGAGAATATATGTTGGATATAATTATCTCTCAATAATGAAATATCTTGAACTACCAACAAGAAACTTATTTACAGTTCGATTTTTCGATTGTCACTTTGATGAATAAGTTTTCCAACATTAGGGGGGAAGAAAACAATTAGAAAAAGGTATTGGTTGGAATGAATTATCATTATCTCGTCTTGATCCTTGTACAAAAGAATGTGAACTAGAAGTTCAAAGGATAATTCATTTTCAAAATTAGTCAATCAATTACCTTATGTTTTATTTTTTCCTAAAAAGGGTAACTAATATCAATTGCTAATGCTCCAAAGATAATTGATATTAATTCATAACACGCCTAAAGCGTGGAAGGCTTGTTAGTTCCAAAGACACACTTGTAGCGTGGTAGACCTATTGGTTCCAAAGATAAAAACTCTTTAATGAGAAAGGGGGCTAAAATGCAAGATGACGTAAATGAAAATGTGGAAATCCCAAAAGATTCATTTGACATAATTAATTACTTGGTTCCAAAAGAACCTCAGGTACCTGAAATTGTTCAAAATAATGAAATCTCAATAAATCATGTCATGAATCATATAATATGGAACCAAAATAAAGTCAACATTGATGAAACTTTTACATATAATATAGTGATGAATGATATGAATGATAAGGAGGATCAATAACCAATGATTATTGAAGATTGTTGACAAAGAAATGATTGGCCAAAATGAAAGTATGTAAAGAAGCCTAATTAGATTTGTTTGTTAAACGAAAGGTTTTTGGACATATAGTTCGCACACCTAAAGGTTGTTAGATAGTTCGCACAATTGGTTGCTCAAGGTTTTTCATAAAACCTTATATTGATTGGTGAAAAGACATATTTATTGGTATTGGATGCAACAACATTGCAATATTTGATTATCCTAGTTGCACAACAAGGTTTGCATTTACATCTAGATGATGTTACAGCCTATTTATACGGTTCTCTTGATAATCATATTTATATGAAAATCTTTGAAGGATTTTATTTGCCCAAAGCAAAATTCTAAAGAGGGTTATTCAATAAAATTGAACAAGCCCTTTCATTTATTAAAACAATCGAGACGTGTGTTGTATAACCGTCTTATTAAGTACTTATTAAATGAAGGATATAGAAATGATCATATTTGTTCTTGTATTTATATGAAAAGATCCAAAAATGAATTTGCCATAATTATTGTTTATGTATATGACATAAACATCATTGGAACTCCTAATGAGCTCACAAAGGCAATTGATTGCTTAAAGAAAGAATTTGAGATGAATGATCTTGAAAAGGCAAAATTTTTGTTTGAGATTACAAATTGAGTATTTAAATAAAGGTATTTTTTATACATCAAGAGCCTTATATAATTAAGGTGCGTAAAATGTTATATATAGACAAGTCATATCCATTATGCACTCTAATAGTTGTGACGTCGTTAGATGTTGATAAATACTCTTCTTAGACCTCAAGAAAATGATAAAGATCTTCTTGGTCCAGAAGTACCATATATTAGTGTTATAAGAGCACTAATGTATCTTGCTAATTATACTTGACGTGATATTACATTTGCTGTAAATTTGTTAAGCAAGATATACTTTTTCACCTACAAGAAGACAACAGATTGGAGTAAAAAATATACTTTGTTACCTTAACGGTACTACGAATATGGAATTATTTTATTCAAATGATTCAAAATTGGATCTATTAGATTACGCAAATGCATGTTATTTATTATATTCTCCTAATGTCACAATGGTTGATCACAAACAAGATATTTAGTCATACGTGGTAGGACAATGATTTCATGACGATATGTGAAAGAGAACATAAAAGCAACATTGTCAAAATCATGTTTAGTTAAGGTCTATAATTCAACATGTGTGACTAACTTATGGTCCATCCTTGAGAAGAATGGAATCAACAACCATATATGAAGAAAACAATGCATTGTTCAATTGAAAGGATGATGTAGAGATCCAAAAGATTTGTTTATGCGAAAAAGCAGATTTATTTACAAAGTCTTTGCCAAGGAAAACTTTCGAGCAATTGTTTCACAAGATTGGACTTCGTCATCTTGATGATGTAAGTTTACATTAGGGGGAGAAATAGAAGATGTAAAGAATGATATACTCTTTTTCCTTCACTTGGTTTTTATACCAAAAGGTTTTTGTAAGACCCAAGAAAATTAAATAGTTAATTAAGTAATTATTTAATAAATGCGGGTAGTATAAGCCTTTAAGGCATTTAATGCGGAGTGCTATGACGTGTAAAAGTACTAGCTCAAGTGGTCGAGAGTACTTAACTATGTGAGAGGACTTGGGTTCAAGTCCTATGTATGCCAATTGTATGTTATTTTGATTTGTGCATTATTTTAATGATATATTTGAATGTGAGTCGTGATAATATAATCCAGGTAAGGGGATTTGTTTTTTTGTGTTTCTATTGTAAATAATGTACACTGCATTGTATAATCCTTATTGTATGAAAATTCTCTTTGTCTGAACCACATTTCGCAAGTTTTTAGGTTTTTGCCCAGAAACCGCTTGGCGAGTATGCATATACCACTAGGCGACACATCGTTCTTAACCCAGTTTTGGGTTCTGTGGCATGAGCTACCTGGCGACGAGATTGAATCGTCAGGCGATGCACGGCGTTGACAGTGTTTTATTGTGTTTTGTGAAATTGATGATATGTGGAACTTCCAATTGGGTTCCTATGCTTGTGTGGCTGCATAACATTGTGACATCCTTCTATGGTCTGGGGTGTTGTACAAATTATAATTCAATTGGGAACATGGGGGATTCATATTAGAATCAAAGAATAGCATAAAATTGTGGTTTGAGTATGATTAACATGCGATTGGAAGAAATCAGATAAGTAAGGAGCGATATTATAGAGCGAGGGTCTAACAAATCATGATTGAGTTAATTGGGTTGTTTGAAATTGGAGACTGGATCAAATTTTGGGGGTAGATGTTCTTCGCAGGTACGAAAAGTTGGGTTTTTTGGCCTGACACTAGTATGCCGCCTTGCGGCGTCCCGCTTGCCACCAGGCGATGGTAGGGTGCATACCTAGTTATGTGCAATCACATGATGACGAGAGAAGAGGCAAAATTTGTGGTTAGGATTGGCTGGTAAATTGAATTGAGAGGAAATTCAGTGAGGCAAAGTGAGTAAGAGAAGTGAATAGGGGCCATAATAAACAAGGAAATGCAGGGAAATAAGTGAGGTGCAAAAGGCAAAGTGAATTAGATTTAGGAATGGAAATTGAGTGATGGTTTAATAATCTAAAATAGGACAATGAGAAGAGGATGGATAACTAAGCTGGAATGTGGGATTTTGGCTAGATGGAGTATATGAAATTGGGCATAGCATTTGAATAATGAAAGGTTGTGAAAAGAATTGGTTAGTTATTGGATCGCTAATTAGCTAAATTGATTACGAGGGTTGAATAAGAGATTGTTTCTGCTATAACATGATTGAGTCACGTTGCAACTATATAGTAGTGGTTAAATCACGTAGTTTGAGATGGTTGAATGTGGAGCATGAGCTATAGGTTGGAACCAGGGAAGATTTAATATAACAGATTAAGGAATACACAATGACTGTATAACTTAATTGGAAGGTAATTGAGGGAAAAGTGTTAATATCAATGCAGAGTAGTAGTAATAAACTATTTAATTGTAAGGCATTGGATTAGTGGTTTTATAGGTCTTGCTTGAGGGACTTGACCATTATTCTACTGGTATAGCGCCTGAAGGCACGGGTATGTCCGCCAGGCGATAGGCAATCAGGGAGGTGCGTTGTAACGAGTGGCGCTTGGCGACAAGGCGTGTTCCGCCAGGCGGCAGCCCTGCAACAGTGGGTATGGAATTGACTGGCGCCCGGCAGTAGAGAGGTCCCACCAGGCGGTTTGCACTGGTTTCGCCTAGCGGTGCTTGGGGTTGCTCCAGGCGATAATGCTGCTGACTATGTCTTGTGTGTGTTGTTTTATGCAATGATGCTTTACTTGGATCGAGAGATGTTGTGCCATGAGCGGGTAGGTTCATGGATGGTGGTGGACATGTGATGATATGAGCAGAGAGGTTCATATCCAGTTACTCTTGTGTTGGGATACGAGCGAGGTAGGTTCGTATGTTTCATGCTCACACTTGAGAGATGTTGCGTGCGGGGAGGTACGTAGTTGGTGGATCACATGTGTTGGACTACGGGTGGGCAGGTCCGTAGAGCAGGACTACGAGCATGGAGGTTCGTAGAGTAGGACTACGAGCGGGGAGGTTCATAGAGGCAGGACCACGAGCAGGTAGGTTCGTGCGAGCATCATATTCTTGAGACCAAGGCTAACTATTTGTGTGATTAAAAGATTGAAAGCCTTGGGGACTAAGGTCTTGGCTAGAACTAGTTAGAATGAATAAGATGGGTGTCTTATCTATATATTCTGTTATTTTACATGATTATTTCTAATTTTATCAGCTCACCCTTTCTGTTTGTGTTTGGCGATGATCATGTGATTCGTTACACGGGAGCAGATGATGATACAAGTGATGTTATGAATGCATAGACGACGAAGTGAGGGCTAGCTGGGATTAGAGCTAGGGATTTTTTTTACTATGAGTTCATTTGTGTTAAAGGATTTTGGAAGTTGTAACACTTTTACTACTACTACTTTATAAATGTTGGTGCGTTGTTTGAACATTTTTAAATATTCCTGCGTTTGGGAATAATAATATTGCGACGTTTTAATTTCTTTTTCCTTATTTATTTATTTAATTAAGTATTATTCCTTAGGGATGTTACAGTTTTTCCTAGTAAGGTTTTAATGAGACACATTCTCTTATCAATGGACACCCAAGGGGGAGTGTTATGAATTAATGGTCGTCTATTGATTTGATACAGTTACTCATATGATTCATTATTATTTATGTAAATATTTGTATTAACTATTTGATTTGTATCATTTATGGGTTACCACATTGTATTTATAAATAGGACTCTTCCTATCAATAATAAGACACAAAAATGTTACTTCCTATTCTTTCATTCTCTATTGTTCCTTATATTATTTATTCTTCTCTCTATTATTAGCTTTATTTTATAACATATATATATATATATATATATATATATATATATAAAATTATAAATCTTCATAAATGTGTTAGACTTTATGAGCTCAAAATTATCATTATATGCCTTGAATATATTCAAAAGATCTCGTCCAATGATTACATTCGCATATAGAACCAAAACAATTTTAATTGTATTAATTGCAACTAAACCTAACAATGATCATTAATGTTGACATAAATAAATGACATGGACTCATCAAGAAATGTGTAGCATGAAATATTACGTGAATGTGACCTGTACACATCTATTTTCAACTAGTCCTTACTTTATCTCAATGAGATCAATATAATAACCTTAATATACAAAGTGTAATTTATGAATAATAAACCATATATTTATAAAACCAAATATGTCCAAAGACAATGTATGCATACATAAAATCAAACATAGAACACAAAACACACAAAGGTGACTAACTCCCACTAAACCAAAGATTCCTCAAAATGTGACACACTCATATGAGCAACTTGCTCATGAAAGACCTTGGGTGGAAGTCCCTTGGTAAGAGGATCTATCATCATGGAGTTTATCCCTAAGTGTTCTATGGAAATTTGTCCTATATGTAACCTTTCTTAACAACCTGGAACTTGATGTCAATGTGCTTTGACTTGTTCGAGCTCTTATTGTTGTCTAAATACAATATAATTGATTTGTTGTCACAATATAACTTAAGTGGTCTTTCAATTCCTTTCATAATGTGCAACCCTCTAACAAAATTCCTCAACCATATTCCTTGATTTGATGCCTCAAAGCACGTTACAAATTTTGTAGCCATAGTGGATAAAGTTGCAAGGCTTTGCTTGGCACTACACCAAGAAACTGCACCACCAACTAACATGAAAATGTAACCTGAAGTGGATCTAAAGCTATATTGCCATCCTACAAAATCTGAGAAAGAATACCCAATGATCTCCAATTTATTTGACCTCATTCAATTTGATTGAGGTTTCTTCCGGTCATCTGTATTAAAAAACATGACTTCCGATGTTTATGTTTGAGGGTGGGGATTCAAGGTTTGGTGATCAATTATCTAGGGTCTAAAGTCGATTTCAAATAGGGGGAACTGGTTTTTTGATTTGGTATAAAGTTGAGGGATGCCTCCATCAGCCTCCTACACCATCTCCTTAACCACAACTTGCTCTACAACCACTTCTAAGGTCGCCCTACTATCGACGACATTTTATTTTTGTTTATAAAGTTGAGGGATGAAATTAGTACATACTTTGAAGCAGAGATGAAGTACAATTTTAGTAAATAATGTGGGGACGAAAAACATATTTAAGCCAACTTTTGATATGTCTAGACATAGGGAACTAGTCCATCATATCTTGTATTAATTAGATTTCTAAGATGATATAGGTGACGAGTTTTTCAAAGAGATACACTCGGAACATACAACAATGTTGTGATCAACTTTCTCATTCATTCAACCTTCATATGGTACATTTACTTGAGTATCTCTTATTTGTACCACAATTCATCATAATGGGTCAATTATAAAAATGAACCTTGGCTCTAATACTAACTAAGTCTTTCAAGGGGGATTCATTGGAGAAATACAACAATAATGAGACATAAGTTCAACCCATAAAAGGGATTGACAACATCTCTAATCCAAAGCTTTAAGACAATAGATATATGAGTCTTCTTAGATGCTCAACTTTCTCATATATACCTAATGTGAGACCTAAATCACTTAGATTCCCAACATTAGGAAACTTTTATTTTGTCCAATTTATGGTACACGAGAAACATATGCATGTTTAAGCTTCTTTTGTACTTTGTTGGTTTTACTTTGTATTAGGTTCTGAAATTGTAACATCCCTAAGGAATATTACTAGATTTTAATAAATATAACAGAAAATAAAAAATAAAAAACATTACCTCATTTAATATAATACATTTTCCCCAAAAACATGGGAACTTTAAAACAAAGATAGTAATTGTAACATAATTCAAAAGTTCACTATCGTTCTGTACAAAAGTAAATATAGTCCAGCATAATTAAAGTTACATCAAAAACCAAAAAATAAAAATGCTTCAAAAGCCCAAGTAGCCCATGCTCTCCGTCTTTAAGCATCTCCTGGCTTACCTGTCAAATCGTCTGCCCCAGATAACAAATTATCTGATCATCGCCACACACACAGAGATAGGGTGAGTTATGCAAAATATATAACATATACATGAAATGAATATGACGCCCACCCCAAAATAACATAAAGTACATATCATGCTTTTCAAATAACCCAAGCATGACCTCATAGTCCTTCATGAGTCATATACATGTACTAGGTCTTAGGACTTCCTTGTGCTCCCACGAATCTATCTCATTCGTGGTCCAACCCTATGAGCCTATCCCGCTCACAGTCTTGCCCTACAAACTCCTCGTCTGTAGTAAAACATCCAAGTCTCATACTCAGACCCTAGCACGCACGCAATCACCATACTATGGACTCCTCGCCCAATAGTAGCCGACGGGAACATAACAACTCATTGCCCATCGTGCGCCCAACACATGCAATCACCATACTAAGGACTCCTCGCCCATTAGTAGCCGACGGGAACTCAACCAGTTCCATGCCCATCATGTGTCCAACCACCAAGCACATCCCAGACCCCTATTGGACATAGTCCTTCAAGCCCACACACCACAACACATGCATATACATCCTATACTTAAGAAAAGTAGTCATTTCACACACACCAGGTCACACAAACATGAGAAATTCACATAAACTCGTTTAAGCCAGGGACACTCGCCCAAGCTAAGCCCTCCGCTTCGCTTAGGCTAGTTCGCCTCGCCTGGGCGAGCTTAAAACAGTGACTACATCACGTTATCTCGCTTAGGCGAGATCCTCTCGCCTGGGCAAGTCACACATTCGCCCAAAATCACACCAAAACATCGCCTAGACGAGTATTCAACAAAACAGACAAGAACACACTTCGAGAACTCGCTTATGCGAGCCACTCTCGCCTAGGCGAGAGTGTCCATCGCTCAGAGCTCAAAACCTCTCGCCTGGGCGAGATATCGCGCTCAAAATGGTACAAATTTTCATCGTGATCTCGCTTAGGCGAGCAAGTCTCGCCTAAGCGAGATTGTGTTTCGTCCAAACCCCACCCTGGTCGTCTGAGCGAAATGCTCGACTCTGAACGCTGAATGGACTCCTGCAACTCTCGCCTGGGCAAGAAAGAGTATCTTGGGCGAAACTTGCAGAGTTTCGCCACTGCTCAATCACAAAAACAACCAAACCATGTCCAAAATGCAATAGACACGAGATTAAGCATTCCATATCAACAATTTAACCTATCAATGTACATTTACCTCTAATGGATATACCAAAACCCGACAGTGAACCAATTATAATCATTCAAGCCCTGAAACCCTCACTTTAACCATAAAGATGCATAATATGGCTTTGCACACAATCTCAATCAACCAATTTCTGAGCCACAGCAGATGCTACACGAATTTTCCCTTTCAAACAGAAACCAATTATGGCCATAAACACAACACGCATACAATATGAATTACACGTAAATCCAGCACCCGTAACCTGAACTTCTTGATTCAATTTGGGGAAGAGAGAATGTTCCTTTGTTGCCTACTCTTTTGTTCCAATACCCTCCCAATTCAGCCTTCAATTCTCTTCTCACTCCCTCAGAATTCGTGCTCCTCTCAAAAGTCAATTACCAGCACTGCCAAAACCTTTCTTTTCCCTTAAAATGGCCTTTTATAGGTGTCTTAATTAAGGGTCTAAAAGGGTAAAACGAAAAATGGCTTAATTATGTCTTTAATTTCTTATTCATTGCTAACTAAGGTTTTTCAGCCCTTGGGCGACTCCTCCCTCAGATTTTTACCCTTGCCCTTTCAACTCCACTCCAAACTGGAATTAGCAAAAATAAAGCCTACTTTATGCCCAATAAGGTTTGAACCCGTGACCTTCCACACATAAGGCCAAAGCACAACCACTATGCCAATTCATATTTTATGATATACCCAAATCAATATGTTTACAATACCAATTCCACACTCATACATATCATTAAAATCAATAATTAAACAACAACACATAATTGGCATACATAGGACTCAAACCCAAGTCTTCTCACACAATCAAAGTACTCTCAACCACTTGAGCTAGTACTTTTCCATGTCACATTAAACAATAATTAATGCCATAAAGGCGTTTCCTACCTGCATTTATGAATTAATTAATTTTCACAGGTCTTACAATTCCCCCACCTTTAAAAGTTTTTGTCCTCGAAAATAGGACTTACCAGCAAAGAGGTGAGGATAAGACTTCCTAATGAGATCCTCCATCTCCTAAGTCATCTCCTGAGTTGCCTCGTTCCAGAGGACCTTCACCGTCTTCAACTCCTTGCCTCTCAGTTTCTTGACCTGAGTATCCAATATGCGAACCGGTCCAACTGGCATAGTTAGATCCTCACGTACTTGCACCTCATCTGACTCCAAAACATGGTCTGGACTTGTAATGTATTTCCTCCACTGTGAGACGTGGAACAGATTATGCAAGTTGGATAGATGAGGTGGTAAAGCAATTTCATACGTCGCTGCTCCTATTCTCCGTGTAATCTGATAAGGCCCTATAAACCTCGGAGTCAACTTCCTTGATTTAAGAACCCTTCCGATACCTGTGGTTGGCGTCACCCGGAGAAATACATGGTCTCCTTCATCGAACTCAAGTGGTCGTCTCCTCTTATCTGCATAGGACTTTTGCCTACTCTGAGTTGCTTTCATCCGGTCTTGGATTAACTTGACCTTACTGGTCGTTTGTTGCAAAAATTCAGGACTAAGCACAAAGGCTTCACCATCCTGATACCAGCACAATGGAGTTCTACACCTCCTTCCATACAATGCTTCATAGGGCGCCATGCCAATACTAGAATGGTAACTATTATTGTAGGTAAACTCCACCAAAGGTAGCACATCATTCCAGTTTCCTATGTGATCCAACACACAAGACCTCAATAAGTCCTCTAGAGATTGGATGATCCGCTCAGACTGTCCATCCGTCTGAGGATCAAACGCTGAACTCATCCTCAATTGTGTACCCAAGGCCGCCTGCAATGATTGCCAAAACCGTGATGTGAATCTAGGTTCCTGGTCTGACACTATGCTTTCGGGTACCCCATGCAATCTTACCACCTCTCACACATACAACTCCGCTAACTTGTCCATCGACCACTTCTGATTCATAGGCAAGAAATGTGCACATTTTGTCAGTTTGTTTACTATCACCCAAACTGAATCATGGCCCTTCGTCGACCCTGGAAGATGTGTCACAAAATCCATAGAGATATTATCCCACTTCCATTGAGGTACGTCCAGTGATTGCAGTGTACCTCCCAGCCTTTGATGTTCAATTTTGGCCTTTTGACATACCAAACACTGAGCAACAAAGTCTGCTACATCTGCCTTCATACCATTCCACCAAAAGGACTCCTTCAAATCCTTATACATCTTAGTCATACCTGAATGTATGCTAAGACGGCTCTGGTGACCCTCCTTCAGTATCTGTCTCCTTAAATGAGGCCCTCCTAGTACACACACTCTACCTTTAAACCGTAGAATACCGTCCTCTCCCATCTGATAATCCTTCCCTTTTTCGGTGCCTAACCACCCCACAAATTGCTGCAGTTCCAAATCGTGTCCCTGAGCCACACGAATTTCATTCAAAAATTCATTAGTAACTCTTAGCAAGCTACATTGTATCGAGTCTTGCCCAAACTGCATCCCCAGATTCATATCTCGGAGTTTCTCAATCAACTCTATCTCCTTTATCATCATGCAAGATACATGTATCTTCTTCCGACTCAGAGCATCGGCTACAACATTTGCCTTGCCCGGATGGTAGAGCAATTCAAAATCATAGTCTTTTAAATACTCCATCCATCTGCGTTGCCTCATATTCAGCTCCTTCTTGTCAAACAAGTATTTCAAACTTTTGTGGTTGTTGAATACTCAGAATTGAGAGCCGTATAGATAGTGCCTCCAAGACTTAAGAGCAAACACTATGGCGGCTAGCTACAAGTCATGAGTCGATTAATTCTTCTCATGCACCTTCAGTTGACGAGAAGCATATGCCACGACCCTCTTTTCTTGCATTAATATACACCCCAGACCTTGATATGATGCATCGCAGTACACCTCAAACATCTTCTCGGTATCCAGAATCACCAGCACTAGAACGGTAGTCAAACATTTCTTCATTTCCTCAAAGCACTCTTCACACTGATCAGTCCAAGAGAATGGCTGATCTTTTCTTGTCAGCTATGTTAATGGGTTCACCTTCTTTGAGAACCCCTCCACGAACCTCCTGTAGTAACCTGCTAAGCCCAAGAAACTTCGCACCTCCGTCACTGTCTTAGGCCTTTCCCAGTTAAGCATCGTCTCAATCTTAGCCGGGTCTACTGCAATACCCTTAGCTGAGATGACATGTCCAAGAAGTTGTACCTCCTCTAGCAAAAATTCACACTTAGACAGCTTCCCATACAACTGGTGATCTTTGAGTATCTTCAATACAACCCTCAGGTGATCAGCATGTTCCTCCCGTGTCCTCGAGTAGATAAGAATGTCATCAATGAAGATGACAACAAACTTATCCAACCAAGGTCAGAAAATTCTATTCATGTAATCCATGAATACTGCCGGTGCATTCGTCACTCCAAATGGCATAACCACATATTCGTAGTGGTCGTATCGTGACCTGAATGCCGTCTTTTGCACATCCTCTGGCCGCACTAGAATTTGGTGGTATCCCGACCTCAAGTCAATTTTAGAGAACACCCTAGAGCCTTTCAACTGCTCTAGTAAGTCGTCTATCCTTGGTAGTGGATATTTGTTCTTAATAGTCAGCTTATTTAGCTGCCTATAATCCACACATAGTCGCGAGCTCCCGTCCTTCTTCTTCACTAACAAGACTGGAGCTCCCCAAGGTGACGCGCTCGGTCGAATGAATTGCTTCTCCAACAATTCCTCAATTTGCTTCTTGAGTTCATCAAGCTCAGCCGGTGCCATTCTGTATGGAGCCATAGACACCGGACCTACACCATGAATGAGATCAATGGTGAAGTCAATGTCTCGACTAGGCGGCAACCCTGACACTTCATCTGGAAACACATCCGCATATTCGTTAGCCACTGGTATAGATTGGATCACCTCCGCAGCACTTTTCTTTTCTGGCTTGGCCACCACCATAAAACACACAGGCCCATCTTGTAGTGCTTTCACAACTTCCCGAGTTGATATTAATTCTAACCCTTCATGTTCTGGAAACACCAAACTGCGCCGTCCATAATCAATTATGATGTGATTGTTAGACAACCAGTCCATCCCCAATATCACATCCAGTCCCTCCAAGGCCAGGCACACCAAGTTCACCTTGTATCTATGACCTGCCACCACCATTGAACACCCAACACAGACTGGACTGGTAGTTACCTGGCCCGAGGAAGGAGTTGAAACAAGCAACTCGCACCCCAAGTCACGTGTCACCAAACTCAATCGTCCCACATAAGCATTAGAGATAAAAGAATGGGTTATGCCAGAATCAAATAAAACTAATACATCATGCCCCATAAGTAAACAAGGTTGTAATATCAGGTTACCTGACTGAGTAGCCTCAGTAGATGTCATAGCAAAAACCCTCCCAACCGCCCTAGCTCGTTCAGCTGGCGAGGCCGCTGCTGGTTTCTTCACACCAGGACTCTTCTTCTCAGGGCAATTGTTTGCAAAATGACCCAATTTGTCGCATATGAAGCACTTGCGACGGTCATTGGATCCCCCTACACCACCAGTCAGTTGTGGACAATTTCTCTTCAAATGGGGTCCGCCACACTGATAGCAAGTGGGACCCTAAGACGTCTTCGGTCGGTTGTACGTCTTCGGCTGCGCAGTTCATCACCGTGAAAATCTTTTCACACTTGCGAAGCCATGCTTTCGCTTCATCAGGAGAGGCTTTGCCAGTAAACTCAACTGGCTTATGGCGCAGAAAGTCCTCCACAGTTGGCACCCTAACTGGTGCAATCTTCGTCCTAGGTTGTGCCGCTACCGGTGGCTACATCGCATCCACCATCCGGTGAATCGCCTCAGCGATGTCATCAGCACCACTACTCCTCCTCCTCCTGTTAGCAGCCATAGCCTAGATACGCCACATTACAACTGTTAAAAATCAATCGCTTAGTCAAACAAAACCACACACTTTTTCACATTTAACACACAACATGCCACAAACAAACACATCGATAAGCTCACTTCCCACTAGCCCCAAAATATTTTAAAAATATTTTCAAAACTTTTGCTCTAATACCAATAGTAACATCCCTAAGGAATATTACTAGTTTTTAATAAATATAACAGAAAATAAAAAAATAAAATAAAAAATCATTACCTCATTTAATATAATACCTTTTCCCCAAAAACATGGGAAATTTAAAACAAAGATAGTAATTGTAACATAATTCAAAAGTTCACTATCGTTTTATACAAAAGTAAATATAGTCCAGCATAATTAAAGTTACATCAAAAACCAAAAAATAAAAATGCTTCAAAAGCCCAAGTAGCCCATACTCTCCGTCTCTAAGCATCTCCTGGCTCACCTGTCAAATCGTCTGCTCCCGGATAACAAATTATCCGATCATCGCCACACACACAGAGATAGGGTGAGCTATGCAAAATATATAACATATACATGAAATGAATATGACGCCCACCCCAAAATAACATAAAGTACATATCATGCTTTTCAAATAACCCAACCATGACCTCATAGTCTTTCATGAGTCATATACATGTACTAGGTCTTGGGACTTCCTTGTGCTCCCACGAATCTATCTCATTTGTGGTCCAACCCTATGAGCCTATCCCGTTCATAGTCCTGCCCTACAGACTCCTCGTCTGTAGTAAAACATCCAAGTCTTATACTCGGACCCTGGCACGCACGCAATCACCATACTATGTACTCCCCGCCCAATAGTAGCTGACGGGAACATAACAACTCCTTGCCTATCGTGTGCCCGACACATGCAATCACCATACTAAGGACTCCTCGCCCATTAGTAGCCGACAGGAACTCAACCAGTTCCATGCCCATCATGTGTCCAACCACCAAGCACATCCCAGACCCCTATTAGACTTAGTCCTTCAAGCCCACACACCACAACACATGCATATACTTCCTATACTTAGGAAAAGTAGTCATTTCACACACACCAAGTCACACAAACATGAGAAATTCACATAAACTCGCTTAAGCCAGGGACACTCGCCCAAGCTAAGCCCTCTACTTCGCTTAGGCTAGTTCGCTTCGCCTGGGCGAGCTTAAAACAGGGACTACATCACGTTATCTCGCTTAGGCGAGATCCTCTCGCTTGGGCAAGTCACACATTCGCCCAAAATCACACCAAAACCTCGCCTAGACAAGTATTCAACAAAACACACAAGAACACACTTCGAGAACTCGCTTAGGCGAGCCACTCTCGCCTAGACGAGAGTTTCCATCGCTCAGAGCTCAAAACCTTTCGCCTGGGCGAGATATTGCGCTTAAAATGGTACAAATTTTCATCGTGATCTCGCTTAGGCGAGCCAGTCTCGTCTAAGTGAGACTGTGTTTCGCCCAAACCCCACCTTGGTCATCTGAGCGAAATGCTCGACTTTGAACGCTGATGGACTCCTGCAACTCTCGCCTTGGCGAGAAGGAGTCGCTTAGGCGAAACTTGCAGAGTTTTGCCACTGCTCAATCACAAAAACAACCAAACCATATCCAAAATGCAATAGACACGAGATTAAGCATTCCATATCAACAATTTAACCTATCAATGTACATTTACCTCCAATGGATATATCAAAACCCGATAGTGAACCAATTATAATCATTCAAGCCCTGAAACCCTCACTTTAACCATAAAGATGCATAATATGGCTTTGCACACAATCTCAATCAACCAATTTCTGAGCCACAGCAGATGCTACACGAATTTTCCCTTTCAAACAGAAACCAATTATGGCCATAAACACAACACGCATACAATATGAATTACACGTAAATCCAGCACCCATAACCTGAACTTCTTGATTCAATTTGGGGAAGAGAGAATGTTCCTTTATTGCCCACTCTTTTGTTCCAATACCCTCCCAATTCAGCCTTCAATTCTCTTCTCACTCCCTCAGAATTCGTGCTCCTCTCAAAAGCCAATTACCAGCACTGCCAAAACCTTTCTTTTCCCTTAAAATGGCCTTTTATAGGTGTCTTAATTAAGGGTCTAAAAGGGTAAAACGAAAAATGGCTTAATTATGTCTTTAATTTCTTATTCCTCAGATTTTTACCCTTACCCTTTCAACTCCACTCCAAACTGGAATTAGCAAAAATAAAGCCTACTTTATGCCCACCAAGGTTTGAACCCATGACCTCCCACACATAAGGCCAAAGCACAACCACTATGCCAATTCACATTTTATGATATACTTAAATCAATATAAGTTTACAATACCAATTCCACACTCATATATATCATTAAAATCAATAATTAAACAACAACATATAATTGGCATATATAGGACTCAAACCCAAGTCTTCTCACACAATCAAAGTACTCTCAACCACTTGAGCTAGTACTTTTCCACATCACATTAAACAATAATTAGTGCCATAAAGGTGCTTCCTACCCGCATTTATTAATTAATTAATTATTTAATTAATTAATTTTCACGGGTCTTACAGAAATAGTTAACAAAATTGATTTTAATTTGGGAACATAAATAGACTTGTTAGTATGGTTTAAACAAATCTTACTTTTAAGAGAGAATATTCACATTAATTGTGTGTACATTACTAATATATGATTTTTAAAATTGAGTATGAGGATAAGATCTCATTTTCGTTCTCATTCATTACGGTCCCATGCCCATTCTCATTTTAAATTACTACAACATTCGCAGTATATTATGTAGCATTAACAACTTATCTGTTTTATCTAGTTTTTAGTTTTGTTTCATTTGAAAAACTTTTTTTTACCACACAATTTCTCATTATCTCTTTCAATTATTTTTTAACTTGTTTAATAGTTACAAAATTTACTCAAATGCTATGATGCTCCAACATGATGATTGGAGCACGCTTCCCACTCCCAAAGTACTCCCAAAGTAGACATAGACACGAAGACAGGGCGGACACCTGCACAACGCGGTGTCCAGAGCTTTTCCATGGGTCAGACACGACCCAACTATGGGACATGTGCGAGATGACACCTCCTTGTATTTAGACACGAGAATCTAATTCGCATTTTAGAAAAAATATTCGCCAATCCAAAATTTTAGAGAAAAGGTTGGTATTTCTCAGAAAATAATGGGAAACCCAAAAAATTTAAAATAAGAAAGGAAATCAGGATAAAAAATAATCTTTGATATCTTCTATTAGAATAAAATGAAATCAAAATCACGAACAAAAATAAAATCAGTAAGAACAAATTATTCTATAAATTAGAGTAGCATGAGGCACTACAATCACAAGTAACAAAAAATAGAAGAAAGAATAAGGATTGGGAGCTCTTGAGTCGAGAGGAAACACAGTTGGGAAACTTGTTGCAGTTGCAGAATGAAGGAACGGAAAAAAAACTTCTGAAAAAGTGGAGAAAAGGTTCTAAAAAGGTAACTTTATAAAAAAAATTTATAATTTAAAGTAATATGCGGTTGCAGAACCAAGGAAAGGAGAAAGAACTTATTAAAAAGTGGAGAAAAAGTTCTGAAAAGGTAACTTTATAAACTTTTTTATTATAATTTAAAGTAATATCCTTCATAGTTTTTTACTATAGTTTTTCTTATACAGTGTATGATTGCATTTGTGAATGATTTTTTTTATTAACGTTGTTAGTTAGCATATATCGTTATTTAATGTTTTATTATATTTTATAATTTATTTATTATATTAAATTTAAAATTATGTAATTTAATTGTATAAGTGCACCTTAAATGGAACAATATATTTATCGTTGAAATTTTATCAGGTCAAATTAACTAGAAGAAAAATAACATTGGTTATGTTTTCAAGCTTTTTATTACTATGTTTTTTTATTCAAAACATCTTTATATAATGTTAACATATAAATTCAAATGAAAAAAAAAAAAACAAGTTTAAAGTAAAATCAAAATAAAACTGCATAGCGTGAATAATTTTTTTTTTATATTTAAACTTTTATTTTTTTATTTGAATTATATCTTTTTATTTTTTTAATATGTGT
>Ga0214544_1000384_pt1 | contig 78108 bp, 38 predicted proteins | sample CNSS3metaG_FD_160074 | JGI IMG/M metagenome (GOLD analysis project Ga0214544, IMG submission 160074) | Root nodule microbial communities from cowpea collected in UCLA plant growth center, Los Angeles, California, USA - CNSS3 | ecosystem: Host-associated > Plants > Roots > Nodule | place: USA...
TATATATATATACACAAAAAAATATATATATATATATATATATATATATATATATATATATATATATATATATATAAAATATGCTCTACATGTATTTGAATATATTAAGTTACGTTGCAAGGTGTAAAATCTTAGAAAGTAATATTTTATAAGTGATAATGATTTAAAAATAATGACTGGATTATTTTAATAATAAAAGGTTTTAGTATAAATATGTTTGTTATAGATAAGTTTCATTATTTTAAAAAATACACTCTTCCTAAAAACTGCTTTTATAGAGTTATTTGTCTTCTCTGTAAAAGTTTTTATCCTTCGCTTGATTGAAGTTCTGTAATAGATATCCTCGGGACGAATTATTCATTTTGGATCGATCAGTTTTCTTGTTTACTTAAATTAAGTTTCAACCATTTATCTTAGTCTTTTTCTGTTTTTTTGTCGCACGTGAGGTTTTTTTTCGTTTGTATGTGTCTTTTTAATCTTCTATATGAGTCTTTGCTAATAAGTGATCATAAAGGTAGATCCTAATCGTTGTTTTGATGTTTCTATGTGTAGATAGAGCATCGTGTGAAGTTAGAAGTATATTGGTGTTTCTAAAGTTGTTTAAGTTGAATAACAGGTAAAGGAAGCTAGTTAATATTAGGGTGTGTGAGTTTATCAAATCTAATTGTTCTACTTGGTGATGATTAATTGTATTGGAGGTTTGAATTGAATTGTACGATGAATTTGTTGGTGTGCATCTTTTGATGCAATCTCGTTTTTTACATATATGGATATATTTTTATGCTTGAATGATCTTGTTTGATTTTGTGTTGATTGAGATATTTGGAATTTGGGAAATTGGACAAGTTGGTACCCTATGCTATGTGGTAGAATTGTTTTGAATCCTTGTATTGAGGAAGGGATACCAATTTGAACAACTAGTCAGGTCGAAGTTCACCAAACATTATAAAATGGAGTAGTTGTCATGTAGTGCAACGTTGAACGACACCAACATGACATTGAATGCCAGTTCTACTACAGGTGTAAGAGCATTTTGGCTCCAGGACGTTGAGCGTCAAACTTTGTCATTGAACATGAGTTTTTCTGAGTGATTTAGTGCTAAGCGGCGGTGACATGTTAAAATAATTTTTATATTAATAAAACTACTCACCTAATCAACTAAGTATTGATATTCCCAAAGATTTAAAATTCATATGCAATTACTATTAATATATGTATTGGTAGTAATCACATTATAAACTACATTATCAATATCATAACAACTAACTTCATTGATGATTCATGGACATGTGAGATAATCAGACTATATTATAGTTCGATTATTAATTTATTATGTTCAATACATTATTAACATTTCTATTTTTAGGTTTGTATCTGTGTTTAATAATTACTTAGTTAATTGTTGGAAATGTTTGATAGACTCGAATTCAAAATAAAAATATTTTAATATTGATTAATGATAATTGTACTTCGGATGATCTTATAGTTAACATATTTCAGATAAAATTTCACGTATGTCTTTTTTTATAGATAATAAGCTGTTTCACATGCATTGGATTTAATTATGAAGATTACTTATCCTTATATTCAATGTTATTAAAAATGTTAGAAAAAATGGTAATCAACACTTACAATAGCAAAACAAATTACAATAATATGTACGTAATTGAGTATTTCATTTAGTAGGAAATCAGTTTGATTGAAAAAAAAATATAATTCTACCATTTTTTTTATATTTCAAGTAGTTATATAATTTATAGATGTGTTAGATCAATTGTTACAAGAAGACTTGTGAGGCCCCCTTTTTATTTCTGTCCTAAAAGTAAAAGGGTTGCCTTTGTGTTTGGGCCTAGGGCTGACCCAAGTGATAAAACCGAACCCTAAGTTGTCCTAACGCACTTACCCTCACTCTTCACAGATCAGTCATCACCCTCCTACTCTGAGAGAGAGAGCTCTGCTAGGGTTCAGCCGCTTTCCGCATCTAGTGGGCTCGAATCAGTTGGTCACTTCTCGTAAGTCCATTCCAACCCCTGCTCGTACTTCTTCCTGTGTTTCTTCACGTTTGTTTCAGCTAAGAATCTGTAGTGAGCTTATCTTGTGCTCTGCTCCATTGTTTGTTTCAGTTCCTAAGCACAACCTAGAGCTATGGTGCCCGTGGTTACTGTTGAGCCCTGTACTAGCATATTCCAGGTAAGGGAAGCTAGAACCCTCCTGTTTGTTTGGTGCGAGTTTGCTATTTTATGTGGTTGGTGATTTCTTTGTGTTTGCCTCTTGATATGGATGTATGATACGGTGGGATTGTTGCTTGTGGTATGTATTCGCATCTGTTGCAGGTGAAAATAGTGGCGGACACTGATAAACTCGCCAAGCGAGCTAGTCTCGCCTAGGCGAGATTAACAGAGGCTCGCCTAAGCCTTTTTCTCCACGAATGGTCGCCCAGGCGACCCACTGTGGTTTTTGAGCGAGCGAGCATCTTGCCCAGGCGAGAGGGGTCTCGCCTAAGCGAGATCCCGCGAGTGCTTCTGCTCCCTTCTCGAGCCCTCGCCTAGGCGAAGGGGGAGCTCGTCTGGGCGAGACCATCTCGCCTGAGCGAGACCCTCCAGCCTGAGCGAGGTGTTGGGCGAGACAGTGCAAGGTGGGATGTTTTTCTTGGTTTTGTATGGATAATACTTGCTTGGTTTTGGGTATTGTGCTAAAGGTTTGATATGAATGAGTACGATAGAGTAATACAAGTCCTGAATTATGTATAATGGGTTGACATGAGTTTCGCATGAGATTGAGATGAAATGTTTGGTATGAAAGAGGCATGATAACGATATGATTTGGAGGTCCTTGGTACATGGATAAACTATGATGTGTAGGAATGAGTTGGGTCTAGATCATGAAAGGCGTTGGCTTCAAAGGTTGGTACGAGTGATGTATATCTACGCGTGGTAATTATTATTTTGGCTATGTGAATGTGGTTGAGTTGTGTCAGTGCATAATTCCTTGGGGTCTCTAGGTGAGACTTTCAGGGACGCGCTTCAGTGGTCGGGACGTAATTCCTTGGCCCCTGTTAGTGGTGTTCATGGTGGTGCCCCATCGGTATAACTAGGTAAGGATTCAAGTTAAGGTTGCATCCTGACACTCTAAGGAGCCAGTTAGTCTTAGTTAGAGCGAACTGACTCCTGTGGTGAGAGTAGCAGGAGGGCTGAAATTCAGTAAGGGCTAACCTTGTGGTGAGGGAAATTCAATTCATTGTAACACTTGTAACACATAACTCGGGGTTGAGCAGCTCGGGGTGAGTAGAGGTATCCACCACAAGTGCAAGCATCCGCTGAATCCGACCAAGTTATACGTATCTGGATGAGTCGAGTCGAGTCGTAGTGTATTGAATGAAGAGTCATAACATGCTTGGTTGTTATATGGATATGGGATGATGAAAATATGTTTAACTGTCTGATGAATAAATTGTTGGCTCTAGCTTACCCGTTTTGTTGCATGGTTGTATTGTATGTGGCTGTTCTTTCTTGCGATGATCATCAATTTGATTGATGGGAGCAGATGGGCGAAGTTCTCGTGGTCAACAAGGGAATGGTGATTCCGCTGCTTAGCCCTCTGGGCTGGAGTTTTCTTCATGTTTTCCTTAGGGCTATGGCCCATGTATCTCTTTATGCATTTCTACTCTACACTCTTTGTTAGATCTGTTTTCAGTTTTCCTTTGGCATCGTGGTGTGCCTGGTTTTTTCTTTGTAGGGGTTGTGTTTAGAACCCTAAGACTATGTTACATTGTTATCTCTGTGTGACGTTTCCTTTAATTTTACGCATTAAATCAAATGGGGCGTTACATACTCGCTGTAAAAATTTGCTTAATAATAAGTAAATGAAATTTGTAAAAAATTATAAATGTTTTTTTTATTTTAGTTGACTTAAAAGCTAATTAAATCAACATTTTAAATTGTATATTTTATATTTAGATTAATTGTTATAGCAAGGTTAATACAATATAAGAATATATTAAAAATATTTAATAATTCATTATAATTTTAACATATGAATTGTTTTGGTACATTAATAAGTCTCACATCGTTTAAGAGTCAAGGTCAAACACATTCCTTCATCCTTCCACTCTCTAAGGTATCCCTCCTAAACGCAATGATTGTTCTTAACAATGTTGATAGACAAATTTAGGTCAGATCAGAACATGAGTCTTATTTATATGTTATTTGTTTAAGAACTTAAGTTGCCAAAATAAAATATCGATGAAAATATCAATGTTAAAGTTTGATTTTATTAAGTTCTGTACTTTTATTTGGACCTACATATCAAAGATTATTTTTATTGTTGTATTTACTGTGAGCATGTAAATTAATTTCGTAAATTTCGTTGTTATTCTTTCGGTGTTTTTTTTTTAATGTTAGTAAGTACGAGTAGGTCGCAATAGCTTATAAAATATGCTACAAAATTTTTCGATGTCTAGATTAAAGTATTTGTACTATTAGTATGGTGTAAAGAATATTTCTGTCATCTAAATATAATATAAATGTCCTTCCGTTTTTTAAAATTGTTGATTTTTTTTTGTTTAAATTTAGTTTCTTTCTGTCTCATGCTTGTAAAATTGAAGACTTATTAAATTACTTTTACTATTTTTTGGAGTCCATGCTTAATCAACACATGATAAAAAAAATACAAATAAATTAATTATTCGATATATGTCTTTAATATGCTTTTGATATTAAATATATGTTTAATTTATAACTGCTACTACATATCAGTTTAATGGCTCTCTATGTGCTTTTGTTAGTGCTATAAATAATAATTGTTGTGGAATTGCTTTGGAAGGGGCAATCTCTTTCATGACCTATATCTTGAGTTTACCACTTGAATAATGATGAGATGATTAAGAAATGCTTTTTTCAATTTAAAGTTCCAACATTATAGAGCTTGCATTCATAGCTTCTAGCTCACTGTTATGGATTCAAATATCCATTTGCTAAGTATTTAATGGGGTGGGTTCCCATCACTCAAAGGGACCCAAACTCATTTTCACAACAATCTTTACCTTTCCTTTATGCAATTCACACATTTTTCATATATGTGTGGTTTTACTTCAAAAATAATGAAATAAAATTCAAGAAATTCTCAAAGCATCTAATATGATTTACTTATTAATGTCAAAAGTCTTTTCAAATCACGTTTATAGGTCACTGAATATGAGCAATGATTGTGTATTGATTTTCCTACGATTAATTTTGTAGCAGAATGTCAACATATAAAATATGCAAAGTTCAATGTATCACATTAAATTTATAGGAGTTTAATGTTGATACGTCCATGCAAGCAAGTAGCCCCCAAAATCCAATGCTAGTTGATTGAAGAAGAATATATTAGTTTTTCTGAAATGTTTTTGAGAATCTGCTTTGTGGTCAGTGCTAATAATCGAAGACATGATTGAACCTTGAAGTTGTGCCTGATAGGTTAATAATGACCTTGGAATTTTGGTACTTCATTACAGAAAAGTGAAAGGTAACCCAGTTAAATTACACCTATAGCTTCACTTAAGTGTGTTTGTGATTTGGAAGGTGGGATTTACACTTCTCTTAGTGTATAAAATTAAAAAATATTGAGATAATGTAAAAGTAGATTTTAAATATAACTCAATATCACAAAACTGACTTTTAAAAGTAAAATTTGCATCTATATTAAAAAAAAAAAAATCTGCCGTCAAATGATGTGTTAATGAAGGATTATAATAACAGTTTTTGTTTGGTTTTGGAGGCATTGATTGAAGTGGGAAGCAAGATAGCATAGTGTGAGTTAACAGTGGATGGACGGTTGACAAATGATTACAATGAGAAAAGTGGAAAATGATAGCAATGGAGTGACAAGCATTACGTCGTTTTCATCTAGCAAGTGCTTATTCATCATTTATTCATTCATGGAAACAATGAAACAAGAAAACCTTAACCTACCCAAATTAATAGGCTTTTTGTAATGAAATGGGGTTAGTGTAGGTCAACTCAATCTTCTCAACAAGACACTTAAGCACTGGTTAACCATTCACTGAACAACGTTGTGGAATGTTGAGTCAAAAAGGACCTTGGCTGACACAGAACGCTAAAATCACCAAATTCCCAAGTATACTTTGTAGTTATTCACAAACACACTTTCCTAGTGCTACATTTCTCACAAACAACCAAACCTATTCATGGATCACGATTCACAACTAAAATTTATAATAACGACAAACAAAATCGATAACCACTAAAACCAAACAAAAACAAGTCAGAAGAAACATAACAGCGAAAAGAAAAACCCTAACCCCCAAATCCGTAAAGCGTTCTTCCCTGTCTCTTGAGGGCATAGACAACGTCCATTGCCGTAACGGTCTTTCTTCTGGCGTGCTCGGTGTAAGTAACGGCGTCGCGAATCACGTTCTCCAGAAAGATCTTGAGAACGCCGCGAGTCTCTTCGTATATGAGACCACTGATACGCTTCACGCCACCTCTACGAGCCAAACGCCGAATTGCAGGCTTCGTAATTCCCTGTATGTTGTCGCGCAATACCTTACGGTGTCGTTTTGCTCCTCCCTTTCCCAAACCTTTACCTCCCTTTCCACGCCCAGACATCTTCTTCCTTGCAAAATCGCGATGACAGCAACACTCACGATCTGTACCAAATTCACCAGAGATTCTGAAATCGGAGGGAAATTCTGTTTCTATTTATATGTGGTGTGGATCTGTGAGAGGTTGCAGCGGAGTGTTTGTGACCGTTGATGGTTCGTTGGTGGACGGTTCCGATTTGGGATGATGGTTGACGCGGATTGATGAAGTGGACTATTTCTTTTGGCGCGCGACTAAATGGCGCCACTGAAATTTTGTTCAAAACTTGTAAATAGAATTAAATTTGAAACTTAATTTGGCTAAAATATCACTTCAAAACAAAAAATTTGAAATTCAATGAACTTATAAGTACAATTAACTGATGTTATAAAATATTAATTGAGTTCATATTTTTTTTTAAATAAAGAGTGTTTTAGTGTAAATTAAGCAGGAATAAAAGATAAATGAAACTCAATTAAAAGATAAAAAAAAGTTTGTGAATCATCATATTTTTTAAGCCTCAAGATAATTGTGATTTATATTCAAATTATGAATTGTGTTTTACCAATTTTATTAAATAATTATAAAGAAATATGATGATATTACTAATTTTAAAAATTTGTGTCTATTAATTTTGTAAGATGAGTAAATGTAAAGAATCTCAAACTTAAATGTTGTTATCAGAAGAAACTTTGTAAATCTCGAATTTTTAATTAATCAATAATACTGTACAGAAAAGAGATAAACAATAAAGTATTATTTTAGAATAAGTAAAGCAAATAATGACTAACTAAAAAGATCTAGTAATTGTTTGATATTAGAATTCGTGTAATCAAAATAAAATATAGATATTTTATACTTTAAATATAAAAATTATAAATAAAAAGATTTAAGCATCGAAGAGAAAAATCTAAACCTGTCCAGATTAATAGGCTTTTTGGACTAATGAAAAGGGATTACTGTGAGTCAACTCAATCTTTCTCAACATGACACTTAGTTAACCACTGATACGACACGTTGTGGAATGTTGAGTCAGAAAGTACCTTGGGTGATACGAAACGATAAAATCATCATTCACAAGCACACTTTGCTGCTGCCACGGATCGCTGCGTGCAATGTCTACATGCTTCTATTATGTCTCACAATTCTCAAGTACGAAACAAAACTTTTCACCATTATAACTTAAGTTTTATCTTCTTTTTTTGTTATTATTACGAGGTTGTGTGGTTGTTAACACAACACTTTCAAGGTATTAAAATAACTATGTAAACAAAACTTTTTATTTCATATGTTAAATTTTCTTGATTATGGAAACAAGTTTTTAAGTAAAACTTTCAGATAGAATAATATCCATGTTCGGTTGTGTTGATCCCAACATTATAATTTATAAAGAGAGATTGTTAGATACTAAAACGAAACAAGATTCCTCACATTTTTGTGTTCTATCTCATGATGAGGATATGTATAAAAGGTGCTACTCATAGGTGCATTCTTTGACTTTTCCATGGCAAACCATATATATATATATATATATATATATATATATATATATATATATATATATATATATATATATATATATATAGTGTTAAGTATGTTTTAATTCCGGAAGTTTGAACTAAAATTAAAATTCGTCAATGTCTGAAATTTCTATACATTTTGATCATAAACTTTAATAATTAATGAATATAGTCATTTTAGCTCAATTACGTTAACTTTTTTTGAAGTGTTGAACACATCTCTCAGCAGATATTAAATCGAGAATGTGTCAAACAGTGTAAACAACTCCAATATTAACATGAAAAACGTTCGACACGTCAAAAAAAATTAACGTAATTGGATTAAAAAGACATTATATTCACTAATGTCTAAAGTTTATGGACCAAAATATATCAAAGTTTCAGACAAAGACGAATTACAATTTTTGATCAAAGTTCAGGGACTAAAAACATACTTAATCCTATATCTATGTATAGATGTATATGTGTGTGTGTGTATATATATATATATACATATATATATATATATATATATTATTTCGATGTTTGAAAAAATTGGATTTTGAAACTCATTGTGGTTCCATTTAAAATATGTCATTGGTATTATTTTATAGCTCATTTAGTTTATTTATTCATCATCCCTTCACCCAAATCACAGGCTTTGTTGTGTTGTGTTATGTCGTGTCGTTAGAAGCTCTATAAGCACCACATCGAAATAGTGAAAGACACCATTCTTGGTTTAACCGTCTTTCCAGTTACCTTTCAATGCCCATGATTTGTTGTCATGTTCAATATGCAACAACAAGGATGCACAAAGGCATGAAGATGCATGGAGGTGTGGAGATATATGCAAACACAAAGATGCACGGGGAAGTACAAAGATACACAAAGGCACAAAGGTGCACCACAAAGACACGCAATGGAGATGAGATGCAAAAGGGTTAGTCATCCTCGACGAAGACTGAGTGGTCGTTGTTGGGTTGAATGGTGTGCCATGCAATGTAGTTCAACGGTGATGATGGAGGTGAGCAGTGGTTATCACTCTAATCCTCAACTCTTCTGTTGGTAGTTTTTGCTACCACCTATCATGTAAATGTTTTGAATACTAAAACGCTTGGAAGATGAACAATAAAATTATAGAGGAGGAAACAAAAAGATAAATAGTAATGTTGGATAGAATAAGAGACTCTTATACTAAAATTACATTTACATTCTTATTAAAATAAAAAAATAAAGTGATAATAATTTCAAATGGTACATTATAAACGGAATTCCATAGGACGAGTTTTAAAACCCTTTATTCAAAAATATATATATATATATATATATATATATATATATATATATATATATATAAAACAATAGAAGACTAACCTTTAATATCTCAACTTTATAATAATTAGTAAGTTTTTTTATGTTATACGATATCATTTATAATTTTGGTGTAATTTTGTAAAATAAATCTAAAAGAAGTAACAATGAGTAACTTGTATGACATTCATGATCTTGTATTTAAGAAGCCATGTTTACGGAAAATGACTTCAAATCTATGACACAAATCATACAAGATGATTTTTTTTTCTTTAACAAAATTTGCCAAAGAGCATTTTAATTTGATTAATTTTTGAAAATATATTATAATTAATTGTACAACACAGTCCACTTTTTTAATGAAAATTTATATAACAAATACGACTTCGGTGGTTTTATGTTTGAATTAAAGTCGAATATATAAGCAAGTATGACTTTAATTTTTGCTTCTAGCTGTTGTCCTGCGTAACAAGTACCACTTCAACTAAAAAAGAGAATTGAAGTGATATTTATCATATATAACTTTAGTTAAAAGATAAAAAATAATCTTTCAAATCAAATTCATGTTATCGATTTATTCAATATAAAGTCTTGAATCATAAATATGATTCACTCATTATTATAATTTTCTAAAATCTGGCATTTGTAATAACCTATTTACGAAACTGCACCAAAACAGTGAAAAAAAACCACAATACACATTCTCCTCCATTCTCTCATAGCATCCAACCAAACAAAAAAATGTTCAATGTGTAGCATAGAGGTCACTCTTCATTCTTCGATGCCAATCTGGCAGTATATGCAAATGTAACAATAGCCAAAAGGTAAATTTCTTACCTTTTTTCTGAGCTTTTCACCCTGTTATAATCCAAGGGTGACATGTTTCTTTAAAGTGGAAAAAGGGCTTCTTGATTGAGCTTAAAGACAAATTCTCAGCACTCCATTTCTGTCCAAAATCCACACTGTAAAGAAGTGATGGCTACATCACACCATAGGGAAAGTGACGGTCACCACTTACCAACAGTTATTTTAATCTCTGATATCTTTTTGGGTATCCACTTTTTTTGTTTAATTTACTGCTTCTTTCTTCTTCTTTACCCCTCTCCACTCAAGCTTATAAAGGAAAATGACTTTAGTGTAAAAATATATAATTTATAGAATACATCACATAGAAACCCCAAGTACAATTTGTAGAAGTTTTTAACCCAACAACACAATGTTGCTGCTACTGAGGCCTAGTCTATAAAAACATAAAGGGCACTAAAACTTCACCCCAGATTGAAGTCTAATACTACACATGGTCACATCCATGATTCAAATAAGTACCATATATTTACATTACCCACTACAAAATCCAAAACAATCAAAGCATACAAATTAGTCATTTAAGCATGTAATTATTTTAATAGAATGTGCCAAAGGAGGAATTATTTCCATGAGGCTCTTGAGCAAGATTTGCAGGAACTATGGAATCAAAGAAATTGACCCAATTCTCTTCCTCTTCATCCTCTTCCTCTCCATTACCCATGTGACTCCACTGAAGTGGAGGGTTCATTGCAATTTCGTCATTCTTTGCAAATCGTCCTCTGATTCGTGGCCTGCTATCTGCCAATGTCTTCCTGCATGCATACTGATTCCCAGAAGAAAACAAATTAATATTTATGTTGTGGTTGCATCATGACCAAACACTAAACAGTGTTGTGGTGGACCAATATTGCTATATACAGTGTCTTATTTGTTTCTTTCCTCCTAGACGTTACAGTAATGGGGCTACTAGCTAGTTACCCTACAGAATGAGACAGATATGTGAGAAGATTTTTCTTACTTTACAAATCAGGTCCGGTTGCAACACACTAACACTAACATACACATGAAGTCACTATTATGTATAGTCTTTAATTAATATCCCCTGTGCAGCCTACAGGTCTCTATCGTGCAAAGATTGTGTTGAAAGAATCACTAATTCGATCAGGATTTGTCAAACCCTTCTATGATTTTAGCATGATATGATGCAACCTTCTATACGGCAACATGGTTTTTCAGCACCAACTTTCCTCTTCATCTGTCCATGATACTGCAGTTTGTTTCAAATTCGTCCAAATCTCACTTTCACTTTTTTTCTGATATGAAAAATAATATTCACATAGTTCGATGGTACATATTCACTATTTCAAGTATTGTAGTGAGATTGCAATATAAAAGTTTATCAGAAAACTGCATCTAAAAATAAAAATAAAAACTATACCTTAATTTTCTTGCCGAAGTTCCTCTGATTTCTCTTGCTCCTATATCTCTCAATCCTCACTTTCTTCTCCTCTGGGCTATAAGGACTGGTTCTGCTCATTTCTTCTATGATCAAGCTACTTTCACTCGACAATGGACTATCTGAATGATGATAATATTGCATTCCATGAAATCTCTGTATATACAAAAGATTACCCAAGAATCAATTTGCATTACAACAAAATCATTTACACATGTATTAAGAGTTCACTTCCACTTTTCTCCAATTCCATAATCTCCAACAAAAGCAAAGTTTAATTTTAACTTTATGCTTTAAACCAACCGCTATATATCTTCTATGTGCATCACTACAATTAGCGTATATTAAAAAAAAAAAAAAAACCAAACAGGGAACACATTAAAGGTTGTGACAGTACACAAAAAAACTCCATGGGCTGCCAAGTAGGTATGCATATACAGTGAACCAAACAGGAAAAATAACTTCAAGTTCTCTGTCATGGTGTTGATCATTGTTGTTTAAGTGGTGTACTAAATAAAGATATGAGCACTTTAATATTATATATATATATATATATATATATATATATATATATATATATATATATATATATTAATTTCAAAAGCTCATAGATCCAGGACAATTACAGTGCTCCAAACGAAATTGGTCTCTTTCTCAAGAGATTACGTACGACCTGGACAAGATAAATAAATAATTTATTCATGTTGAAAAATTAAAATTAAAATTAAATTTTTAAAATACTAAAATTGAAATAAATAAAAATGAGTTAAAAGTCATATAATTGATATGCATAATAATTGAGACATGTTTAGAATTACAGGTGTATTTTTTGTGTTGTTTCTGAATTAGAAATGAAGTCTTGTCTCCACAATTCACATATTACTTTTTTGTGAAATGCTAATGTAGGATTGGAAAGTGCAATTTAATGCATAATTAAAAGTGTAAGTAAGTATTAGTGTAGTTAATAAGACGTGTGTTTATAATTAGTGAGCCAAAAAAGGAAGGGACCTGAAGGTCACCGGTACTGCAAGCTCTCCGTACGGGACCGTTTTGGGAATCAAGCAACTGAGCGAAGAGAGGAGAAAAGGGGTGGTGGGGCCCACCACTGTTCTTCTGCAGCGAGTGGCTGCTCACGCTCCTCTGCACCCGCCGAGTCTCGTAACTCGCCAGCGAACTCGGCGACCCCATGTAGCTGGTGCACCCGCTGCTGCAGCTGTTGTACGTGTTATTCGAACTCGCCTCTGAATCAAACTCGCCCAGGGCCACTTGGTGGTGGTGCGGCTGAGGAGCGGCGGCGTACTGCATTGGCGCAGCCGTGGATGCGTCCTGCGGAGAGAGAAAATGGGCGAGGGATTCGGCGGAGGGTGAGAGGGAGGCGTTGCGGTGTGAGTACATGTTATGAGAGAATTCTACTATGATTTGTAGAAGAGAAGAGAAGAAGGTGAAGAGTGAGTTAGTGAGTGAGTGCATTAGAAATGTGGAGTGGTGGGTATTTAATATTTTTCGGTGTGGGAGCTGCGAAACAGAACAAAAAACAGAAAAGCCCATAGGTTTTCGAACTTCATTTTTTTCTTTGGAAAATGTTAGTGTGAGGCTGAGACTAGACGTGACGATGATGTCACCATTTCCGTCAAGAGTTGACTTCCTTTCCTATCCCCAGTTTTTCAATTATTTTTAAGGTATAATTATCAATTTGATATTCTAACTTTTTTTTATAAGGTAAATTTGTTACCTAAATTTTTGGTTTATTCAATTTAGTACAGTAATTTTTTAAAGAGATTTAATTTGGTCATCAATTTGGTCATTTTCGTTAAGTTGGAGTTAACACTGTGTCCGTACAGGACACGTGTCAAGTCACAGAATTTTTATTTTTTTTTAAATATTTTTTTTTTAAATTTTAAACTGCCACATGTCAGTTTATCATCGTGCCACGTGGCAGCTTATAATGATGACATGTGACAGTGGTAATAGTTGTTTTCAATTTAGTACCCTAATTTAAATTTTGGTTCAATAGTACCCCAATTTTTTAAAATTATCAAATTTCGTCCTTTCTCAGTTGAGACCAAATTAGTAAATAAGCTTAATTACAACCTATATATACATGTTACAATCATTGTTTCTAATATATACATCAAATCATTTCACCTAAATACTTAAATTATTTTATTTTTTACATTTTAACCTTTGTAATTTTTTACACATGTAAAAAATAAAATAATTTGAATATTTAGGTATAGTGATTTGATGTATAAATTCAAAACAATCATTTTAACATGTATATATAAGTTATAATTAAATTTAGTTACTAATTTGGTCTCAAATTGGAAAAGACGAAATTGGATCATTTTAAATAATTGGGTATTAAATTGAACCAAAAATTTAAATTGGGGTACTAAATTGAAAACAACTATTACCATTGCCACGTGTCATCATTGTAAGTTGCCACGTGGCACGATAATAAACTGACACGTGGTAGTTTTTTTTTTGAAAAAAAAATAATTTAAAAAATAAAAATAAAAAATATTTAAAATTTCATGGCTTGACACGTGTCCTGTACGGATAAGGTGTTAACTCCAATTTAACGGAGAGGACCAAATTGAATCTCTTTAGAAAATTTGGGTACTAAATTGAACAAACCAAAAATTTGGGTACCAAATTGAACTTAACGAAAAAGTTGGATACCAAATGAGTAATTATACCTATTTTTAAATAAAGGTTAAATATACTCTCTGCTTTTTTACATAAACTTACAATTATTTTTAATTGTTACATAAACTTAGACGCAAAAATTGGTATTAGTAATTTTCTTAAACTTTATACATTATAATCCTCATAATCCTCCTCAAACTTTATATGTGATGATATAATCATTTTAGATAAAACTCTATTTGGATTTGTTAAACTCTATTTATGACGACATTTTAGATAGAATGTGTCAAAATAATGTAAACAACTCAAATTTTATTTTAGATTGAATTTGACATGATAATAAAATTTAACATTATTGAATTCAAATGATTATATTTATTCATTTTTAAATTTTGAAAATTAAAATGTATCCAAATTTAGGTTATGGACGAAATCCAATTTTAAATTTAAATTTAGAGTAAAAACATATTTAACTCTTAAACAATTGTCCAATTTAATTAATTAAGGGTTTGTAATACAATTGTTTATGAATTAAGAGAGTTTGTTTGTGTATTTATTTAGCTTCAATCTTCAAATCCTCTGAAACTCCTTTTCTAGGATGGAAAAATCCTCTGAAACTCCTTTTCTAGGATGGAAAATGTAGGAGTGGCAAAATGGTCATACGGTTTAGCCTATCCATACTTGTTAAAAGGGTTGACTTGGGTTAAAAATGTTAACTTATTAGTCTGTTCTAGTATGTTCTGTCCAACCCGTCAATCTAATGGGCCAAAATATATGTCAGTTTGTTTCAAATGGTTTGTCCATTTTTTAAAAATAAAATAAAATAAAAATAATTAAATAATAATAATTTTTTATATTATATTTTTTTAATGTGTAAATATATAATAGTATTGTAATTAAATCATTAACACCTACAAATTAAGTTTTAATTATTAGTATGATTGAGTAGTTTAACATGTAAATGTAATAATTATTTTAATCTATATAATTAAAAATATTAACTAATAAATTGAAAGTTTAAAGATATTTTATTTGATTAAATATGATTTTAATATTAATTTATATGTATATAAACAAATTTTAAAATTTTTAAAAAAAATTAAAAAAGTTTAAAATAAATTAAAAAAAAAACTAACAAGTCAGTCCCGCCTAGCTCGTTAGCCCGTCTTGTACGGGACAAGTTATGGCTATTGGTCCTGTTTTTGTTTGACAGACCGGCTTGACCTGATCCATTTTTGATGGACCACTCACGAGCAGGCTCACAATGAGTCGAACTAACTCATTTTGTCACCCATAGAAAAATGTATGTATTTATTTTGGTAAATAATTTATTCAATGCAATAAATATTAACGTTTTAATATAAAAAAAATTAATTTCCTTATTTAATTCATAAAATTTAATTTTGCTATTTTTTCGTCTTGTTAGTAATTAAGATAATTAAAAATGTGTTTAATATTTAATAATTATAAAAAAATAATTAATATTAATATATAATTTTTTTTAATTACTTCTTATTTTTTATTTGTAAATTTAAAATCTTGAGTGATTTTTTTTTTTAAATAATTAAATTACAAACTAATATTAACTTTCTTTTAATAGACATGTATGATAATTATTAAAATTGAACACGTATCTAATTTTTTTTATGGGTTAAATATGTTTTTGATCGTTTAACTTTTAGTGAAAATTATAATTAGTCCCTTTTTGAAATTTTAAATAAATTTAATGTCTTATCTTTATAAATGCGTACATTTAGTCCTTTAAACCATTTTTTTTAGTTTTTTTGACGTTTTAAACTCATTTCTCAACTAACATTGGAGCCAACATTATGTCAAACTGTATAAAAAAAACTAAAATACTATAATGAGATATTAAATGTGTTTAAAACATCAAATAATAAAATTTGGTTAAAATGACTAAATTCACGCATTTACAAAGTTGAAAGACTAGATTGGTTCAAGATTTTCGAGAGAAACTAGTTTCAATTTTCACTAAAAGTTGAAGAACTAAAAATATATTAATTTTTTTAATCATAAATTCAAACAAATCTAATAGAATTAAAAAATATGTAATATGACTATAATTTTTTGTTTTATTATACTAAAAACAAAATATATTAATATTTATTGTACTTTGTAATCAAGACTATAGTGTTTTTTTTTCTATAATCCATAGTGTGCATGAAATCCTTTAAATTCAAAGGATAAGACAAGTATGTGTGCTAGCTAATTTGGTCTCACTATACTTTAATATCTATATAATCTTTGGCAATGCTTATGATATTTTCATCCACCACCTTTTCATAAAAAGGACATGGTAGATATGCATAATAAGTGCCAAAACTAACCTAGCTACATCAACTTTTTCTTATAGGGACAATTGAAACCATTTTTGTTAAAACAAGAATCAAGTTCAAAACCAACATCACATAGACCAATCAAGTTGAAAATTAACATCTTGAGCAATGTAAACATATTTGGTTAATTGTACGTTAATTTTAATTATTCAACTTCATATTTTGTAGAATAATTTTATACTATCTTATTTAAAATTTAAAAAAACGAAAATATTAATTTCATTTGGTCAAATAAAAAATCTTTATGGGATGGATTATAAACGGGAATTCTTCATATTCTTTTGGCAGTATTAGATTTCCGAATATTGTATGAAGATTTTATTGTTTAGAAATTTTGTTCACAAAGTTATTAATCATAAAATGAAGGAAGAAAACTGAAATGATATGATATCTATTGATAGGTGACATGGTTATGTCCTCTTTGAACGTTGTTCTTGAAATATGAACATCATATTTTGCATTACCTTATTATTCGGTTGAACCTTTTGATAATAGAAACAAAGCAATAAGTTTGTGGGTGACACAAGTCAAATAAGGTCATCATTACCCAACACCAAAAATTTACTCTTATAACTAAATTTCACTATTCAACTATTACCTTCATTCTTGTTTATAACAAAAATGTGATTTACGTAAATTAAAAGGTTATGCAATTGTATTGAACCTTATTAATATTATGTTTCTTTGTCTTTTTATATGTGTTTCAGGTATAGGGACCGAACACTATCTCCAATATTCAAATTGTCCTTTAAATCCTTAAGTCTTTTTGTCCAACACGACATTGTTCGCTATCTCGTTCTTTCTCCCGTTCGGTTGTCTAGACGATCGGGTGTCTGTCTAAAAGACTCCGATGTTTAAGTCAGTTCAATTCCGATCGGGATAATGCAACTAATGTTGTAACAAATGCGAGTAAAAAGTCATCACCAACTCACCTTGGGCTCCTATTTATAGTTTTTTGTATGGTCTGTGATTAGTGTTTTCTTAATCATGATCCAATTGCTTTTTAAACTTGATTACAGACTTGTATTATTTTAATTTACTTTTAACTTACTGATTCAGTTTTGGTGCGGTCGTCCGACCGGAGAACCGTGCGTCCTGACAGTTGTCTCCACTGGAATGAACGTGGAGGCTGTTTGGTCGTGAGCTCCCTTAAAGCACTCCGAAAAGATTGCTACATGAACAATTCAAGGAATGGTTCGTCTGTAGCGGACGGCCTGCGACCGCTTGTTCTTGGACCGTCTGACCAATGGTCTGGCTAGAAATGACGATAGGCCATCGGTCAGGCTAGAAATGACGATAGGCCATACAGTATAATATGTTTTTGATGTTATTTTTCATTACCCTTTTTAACTATAATCAAACAGTAGTAGAATATCTTATTTCACTCAATTATTTCTATACATGTATTATTTTAATAGAGTACACAAAAGTATAATTGGTGATTGATTATATTATTTAACTAATTAATGAACATGCTTTGTAATCAGTTTCCATATCATTAACACAAAATGTATGGTCCCACCCTCGTCTACAAAATTAAGTTTTAGGTTTTAAGTGCAAGAATCATTACGTTTTGAACTCCATTTGTTAAAATTTAATTGCACTTTTATATTTATTTGAAATTTTACATCTTGTTTATAGATATATGTATGAAAACAGAGAAAATTTTCAACATTTTCTGTACTATAAGAAGCATAAAAAATAATAACAACGATTTCTGTAATAAATTAAAAATACAATTTGATGTTCCTAATTAAGTTACCAATGGCAAATTTTAATACGCTTTTTTTTCTTAAACTAATATTATCTGGAATAAAATCTTAATTAAATATACTAAGTGATACAAAGCCACCATTGTAGAGTAACATTTCCATTCCATATAAGGTTATTACATTAATACGAGTATCTTTGGACAATTATTTTCTTGAAATCCTTTTGAAATGAAATTTTCCATATACGTATAAATTGAGTTTCATAAGTTATTACATATAAATTTTCAAAATTTTTATTTTTTTGTAAATTAATTTTAGTTTATAAAAAAGAAGAAGTTCCTTTGAGTTTATTTTTGGTTATTTTTTCTTATATTACATATTATACGGTGAAACAACATAAGTCCTCTTAAAGTAATTTGTAAAAGCTTAAACAAAATTGTTGCGATAATAAGGGTGAATAATTTTACTCGTTCAATCTTCTAAATTTATAATTAAATATATGATATTTTCACTTTCGCGGCTCTTAAATTTATATAATACTAGTCTTCATTAAATATCACACTTATAAAGATATAGAAATTCACATAACTTTAAATGAAGAAGTGCATAAAGGTCTTTTGATTTTTTTTATTTTCTTTTCTTTTGTTCTTCTCATTCGTGTATGCAATGAATGAAGAGTGGGTGGGGACCTCAAAGTAGCATCTTCAAGGTAGGTCCTATAGAATCGTCTATGTCAACTCAAAATTTAGCACGCGTATCATTTAAATAAAAAAGCAAAAAGAAAAAGAAAAAAAGTGACAAAATTATTTGCCACCAAGACTTAGAAATTAAATGGAAATATAAAGATCTTAACTATTGCTAATGAAATTTCCTAATGACTTAGCCAATTTCTAAAATCTAAGACCGTAAAAAAAAATAAATTATGGCCTTGTATGAATCTTAATTCATTAGAATTAAAAAATTCAAGAGTCAATCGACTCTCATATTAAATAAGAATGAAAAGTTTAAAAAAATGTTAACTTAAGGTTTTAGGTTAAAATTGATATTAAAATATTAGATTTATGTCTTATTATTGTTGTTTTTTCTGAATGAATCATTATTTGAAAAATTCATAAGTGGTATTAGAGTTGAAAAATCATCTTGATAATTGACTTATACAAGTCAAAGTTACAAAAGTCTTTTTGACTCAAGTCAAGTATAGTAAGTATGTTTTGTTAAGATGAAAATAAGTAAATACTCTTGAAATGTTTTCATCACTACTAAAAAAACATAAATTTCTTATCAATTTTGCTGTAATTTTTTTTTTATAAAAAGTCCTTATAAAATTTGTTATGAAAAATAATTTGCAAGAAATTATTACAACTTTTTTTAAATTATTTTGTACAAAACATTTTTCAAACAAATTTTGTAAGTAATACTCACAAATTGAATAATTTAGTAAAAAATAGTTATCTACAAATGAATGACTTGTGAATTGAAACTCTAAAAAATAAACAAAAAAAAAAAATTACAAATTCTTATAACAATTTTTCAAAAAACCCTCAGATTTACATGGAAGGAGAAATATCAATGTAAATAAACTCACTTGAAAGAAAAATTATGGAAAAAATTTCTTGAGGAGAAATTATTGAAAATATCCGTAAGGTTTTGTCAATTTTTTGTGCATATTGGACTTATAAGTCATTATTGTTGACTAAAAAAACCCATGAATTATTTTGATTTTGGTATACTTCATGTCACCAACTTTCATAGTTCTCTCACCACTTCGTTGTCCCCACATACGTAATCAATATATTTTTTTTTTTCAGTTACTTTGGCAAAGCACATGCACACCTGAAACTCACACAGAACTGGTTTTGCATGTGAAGATTACACTGAAACGAATAATTTAGATATTTTGATGATGAAGTGATGGGATATGTTATTAGAAATTGATTGAAAAGAAGTGCCTCCATGCAAGATTTTTGCCTTCAAAAATTAATGAACGTCAGAATCACGGAATTAGGGTAACTTGCACAACTTCTTAGCTTCTTACGATTTATTTGTTCTGTTCAAGAAATAAACGAACACAGTATATTAATTTAGCATGATATAAATACACTAGATATTTGTTTAGGTCCACATTCAACATAAATTCACATTTGAAGAGAAAAAAATTTCGGATCAATAATTTTATGACTTTATTATAAGAAAAAACTACATTAAGATATTTGACGATTATTTTCGATTCACTCATATGTAATTGTTAATCGACCATTTTGTAAAAATGCGATGACGGGTAAAAAGTGCATCCTTAGCTTGACTTATTTAACTAATGATAAATAAGGGAAATCTTTCATCTCACTCACATTCATATCAAAGTGGTTGATGATAACACTTTCTAATGAGTTGAAAATAACATTATGTTGGTCAAGTTCAACTTCGTTCAAACCAATTACATATATTTTATTATATATAGAGAGGATACATGAATAAAATAAAATAACAAGTTCATCATATAACATCTCTCTTATATCTATCATATATATTATATATCTCATATTTTTACGATCCTTAAAAATTCCCAACACCCATACTATTTCATACTATAATTATATAACCTCTAATATTTTATATTATAATTTGACTCTTAAAATTCAATAAGTTTGTATCTCAATTAAGTCCGCATCAAACTTATCATAATGCACACTTAAGTAAATATTTAATGTATAAGAGATGTTTAATGATATTGTCTTGGAATATTTTAAAGTATATCAAATGATCTTTCACTGACACAAAAAAGCCCTTTAACGTCACACCAATAATGTCTGCCTAAAAAAAGCACAACGTTAAAAATGACCGTGACATTTTTGTAAATAACGGGACCTTTTTAACGTCTGACGTGGAGCGGGCAGACGTCACTTAACGTCTGTTAAAAGATACTCCGACGTCACTCAAAAAAGGACGTCGAACCCCAGCGCGACAGACGTCCCTTGACGTCAGACCAGGACGCGCCAGACGTCCCTTTACGTCGGACCAGGACGCGCCAGACGTCACTTAACGTCGGATACCACACCCCCGATGTTAAGTTTTGGTTTATCTTTGCGCGAAACGCAGAAACCCTCACGCTGTTCATCGTTTCCGCGAGAGTTCCCGCCGGCAACGCCATTTCCGACCCCCTCCAGGTGAGTTTCGAAAGGTTTTCGCCATCAAACTTGTTGGGGTTTGATTATGGGTTGATTTTACGCGTTTTGAACCAATTATTTTCCGTTTTCATCCCCATTTGCAGCGTTTTGAGATTCGTCCCACTTGCTCTTCGTTCCCATTTGCCCAGCAGTGTGCGAAGACCCTAGACTCCCTCTCAAAGTTTGTCTTTCAATTAGAAGATGTTAGTTTTTCATTGTATGTATATATTTGTTCATTGTATGTATAGAATTATTTGTATTTTTTTATAAATGTCATTATAGTTTTAGTCTTAGACTATTTTTTTTGTTAATTTTTTGGACTATTTTTTTTATTTAAAATTTTAGAATAATATTTGTAAAATTACAAAATAAAATTATATTTATTATTAAATATATGCATGCTTAAATAATTCTCATTGCATTTTATTTTTGAATATTATTGTTGTAGTATTATTTTATATATGTAAATTTATTATACTTATAATAGTATAGTGATAATATAGTGAGCGAAACTTAGTTCGCGTTTGACAATTTGTTTCCTGTTTAATTAGAATCTTACAATTGATAGGAATATATTAATTTTTCCTATTATCATATTTATAATCTTATTATGTATGTAAGTATATGAATAAAAATAGCCAATATTTGTTTATTGCAACAATTTTATGTAATTAATTGTGTTTAAAATCTCTTCAATATTTTTCTTATCTTTTCAGCTTTTATATATTAGACTCTTTCAGAATCTAAATTTTTACTAAAACATTTTAAAAATATTATTTCTACCACTCACGTTGATATCCACCAAAAACTAAAACAATAAATCGAGTTATGATAACAGGTTAACATATACTAGCACTGAAATTACTTAAAAACATATCTAGTTAATATTAGGAACAAATTAAAAAAAAACAAAAAAATAACTTAATATTATTAGCTAAATTAACATTTTTCTAATCTTAATAACTCAACATTTTTTTAATCTTAACAACTTAATTAGACTAGTCCTATAACCATCACAAATATTGTGGTAACAAAAATATTGAGGCCATATTAAATATTAAATCTTTTGTCCCAAAGTATCATCAGTCAACATGGTTTGACTTCAAAGTGTGGAACATTTAAGAATAAGAAGACTTGCATGTCACTGTAACAACAAAAGAATAATTTCAAAATACAACAACCAGTTTATGTGAAGTTAAGGATTTCTATGCATATAGTTACATGAACAACATAATTATATATATATATATATATATATATATATATATATATATATATATATATATATTATTTACAATATTATGTTTCTATTAGAATTTTTCATAATTCATGATTCATTATAAAATTTTATAAGAAAAAAATTTCTTTTATATTTTTTTCTAAAATTCTAATTGACAAATAATTTTTTTTAGATATAATTATCTTTTATAAAATTATAAAATTTGTAAATGTTTCTTATCAAATTTTTCGAGAAAAGTGTTTTGCATAAAATATTTTAAAAAAATAGTAGCAATTCTTTAAAAATTATTATTCATAATAAAATATATAATTATTAGTTAAAAAAAAATCAAAAGAAAATTGACATGTTTTTTTTTTTTCGTTTTTTAAGTATTATAACCCTAATTAATTTAACTTTCGGTTCCAAAATTCTGCAATTTGAGATAAGTTGACCTAATTAACCACTTTTAGAATCTAACTAGTTACTGAAAAATTCAGTACATATATATATTTTTTAATTAACACATCAACTGCTAAAAGATTAAAACAAATGGAAATGCTTTAGATGTACATTATAACATTTGTTTTACGATGAACGAAGAAAGCAAGACACGTCCACAAAAGAAGACAAAAACAAGAAACGTGATTTGAAGAAGTAAACGACAACCACAATTACTTTAAATAACCACAAACAAATAAAATACTATATTAAATATCTTCTGAGAATTGAAATGAGTATTTATTAAATTAAGGTCATCAAAACGATGAAGTAGACATCGTAAATAAATTTAGTTTTTCCTTTCTTACATGATCTATCTTTCCTTTCCACCATAATTGATCGAAAATATAAGTTAAATATGTTTTTTGTCCCTCAAGTTTCAGTGAATTTTGAAATTAGTTTCTGTTCGAAATTTTATACAAATTTAGTCCTTGATCTTTATAAATGAGTGAATTTAGTCATTCTTACCAAATTTTGTTAAGTTTATTTGATATTTTAAATGTATTTAATGATAATATTTGAGTTAACATTGAAGCAAAAATGTGTCAAACGGTTTAAATAATTCAAATACTATCATGAAATGAATGCACTTGAAACATCAGATAAACTTAACAAAAATTTGTTAGAAGGACTAAATTCACGCATTTTTAAAGATGCAATATTAAATTGGTCAAAATTTTTGAAGAGTGACTAATTCCAAATTTCACTGAAACTTGAGAGACCAAAAACATATTTAACCCAAAATATATTAATCATGTGGTGAAGATATAAATGAATATAAATATCATCTTATAAATCAATTTTGTAAAACATAACATCGTCTTACAAATCAATTTTATTAGATGGAGTGAGTCTTAAAAGTTGATTATTTAAAAATATAGTAATAGATATTTTATTGTCTAATAATATTTTCCACTTTGCTAGCATGCAATCATGTGGTATGTTTGAGTTGAGGAAGTGGAGTGGGGTTATGCTTATATGGAAAGTTGAACTTTTGCAGCCATGAAATGGAGTGGGTTCTCTGCTTACATGAAAAGTTGAACTCTTACCAATATGGAGAAGACAACGAAATTTGTTATGGCCCATCGACACTCTTTCCATAGCTTTGTGCCCTCTTTTCAACAAGACACAGTTTCTCCACTACTATCATTCATTCTTTGACATTAATTCTAGCTATCTCACCACTTTTAATTCACTAGTTAATAATCTTTCATATACTTTTACTAGGACCAGTGTGTTTAGTACATGTTAAATGTTAAACGTAAAACTTTTGGTGCAATTAACAATTCATTTCATGTTCCGGACTTCAAAAATAGACAATACCACTCTGATTGAGAAGTGGCCATGGAGAAACGAGAGAGGAGAAGAACAGTGGATCAAGACTAATCTGATTATGTTAAGAAGTGAACTTTAAATCTATTTCAATTTCACAAAATATCGTGAGATTTACACAAACTTATATAATATGAAATTACCTTATCTTTAGTCGATATAAGACTTTGAACCTCAATATATATAATTTTATTGTTGTTATTGGAGAGCAAACATAAATATATTTGGCATAAAGTGAACAGAATTAGTGTTAATAAATATGAGAGCAACGACAATTTAATGACAAGAAGGGAATAAATGTGGGGTAATGTGTGCAAAAAGCATGCGCCAGTAACATTTTTTTTTTTCATTTTTTTACGGAAGACGGCCCTAAAAATTGAAGTGGTGAGTGTTTGGTTGAAAAAAATTTGAAGGAAAAATAATCTGCACTCTTTTGAAAGAGAAAAAAGGAAAAATGGGTAAGGGTCGGTAGTGTTGTTATGATTTTCTAATCATGATAGGATCGACAATTTTATGGTCATTAGTGACACTCCACGTATTTGGCATTTGAATGCATAATAGTTTCATCAAATTATCTTCTTTGGTAAACTTGGAGGAAGTGAAACAACCTTAAAAGGTGCCATGAAATGGAAAAAATAAAAAATAAAAAAATTACAGTACATATGAGTATATAATGGTGTGCACTGTGCGCAAGCATGGTGCATCATTTTTACTAAACCTATTTATTGTTCCCCAACTCTCGACTTTGTATGTTTGGAAAAGTGTCATGGATCCGCAAGAAGATAATAATATTTTGACCGATTTTTTGTTTTATTTATTGATTATTTATTTTAATTCTTTTAGGGATAATGTGATACTGTTAAAAAATTTTATATTATATGAGATTTTTTTTGTAAATTTATTAAAATATTTGTAATAAAATATTTTTTTTTGTTATTTTTTTTAAGAATCTTAATTGATAAATAATATTTTTATAAATAATTATTTTTTATAAAATTATAAAATTCATAAATATTTTCTATAATTTTTTTTTTGTGAAAAATGTTTTATACAAAATATTTTGCAAAACAATTACTGTAATATTTTTTATAACAAATTTCTATGAAAAATTTTTAAAACAAAATTGATAAAAAATATGATTTTTTAATAATGTAATAATATAAAAGGAGAATTGAAATGACAAGTTAAAAATAAATAAAAAAATAAATCAAAATATCAATATAGAAAAAAGAAAAAGTAGGATATAATATTAGTCTGGGATAAACCCAACTCTATTGTGTATCCGGTACGAAGGAAGTACTCTACAGTTCAGACCAAATGAGTAAAAGAACCCTAGTGTTTCAACCTTCAACTAATACGTTGTACTTGAAAAAACAACAGTAACATGATAGCCATGAAAGGGTACCATAAGAAGGTTCAGGGAAAGTTTATGAACAAGAATATATAAGTAAACTATATATATAATAAAAGGGTATTATTCACTAACGGTTGATTCACACGTAATTTTAAAAATGTAAAAGTTTAATTTAATTTAATTTCACAAAATTGATTTAAAATGACACCAATAACATAAAAGGTTTAAGATATTTATATCATACATGCATGTATCCACAGAGATATATAGTACCAATACATACTAAATTTTTTTGTTCAGTATTATAGCATTTGAAGCTAACTTAATTTACTAGGGTAAAGCTAAAAGGGCCTGTGATTGCTTCTCGAAACGAAAACCATTTCCCATGGAGTCATCAGCAGACCAGACAAAGATACCATGAAGCTTATTCTGAGTCTTTAACGTATGACATGCTGTGAAGAACCCATCATTGGGAGCCAACCCACCACTCCCATCACTGATGAAACTCACCAGCACCTTTCCACCTTCGTAATTCGAACTCTGCGTGTTGAAGTAGTCGATGAACTGTGCCACACCAGTGCCCTTGTCGTACGCATAAAACTGAAAGTTAACGTAGTCGATGAGGTTCCCGTAACTCTTCCACAAGGCCAAGTAGTGGCTCTGAACTTGGTCATCGTCGAAAGGAGCAATGGACGCAAACTCTATGACCCCGTTCGATTTCAGCGTCTTGATGAGCCTCCCCACGCACTCCGAGAACGTTTCGGGGTCCGTTTTGAAGTGCTCGTAGTCGATGTCGATTCCGTCCAAGTTGTACTCTTTGATTATGGTGGTGAGTGAAGAAACGGCGTTGGAAAGCCAGGAATCGATCGAAGAGGGGTTGAAGTAAGCGGAGCCTCCTCCCACGCTGTCTCCTCCGAGACTCAGGGCTACTTTTACGTTTGGGTTTTTGGCCTTGATGGCGGAGACTTGGGTAGGGTTAAGGTTGTCGGTGTCCCAAAAGACGTTGAATTTTCCGTTGGTCGGAGAAGAGGTTGATGCGGTGTCGTAGTCGATGGCGAAGGAGAGAATGAAGTGGAATTGGACACTTGGGTTGATGGGAACATCGGAGAATTTAACGTTGTTGAACTCCGCTCCTATGTATTCTCGGAATAGGTTTGAACTTGGGGTGGAGATGGTTCCTGCATGGGTTGATGTGAGTAACATGAAGACCAAGAACAAGGGTTTTAAACTGATTCTGGTCATGGAAATTCTCATTTTCATTGAGTTCAGAGTTTTTTACTGTGATATGCTTGGTGATGATGATGATGCTTCGTTTGATAAAAGCTTATATATAGTAGTTTATGTATAGTTATGAACATAGCGGATGAAAAAATAAAATAATTGGATGCATGTCGTGCCCATAAGGTTGTTCTTCGTTTCAAAGAAAAAGTTGAATTCAATTATTTTAATTATGTGTTTTTTCATTGATGCTTGATTTGTTTTGTTGCTTACAAGATGTTTGTTTTACTGCATAACAAACATATTTGACTCTTATTTTAGTAAAGTTAGAGTAAAATATCATCTATATATAATTAAAATTTGAAAAAAAGAATGCGTATATTTATTATCGAATTAATTTCCTTCTCATCCAGAATATAATTATTATATTCACCTCTTCTCATGAAAATTTAACCACCTGAAATGTATACATAAAAAAAAAATTATTACATTCCATCAGACATTCAAGTTTTCTTTTCATACAAAAAAAAAATATATGTGGTGACTCCTCTCAATTTTCATACCATTTGTAAATAAGTACTATTATTTTAATACCCAACCAATTTTCACATGTATTCTACATCTATTGTTTTATTTTTGAACCACTTTTTTTAATACAAAAATTAATTTTTTTAATATTCAAAATACTTTTAAAAGTGGATTGTCAACTAATTGATTATATATAAAAAAAAAATCTTGGGATTTATGGTAAACAGTGTAATCTCAAAATTTATAAATTCAAATCAAATTATATTTTACATTCTTACGGAAACAAATTTAAAAAGGGAAAGGAAAACAACTGATTTTGAAGTTTAAATTATTAAAATGAGTATTAAAATAATGGTTGTGAAATGATATGCATGGCCAATCAATGAGAACGAGAAAGTGAGTACATTTGAAGTCAAGAACTGAAATATATAGTATGGAAATAAATAAAACAATTTTACACAATAATAATACATGCTTGAGTAAGTTTACAGTGAACCATGATGGAAAATATGGGTACATATTTTTCGATATACAATATATATTAACTCGTTTACATTTTTATCTAAAATTTGTACTTACAATTACCCCATAAAATACAATAAAAGAACAAAATATGAGTGAATTTAGTAAGAAATTAAAAGAAGTAGAAGAAAAAGAAAGTAGTTAAGAGAAGTGGGTAGGTGTTGACAAATAAAGAAATATATAGCAAAAGAAAATATTTAGGATAAAGTTACAAAAATAGAGAACATGTTTGTTTTTGGTTTGTTGGGGAGTACACGGCAACCTTAACCTAAATTATCTTGGAAGGCAAAGTGTCTCAATCCTCAATTCATCAAAATTTCAACATCAAATCCATTTTTCTGGGCAATGAAGTTACTTGAGAATGTAACAAAATAAAAGTCTTATATTATTATAAAGAGGTGTTATGTTGAAGAATTGCAATATAAAATCAAGAAATTTGGGCCCACCTTTGTGTCTCAAGCCCAATCCAATCCCTTTGTTCTCCTTTCCCGGCCCAACCGTCTCCTCCATTCCTAGATATCTTCACATATAAGATTTGTAGACCAAAAGGAAAGTTAAAAAAAGTAATTTTTGTATTTTATAAAAAAAAGTTAAATGGTAAAATAGTGAATATAAAGTGTTTGATTGAGTAATTATTAATAGGCCAAAAATTATAATAGTTAATCATTGTACCATTTTGGCTAAGAGCATAACTGTCAAAAGGTCACGATTGGATCGTTTAACTTCTATCGTGAGATAATTAATATTATTTGTCACGAATAAAATGTTCATAAAAATTTATTGGATGATAAAATAATAATGTCCAAAAGAAAAATATTGATAATTTGGTTGCACCATATACACACAATTGTGTATTATGAAAAAATTATAATTGGAATTTGAATAAATTAAAATTAGGGTTTTCATCGTATCTTTCTCTTTGATTACTTGCTATTATGTTGACCATAGTTAAGAGATTGGTTAAATTAAACTCTTGTGTGTTTTTAAGGATGTTTAGTTAAGTTAGAGTTATTTCAGGGATATTTGGATTCAAGTTGTTGTTAATTTTTCTTTTATTTTCTATGTATGGAGTATACAACATAATTGTATTTTTCAATTGAGACCGTTTAACTTTTCTTTCATTTTTATATTAAATTTTGTAGCCATTTTACTTGTTTTTACATATTACTAAAAGTCAATGTGTTATGATTAATATAAATTGATATTATATTCAATGTAAAAGGATAAACAATTGGATAAAACTCCTAATATTTTATATCCTATCGCTTATGACGACTATCTATTCAATGCGTATTTATTATATATTATTAATTAAAGTTTCATTTTATGTTAATTTCAATATTTCACTATTTTTTTTACGTAAGTAAATAATAAGATTAAATAAAATGATAACACATTTCCCAATTATTTAACTGTAGTTTAACCTACTGAATGAAAAATACTTGATAAAAAATTATAAACAAATTTTAAATATTCAATCACCAACAAAATTTTAAAAAATAATGAAAGTCATAAATAACTTAAAAATCACTTGAATTTCTTCTTAATCGTTGACATAAATTATAACCAACAATTTAAACATTAACTAAAGAATAAATCAAACTTGTTCTTGAACTAACGGTAAACAGTAGCAGTAAGAAACAGAGAATTAGTGAGTTGAGTGTTAACATTTTTGTTTTTTTCAAAAAAAAAAAAAGAGGTTTTGTTTTGATTATCGCGTGTTTGTTTTTGTGTTGGATGTAACGGTCGCGTGATGCCATAAACGTCCCAGGTTTAACGCCGTTATCCTCGCCCATTATTTTCCGATTGCACTCCCTCTGTTTTGAAACGTCTCTCCACTCGTAACAACATAACGGTAACGCCTCCTTCAGTTTCCATTTCTTCTCTGTTTCCATTTTCACTTTCTCCCTTTGTCTTACCTTTTCTTCCAGCTTCCATAACAGAGACACCACTCCCTCTTTCACTCTCTCTCACTCACTCACTCACATATTATATTATTTGTCATCTCTCTCTAGAATAAAGTTTCTGACACTGCAAAATTCCATCTGAATAAAACAACCTAACTAACTGCACATTCTAAGATAACCATTATTCTTCTTTCGGATTTCAGTTTCACATTCATTTTGCTACCATTGCTTCCGATTTCAATTCTTCAGCGAGGTTTCAACTTCGAATTTGTTTGGTGCAATGGAGCTTCCTCAGCAGAGAAGAGGAGGATTGGTGCCGTTATCGCCGTCGCAGACGGCGCGCTCAGGCGACAAGCTGCCGCGAGATCTGCGATCTGCAGATTCTAATTCCGGTGGTCACAGCAAGTTCGATAAGGACAAAGGCGTCAATGTGCAAGTGCTCGTTCGTTGCAGGTCACTGAGTCCAGCTCCGACTTTCACTTCATTGAGTTCGGTTCGTTTGTGACTCGGTAAAAGTCGCTGATGGAGTTTATTTTGCTTCTTCTTTTGTTTAGGCCGTTGAGTGAGGATGAAGCGAGGTTGAACACGCCGATCGTGATTTCGTGTAATGAAGGTAGAAGAGAGGTTTCGGCTGTGCAGAACATAGCAAACAAACAGATCGACAGAACCTTCGCATTTGACAAGGTTTGTCAAATTTGTTCGCGTTTTGCTTTTTTATATGATGACTTTTTTGGTAATGTAAACTTCGAAGAGTTACTGTTTTTATTGTTTGGAGTGTGGATTACTCTGGATTTTAAGAATTCTTCGTTCTGGTGAAAATATTTATATTCTTGAACTGAATATGGAATGATCGAGTAGCTCATTAGTTACTTGCTTCGTTCTCTATCCATCATAAATAATAGTCATGGCAACGAACTATTACTCTCTTTCTATCTTTTTATTTGTGGATTCTTCACTTGCAATCGTGCATTCATCGGGATTGTGTTTCTTATGGAATAGGTTTTTGGTCCGAACTCCAAGCAGAGTGAACTGTTTGAGCAGGCCGTGTCTCCTATTGTGAATGAAGTGCTTGAAGGCTATAACTGCACCATTTTTGCGTATGGTCAAACAGGGACAGGGAAGACGTACACAATGGAAGGAGGTGCAAGAAAAAAGGTAATATATTTTTGATTGCATAGCTTTTTATAGTATTTCTTGTTGCTTTGAGCTGAATCTGTTCCTTTCTATGTTTTTGGTTATGTAGAATGGTGAGTTTCCCAGTGATGCTGGTGTCATCCCAAGAGCGGTGAAGCAGATTTTTGATATATTAGAATCTCAGATTGCCGAGTATAGCATGAAAGTAACGTTTCTAGAGCTTTACAACGAGGAGATAACTGATCTTTTGGCCCCTGAGGAGACTTTAAAATTTGTGGATGACAAATCTAAGAAACCAATAGCTCTCATGGAGGATGGAAAGGGGGGAGTTTTTGTTAGAGGTTTAGAGGAAGAGGTTGTTTGCACTGCAAATGAAATTTATAAGATATTGGAAAAGGGCTCTGCGAAAAGGCGAACAGCTGAAACTCTTCTAAACAAACAAAGCAGTCGCTCCCACTCCATATTTTCTATCACGATCCACATTAAGGAGTGTACTCCAGAGGGTGAAGAAATGATTAAATGTGGGAAGCTAAACCTTGTGGACCTTGCAGGCTCTGAGAATATTTCACGTTCGGGTGCAAGAGAGGTATGAAATGATTATGAGTTTTATTTTGGGCAGTGTCCATTAAAATGATATAATTTGGAACAGTACGACAGCTTTACTGTGTTGTTACAATATTGATATTGGAAAAAGTACCCCTCGTCTATTTAGTCATCTTCAATTCTGGCATTATCTTTAGCTTACTTTCATTTTTTTCTTGACATTTGTCTGAAAAGAGTAAAATGGTATTGCCTTTTTGAGCTTCACTAGTGAGAAAATGCTCGCAGGGAAGAGCAAGAGAAGCTGGGGAGATAAATAAAAGCTTGCTTACTCTTGGTCGAGTGATTAATGCTTTAGTGGAGCATTCAGGTCATGTTCCTTATAGGTAAGAGTGACTAACGTTCTGGTTATCTCTCGTTTGCATCTCTTGATTCTATTTTCAAACCCGAGGAAAAGGCTTTTGTGTTATCAAGTTGTCCCGTTATATCAGGGATAGCAAATTAACAAGACTGTTAAGGGATTCCTTGGGCGGTAAAACCAAGACGTGCATTGTTGCTACAATATCACCTTCTATTCATTGTCTGGACGAAACTCTTAGTACCTTGGATTATGCACACCGTGCCAAAAATATCAAGAACAAACCAGAGGTGATTTTCATTGTTCCTACTTTTCTTTGTCAACCATACCATGCTTTTTTCTTTCTTATCACAGATCCGCATTGGAACATATCTAATAGTTTGGAGTTCAATACTTTGTTAGATCAATCAGAAGATGGTGAAATCTGCACTCATTAAGGATCTGTATTCTGAAATTGACAGGCTGAAGCAAGGTTGTCGAGTGTTTACATATTAAAATATTTTATGTTTCACCTCGCATGGTCCCTCCTTCGGTTTTCTCTAAACAGAGAAATTTGCACCATGTTAATAAACTACTTTTTATTTCACAGTTCTGTGCTGATTTTTTTTTTTTTTTTTATGTGGTTTGCAGAGGTGTATGCTGCAAGAGAGAAGAATGGAATTTATATACCGCGTGATCGTTATCTTCAAGAAGAAGTGGAGAAGAAGGTTTCTCTAACCGTGTCTTAACAAGAATTGTGAATAAAATTATGCTTTTGAGACATTACTATTGCTAAAAGTGTATATTCTATAGGCCATGGTTGAAAAGATAGAACGCATGGAACAAGAAGCAGAGTCCAAGGATAAGGTATTTTCCGTCGTAAGTTATTCCAATATGGGTATAGTCACTTGAATATTGAAAAACATTTCATTAATTGTGAGCAGCAACTGGTGGAACTTCAAGAACTCTACAATCGTCAGCAACTTTTGACAGTCGAGCTAAGTGATAAACTAGAAAAAACTGAGGTAAAAAAACGTTCACAAGAGATGGCTGTACACTAACTGATTTTTCTTTATTTTGAACTTCTGATCTGGTTCAAGAATTAAATTTACTTATGGTACATGTTATCTCAGAAAAGTCTTGAAGAAAATGAGCAGTCATTATTTGAACTTGAGGAAAAGCACACACAAGCAAATGCAACAATTAAGGAAAAGGAATTTCTAATATTTAATCTACTGAAATCTGGTTAGTGACGTTAATTGTAACTCCTATTCTGTATCAACCAGCTGTTTGAATATACCTTCTACCACTTTTTTTGGGTTGGTTGTTCAAAATCATTTTCTCCTCATTCCAATGTGTGATTTTTCTCCGTTCTTTGCATCTTCCAGAAAAAACACTCGTGGAGCATGCAATTGAGCTACGAGCTGATCTTGAGAATGCTGCATCCGATGTGTCGAACCTGTTTTCTACAATTGGTTAGAATCATTTTTCAACTGGTAATTTTATTGGGCCTCAATTAGAGGGAACAACTTGACATCACATAAATTTGTTTTTTTAACCTTTAGAACGGAAGGATAAAATTGAAGAAGGGAACAGATTACTTATCCAGAAATTTCAGTCTCAGTTAGCTCAACAGCTAGAAGATCTGCACAAGGCTGTTGCAGCATCTGTAATGCAACAAGAGCTTCAACTGAAGGCAATGGAACAAGACATGCACTCTTTTGTATCAACAAAGGCAGAGGTGGGTTTCCATTTACCAATGATGATTGTTATTTGTCTTATCAGATTAACAGAATTGTTATTGTTTCCCTCTTTCAGGCTATTGAAAATCTTAGAGTACAGGTAGGAAAACTGAAAAACATGTATGGTTCCGGCATTACAGTTTTGGACAGTTTAGCTGAGGAGCTTAAAGGAAATAACCAGTTAAATTTTGGAGAGTTGAATTCTGAAGTTGCCAAGCACTCATCCGCCTTGGAGGATGTAAGTGTCTGACACTTCCTAGTTTATTGATTCAATATGAGTTTCTTGGTGCATTTACTATAATTTTTGTTCTTCAGCTGTTTAAAGGAATTGCATTGGAAGCTGATTCATTACTGAAGGATCTTCAAAGTAGTCTCCAAAAGCAAGAGGCAAAGTTAACTGATTATGCTCGACAGCAAGAAGCGGTGCGTGATTTCTTGTTTGTTGGGTGAACTTCAGAGTTAGAGATGATAAATTCTATTTATTGAATGCAGGCACATGCCAGAGCAGTCGAGAATACACGTGCGGTATCTAAAATAACTGTGAACTTCTTTGAGACATTACACATGCATGCATCCAATTTGATTCAAATTGTGGAAGAATCACAATGTACCAATGACCAGAAATTGTACGAACTCCAAAAGAAGTTTGAGGTGACTGAAGTGCCTTTTTTGTGGCATTTGCACAAATCACGATTGGAAATTTCTTGATACTCCTTTGCCTTTTAACATTTACCCCTCTCTTATTGGGTGTAGGAATGTACTGCATATGAAGAGAAACAACTGTTGGAGAAAGTGGCAGAAATGCTTGCTAGCTCTAGTTCTAGGAAGAAAAAACTGGTAGCGGTTTCTTTTAGACAATCTGATCTTCCTTACGCTAGCTTCCGTTACAACCTGACTGCAATGCTAGCTTCCGTTACTACCTGACTGCAATTTCTTACCGTTCTTTATTTGCTTGTTTAGGTCCAAATGGCAGTTAATGATCTTCGAGAGAGTGCAAACGCTAAAATCAGTAAGCTGAGGCAAGAAACATTAACCATGCAAGATTCCACTTCTTCTATCAAAGCAAAATGGAAAATTCACATGGAAAAAACGGAGTCCAACTATCATGAGGATACTTCAGCGGTAGAATCTGGAAAGAATGACCTTGTGGAGGTTCTTCAGTACTGGTATGGAATATGGATATTTTGTTCTTATTATTCTCTTTTTGTTCACTGAGCCCTACCCTAACCAAACAATTGCACAGCCGCAAGAAAGCCGAAGTAGGCGCACAGCAGTGGAGAAATGCTCAAGAGTCCATACTTAGTCAAGAGAAGAGAAATGCTGCTTCTGTGGACACTATTATTCGGTAGGTTTTTCATTCCTTGCTAAGATAAAAAAAATGCCACTATATTGTTTTATCTATCTGTTCATCTTTTTTCCAATTGCTTTCGAACAGGGGGGGAATGAAAGCTAATAATGTCGTACGAGCCCGATTCTCAGGTGCTGCGTCAACTACTCTTGAACATGCAGAAATAGCAAACACGGATATTAAATCTTCCATTGAACGTAAGTACTAGCGTTCATATCTATGTTATGCACCACAAAATGCCTTGGTAGATTATGCCACAAATGGCACTTGACAAATTATTTATGGTTGCCAGATTCATTGCAACTTGATCGCGACGCCTGTGGGAATATAAACTCTAGGATTATCCCATGCTGTGGTGACTTGAGAGAATTGAAGGGTGGTCATTACCATAGAATCATAGAGATAACTGAAAATGCAGGGAAATGTCTTCTCAGTGAATACGTGGTAAGGGACTTAAATACCCCTTAGTATGCACATATATAGATTCTGGTAACGAAAAATCTTTGTGTCTGTCTTGTGGATTCTAATATTGTGTTTAAACTGCTATGTGAAATACAGGTAGATGAACCATCTTGTTCAACACCCAGAAAGAGACCCTTCAATCTTCCCAGTGTTTCGTCCATAGAAGAACTAAGGACCCCACCATTTGAGGAACTGCTGAAATCATTCTGGGATTCTAAATCTCCAAAACATGGAAATGGTGATGTTAGATACATTGGGGCATATGAAGCTGCACAATCTGTAAGGGATTCCAGACTTCCTCTTATAGCAATCAACTAGAGCAGTCAAAATTCTGTAAATAGTATAGTGTTCCAATGTATTTCCACACAAATTACAAATTCGTTTATTTTTTATTTTGGAAAGAGAAAGAATGAACAAAAATACAGCAATATATGATTTTTTTAATACAGATTGGTTCCACATGGATACATTTATAGTTTTATATTAAAAGTGGTTTTAGGTTTTTATGATGGTCAATCTCCTCAATCTATTGTAATAATAGAATTCCAACAACATCAAAGTGAAATTATAATCAGAGTGATGCTACTTTATGTAAGGATCATCCCAAACCATTGAATTGTCCACACACGTTTCCTTGCTTAGAAGCATGATGAACATCAACATTTTTTCTGTATCAGCTTTGTATATCACTAGAAATAAGTTCCACTGTCTTACTCACACAGTAAGTTTTTGGAAAAAATAAAGGTAAATATGTAAAATATAAATATAAATATTTAGTGTGGTAATTTTTCTTTTGTCCTCTTCCCAGTAATAGTGTGCCAAAAATAATTTGTTGAAAAAGGAAATGTGTGTTTTTTTTTATGTATATTATCAAACCCAATTTTTCCGCAACTCTTCTGTTTTATGCCATAATAGCAAATCTTCCAAAACCAGAAAAAGAAAAGAAAAAATACATTAAAAAATTTGGTGGATATTGAATTAGTAAGAGAAACAAAATTGTGAAGTAAAATAAATAAATTTCAAAGAAACAAAACTTAGTATTGTATGAAACAATAAAATAAAGGCAGTTTCTTCTTGCATCCAATGTTTTCTTCCTGCACTCCATAATCAAATTGAGAAGTCAACTTTGTCCTCATCTTCTTCCCTCTCCTCTCCCACTGCAGTTTCATACCCTATCTTGAGCTTTCTTGAGGAACCATACATTTTTTCTCAAAAATACTAGGCTGCTGGTTTATTGATCCTAAACAACTGATGTCCGTTTAACGTCTCTCAGAATTGATGTTTAAAATCAGTGAAATCTTAAGTTTTAAATGTGCATTATAGATCGTATAATTCATAATATAAATTATATTTTAGATTTTACATTTCCTAATGTAAAAGTTATATTATCGACTGTTTTATAAATTTGTATTATAAATTATATAATTCAAAATATAAAATTATATTATGAATTGTAAAATTTAAAATATAATTTAATATTATAAATCTTACAATTTGAATTGTAAATTTATTAAAATTATGTAATTCAGTATATTTACATATTTCACTATTTGAAACTATAATTATAACATTATAACATGAATATAATTGAAATTTTGAAAATTATGGGACTGTAGAAAGAAAATATGGGGGTGTAATAAGAAATCATCTCAAAAGTAAATCTTATACAAGAAAAATAGCTATATATCTCGTTCTTATTGAAAAAAAAAATAGATATTAAATATATTTGTATATTTGTGAAAAGGAGAATTAATAATTTTATCAAACTAGAAGGATAGGAGTTGTGCACTGTATATTGACATTTGTATTACCTTCAAACTATAACTTAAAAAACAATAGTTTTATAATAAATGTTTTAGAAAGTAGTTATTAGTTTTAAATTGATAAATTTTATGTTTACTTAGTAAAAATGGTTCAATTGCATGTTTCATTAAATTATTTAATTTGTTAAAAAATAAAAATAACATTAAAATCTATAATCTATAATATATAATAACACAAATGTCAAATCCAAGCAATGTTGATGTTTTATTTATGATATTCTATTATCAAGATCCAATTCATAATATTCTATGAGTTATTTTCTCCGTCCCTTTTCGTTTTCTAATTTTATCTTTAATTATTATTTTAAAAATTAATTATTTTATAATTAATTTATCTTTAACCATTTTTAAAAATGTATTTTATTTTGATTGTTATTCTTAAAAATTATTTTTTAACAATTATTCAATTTTAAAATTTATTATAAATATTTTGAAAATAAATAATATTAATCTTAATTTAAAATTTTACAAAAATTAAAAAATACGAATATACACCTTATTTTTTTCGTTAATGTGTGATTTTATATCCATGCTTTAAACAAATTTATTTCACGGTGTATTAAAAAACAACTTATTGTTAATTTGTTAACTTCTGCATTATAATATCATAAGTTAATATACAAAATAAATTTATATTTATTAAAATTAAAGTGAAATAAATAAATAAAATAACTAACAAAATAATTATTATAATAGTTTTATAAAAAATATATAAAAATAATAGTTTTTAAAAATAAATAAAAAATTAAAAAAAATATAGACATAAAATAGAAAATTCTACTTATATATAATTATAGATATATAAATATTTGTAAGTGTTTGTAACACAAAAAAAATAATGTTTTAAAATCACAAAAATAAAAGAGAAAAATAAATGAAAAAATAATATATGTTTGAATTATACATAAAAAATATATGTTTGAGTAAAAAAACAAAATTTCATGGACTTGAACGTTTTTTTGGTTACAAATCCATGCAAAACACAACAAAGAAAAGTAAATTTGGAAACTGTAAAAACAAATAGGACAAAACTTCAGAAATTTATATCAAGATAAAAAAATTGATAAAATAGTACACATATGAAAATACACGATAGCAAGAAGTTTATAATACATTTTCAATGAAAGATATTAGAGAAAAATGTGTAATTGAATCACACCCATACAAACAATAATGTTAAAAAAAAAAATCAAATTATTTAAAATTTGAGATATTTTTAGAGAGCAAATATAGTATAAAACACACATATTAATTATTAGTAAACACAATTTATGAATAACTACATAAACACATGCATGATAACGCCGATGTTAGTGGCGGATATTGACCAATAATTTTGGGAGAGCCAAAATAATATATTCAAAATTCAAAATTTATATATTTAATTAGTGTAACTAATACAATAAAAGTAAAAATGAATAAATAATTTACTATAATTGTACATACAAAAGAAATCACACATATGTAAAGGATTGTCCTTCGTTCTTTTAGATTTTTGAACTCATCAATAATTGAATTAAAACTAAAATTGTCAACTATTTATTTTTCAACGTAAATACAAACACCTTCCAAATAATTAATATAAAACACGTTCCTCTAATTGAACAATATAATCATTTGAATCATGATTCAAGATACGTTAAGATATAATATTGAATTTGAATTATTTTCATCGCCATGGATAACTTTTTTTTTACCACTTTTAACAACTAAATTCATTCTTTTATTCTACATCAATATATCTATTTCTTTTTTAAGTTTAAGATTAAAAAATGAAAAATTAAGAGTCACTGAAAGAAAAAATCAATGACAAACAAGTTTCAAATAAAAGATAGTTATAAAAAAACACATAGAACAATCATTTTTTTCTCTCATAATCATAAAAAAAAATAAATATAAGACTCATATGGTAAAAAATAATGTTAACTATTAAACAAATATTTCATTATCAAGTGATGATATCAAAAATTTACTTTTTTTTTTCACAAATGAAAAAAATAAATAAATGAGAAATGAGAGCAAAAATAACAAATTTGTATTTAACTGTTTTTTTTTCAAAATAAAAACAAAAGATCATAATAAGTTGTGAAAAACTTAAAAATACAATGAAAAGATAAAAAATATGTTAATAAATATTTTTATTTTTTATTATATTTGATTTTATATTTTATTATTTATTAATATTAAATGTTATATTAAAATAAATAAAAAATACTAAATTAAACTTCTATTTCACTATATATTACATATAATTTGAAAATTTAAAAAAATTTAAAAATAATTTATATATATATATATATATAATATAAACAAAATTAAAAAATTAAGGGGGCCATGGCCCACCCCTGCTCCAATAAAGGTCCGCCACTGTTCTCATAGATAGATAGACAGGGAGAAAATAAAGAAGGGCTAAGGTTGTATATAATGAAAAAGTTATCACTAGTCTCTTGTCAAATGGTTACTTATTTATCTTATAATATTGTTCCATATTTCCTGGCATGCAATATTTGCCGCAAAAAGTAAATTAAGCAATTAATCATGCTTTAAAAAGTGACAATCAGACCTATAAAAACTTGTAAGGTTGTATAATTAGACTGACTTGTTTCATTTTTATAATTCTTAATTAAAAAGAATTTAATCGTTATTAATTAGTTAACTAATGATATTAAAAAGAATTTGAATATAGCTTGAATAAGAATCAATTCTGTTATATTTATATATGAATTATCAGCAATATTATTAGTGGAAAAATGAATCGGAAACATAGAAAACACCATAAATAAATGTATATCTATGAAGAAGTGTTTTCCTCATAGTTCAATGTAAATGACTGTAGAATATAAATGTCATTAATTTTCTTTCCTTAAAAAATCTGCAATTCCATATACGGATGATCCTTAATGGATATCCTGTACAATTTGAAAAAAAGGGGCATCTATCCTAACCTGATTCTTAAGGGCCAAAATTGTGGGCATATACTGTACAGTGGAAAAAATACAGATCAATAGTAATGGAAAATGGTAAGGCACTTTAGATGGTAGGGCACCACAGTTGACCATACGCGCATCTATACATATCTCATCAATTTACAACAAATAATACAGGTACCCTTACCATTTCAGAAAGACCAAAGGTGCCTCATCAACTCTTGAACCTGCATGCTGAAAAGCATCAGATAAATGCGAAACAAAAATGTTCATCCAGTGCTCAAGTTAAATTTGGAATATTTCGGTGAGCATCAGCAAATTCCCGAACCAGCCGCTTTAGAACTCTGCCACCCTTCCCTTGCATATGTCCGAAATCGCTCTTTAATCCATCAGAGTTCTTGCTCTCGAGATAATCAGAGGCTGCATCAGCAAGTGCCTTTGACCAAAGTGGCACTATGGCCTCTGCTTCTCCATGGTTTAGGTATTCAGCAGGAAGAGCCTGAACCTGAAATCATAAATTGTCAATCAAGCTTAGAACGATGGCAGAAATTGTTCCAAAAGAAATGATAGTCACAAACTGATAAAACTACAAAAGTAAAATAGACAGTAACAGGTTTATACCACAATGAACCACTTAAGCAATAATAACTGGTACAATATACTAATCTAATTAATCCCACCTTCAATTACTTAAACCTATAATTCCAAAACAACACTTAACCACATACTTCTCCAGATTGTTCAAGAGTTCAACATGTTAACTAAATGAGCTTGAACATTCACCCATTCTTCCAAATTCAAACTTCATCCTTAACTTCTAGATTATACATTTAAAAAGCAGAATTTGCTTAAACTCGTAATTGAAGGTTACTAGGCTCTATTGCTTGTTTGATGAACTAGAGTTTGGACGAAATGATCTATATATGCCTCACTGTTTGCAGTCCAATCAACTGGCTACAACCTGATGCACCCAGCTATCTTGACCATATGCCACGTGAGGGTTTCACAGCCATAGTTAAAAAGAAAATCAAACCTTAAACAGATGGTTTCTTTATATAAGGAAAAACAAACAAATCAACAAAAAAGGAATGGGAGAGAGAGACCGCGTACTGCAGCCAGCCATGAAGTGTTTGCCAGCAAAGTATAGCCTTCCATGTTGTTCTTTCAGATAGTGTGCAAATAGCTGCTAGTTGTTGCAAAATTGTTGCACACTTATGAACCTATCATGTAAAAAGTAATTATTTTAGTCATGCATCAATCAAAGCTAAAAGTCTTCATGCATTAGGCTAAAAGAAGATGAAACAAACAAATGAAGTTAGGGAGAGGGAAAAGGAGAAACTAATATAAGAAAAATTCCAGATACTTTTAGATTATTTATGAACATCCGAAGACACCAATACTGCTAAGGAAAAGTCAGTTATATTTTCAATTTTCAAGTAAGGGATGAACCTGCAGAATAAAAAACCTGACTAAAACAACTAAAATAATCCTGGCAGGCAACAAAGATTCATTTTTTTGCAAAATGATGAGATGAAAGGGAAGATTCCAGCAAGAGAATGACTACTTAAGGATAATAAAGTAACCAAACCAGCATCAATTTCTCCACAGTTTACCATATTTCCTCTGAGAATATAATAGAAATTCACGTACAAGGATAGTCCAAAAAATTACCCGAGACATTGCAGACACACCAAGTAAAGCATACACCACATTAGATACAAGCCCCTCACCACTGTGAGATATGACGTGAATGGCTGTGATGTTGAATGATCCCTCAGTAATACAATTCATACATTCTAACAAAGAGACAAGGCCCACATCTAAAAAACCTGAAGTGTAAGGAAAATGATAGTCAACAAAGTACTGAGTATAAAAAAATGAGACATCATCTTACACTAAACAATATATGGACAAATAAATCTAGTCCACAGTACACCAACCTTCATGAAACAAAAAATCATTAAAAAATTAAATTTACGTGTGTGTGTATATATATATATATATATATATATAGTCAAATAAATATAAACATCACTGTTCTAGAATTTACTAAAATGTAATTTATTCCTAAAGTTGGTCTGACTACAGGGTTTTTATACATGGTTCATGATATTTTTCAGTTTCTTGTATTCTTATAATTAGATTTTAGTATCATTTCCTCTGCACAAAAAAAAAAGGGTTTTACATTTAAAACGAACAAGATGACAACAAAAAAGCAATATAAACTTTTCTTACAAGATAAATATGACATTGCAGCAAGCGCTGCACCACGGTGCATGGCTGTGCAACATATAGCTGCCTTTTGGATAGAAACTTCAAGAAGAGAAGCACAAGCTGATAGGGCATCCTGTGATACATCCTCTATCAGGTAAGGACACGGAGTTCAATTTTACAAAAGCAATTAAATCTAACCAAAATATTAGTAAAACAATTCAAAGCAGTTTCTTCAACCTCACCTGAAGACTCTGGATCCCTATTTACAAAAAAAAAAAAAAAAAAAGGCAAACAGAATGAAGATAACCTTGTTACAGGATCGGATAAATGTTGATGCAAAATTGGTGTAGGCCTCCACTAAGTCAGGTTCTTGGTCACATATGTAGGAGGAAGTTAGGGCCATTACAGAAGCTGCATGAGTAAATCTTTCAAACAAAGTAACAAATAAAGGTCCATACTCCTCTAGGTGACCAAATTCTTCAATGACAATGGAAGCTGAAAATATTGTTTGCATAAGCAAATTAGTAAAGGTGCCAGAAGGTGCCCAACAACATTATCAGACTATCGAAACAGAAAAAAAAAAAAAATAAGATTGTTACAGGAGTACAATATTCAATCATGCTTTCTTAATTGAGAATCACCTAGATAAAGCCTTTAATGTAAAATACCAGCTAAAAAAAAATAATTATTTTCCCAAATTATTCATAACCAGTACCTCTGGCAAAGTCATCAAAGATTTAACAAAAGCTTCAACCAGTAGAAAATGACAAAGTATATTGGTCCATGCATGACAGGTTATTAAAGAAAAAAGAGATATCATAAAAAATCCGTACCAGTTCTTATATAACATTCATGACTTTGGAACAAAACAAAATTTGTTGAAAGCCAGTCCATCACCTTTGGCAGTAATGTCACAAAATGTTGACCTGCACAACATTTAAAAGAATAAATATATTTATCAAAGAGGAACTCATGAACTGTCAAAATATCTGTCGAGGTAAGTAAACCTGAAGATTGGACAGCTAGTGAAAGAGCTCGGCAAGCTGCTACAGATAAATTGCCATTCTCCATATGCTCAGAGCCAAAAATTTTCTCCAAGATTGGCCAGAAAACCCTTAGCAGTGAAAGTATTGAGTCATCTGCAGCAGGTTCAGTAGCCACGGATATGGAAAGATGACTGAATACAGTTCCAATTCTGAATTTAAGGATTATATATGAGAGAAGGAACAAACAACATTTTTAGATTCAAATGCGAAAAAACCCAGTACTAGTGACAAATGAACAGGTATAACAAGTTATGGAAAAAAATATTAAAGAAACTCAATCTTGCAAGCAAAATTGTCTTCAGTATGCAAAATGTGAAGCAAAAGCAAGACTTGTAACATTGAGAAATTGATAGTCCCTAGACAAAAGATGTCAATGAAAATAATGTTTCTTCTGCTTTTTGCTAAAAGTTTGGAATTTGGAAGCAACACAGAATTGGAAGCGTTTCTATTGAGGGACAACCAGAGACTGAGGGACACAGTTAAACATGTAAATCAAACAATAAAAAAAATACAGGGGGCTAGGGAGTGATATCCATAAAGACTGAAAAACAAATTTAAAAAGAATAAAGTCTGATTGAGAACAAGATTTGACACAAATTCTACACCAGACACTAGTTTACAAGTCCAAATACTTTTATTCCAAGAACAGTATTAAGAAAACCTGACAACAACCTGTCATCTAGTAAAATTAATTTAACTGGTTCAAGGCTTTAACAATTCCAGACACACTATTCAACGGCATACCTGTGCAACCCTCTGGCGGCAGCATTTAAAACTTGTGTATAAGAAGCAGGGCTCTGTTTAAGAGACAGGCTGATTTCGGGATCAACCTGAAAATGCAGAATGAGATCCACCAATTCAGAGATCACATTACACAGAAAAACCTCCCAAACAAATACATCAAGAAATTTTATAATGGAAACAACAGAGCATAAATAATTTCTTTGCCTGAGCTGTAATAGCTACAATTTCTTCAACTTGTGCAACACATACTATGGTGACAAAAAAGTTAGTAGGGAAAGAGAAAGAAACAGAAGGATGGGGCAAAAACAGGGTAAGAACAGAATAGAGACAAACAGGAGGTCAGAAACTGCACAGTACTTGCTTACCATTTCAATCTTGCGTTCAGTTTTCATTCTGCTCCCTATGATACTTGTTTATAGACAGCTAACAATTAACAAAAGTTAACTAACTACCTAACATGCTAGCTTTATTTGCATTTACATATTATATGGACAATTTAAATGTTCAACTGCAGAAAGTATCACAATGCTCCTGTTTGGCTTTGGTACGCAAGTTTATAGGTATCAAATAAAACTCTTCAAGTAACTATAGTAGGGTGTTATCAGCTAGCTGTAACTGACTTGTTTAGTTTAATCACTTGTACTATTCCATCTATAATGCACATACATTTTCTCTCCAATACTTTGATATCAACAAAAATCTACTTTTTGATTTTTTCTGTTTTATCAAACTTAATTTTTTCAACTTAATGGCCGAAGTAAAATTGGTTTTCTGCGAAAAAAGAAACATATAATCTGTTGTCGTAAGAGAAGCAAGAAAGTCATGGTCGTCTTGAAAAGCAAAAGTAGGGGTGGAACAAAAATTGTAATATTATTTCTGTATAATTATGTTTTTTAAGAAAACAATCATCAACAGCTCTGTTCAAAGAAGGTATCACACAGTCAAAATCAATAATACAGACAAGATGGGAAAAAGAGGGCTCACAAGTTTCCCAATAGCTTCATAGCTAGATGAAAGCAATCTAGCCAATAAGTTGTTCTTTAGTTCTCCATTCGACACAGAACCAAGAACCAGACTTATTGCATGCATAACTTCTTCCTCATCTTCCAAAGACAAATTCAACTTTTCTAAACCCTACAGCAACAAGATAACTTGAATGTTGATAGTTGAATCCATAATTCAGCAAGTACGAAAAGGATTCTATGCACTGATCTTGAAAGTTCGAGAAATAGTATAAAATTAAATCCATTAACTTTAATGTACAAGATGCTGATCATCTTTAGCCACATACATTATGGATAGATGGTAACACAAGTGTAAAACTTGTAGAGACAAAAAAGATATTGACAGAAACTCATGGGAACTATGCGTCATTAAACTTAAAACATGGTATCACCATCCAGATATTTACTCCTCTGCAAGGACTGAGTAACATACCTCCCCTATCCACATTAAAATTTCCAAATTTGAAGGCTCATAAATTACTACAGAAGCATCTTCACAAACTTTTCGCAAGGCAGATGCACAAGCATTTGAAGATAGAGGTTCTGAAATCCCAATAGCAAGAAATAATCTGAAAGTAGAAAGGTTTGTAGAACATGAATATGTGAGTACTGAATACTGAATACTGAAAATTTTCGATCAGCAATTAGTTATCAAGTTTGACTAAACAAAAAACTTAACCCATTAATCATGAATACCATGGAAAAATGAAGTTTTGTGGTTTACTCACAGCAAGGATCTAAAATTTTCCTTAAAAGCAGATATCCACTTGGAATATGAGCCAACAACATCTGCCAGAGATCTGTATACCTAAAAATAGAAGGACACCTTTGAACAAACATGAAAAGAGGGGAATACCGCTTAAAAATAAATGATGCAAATAGAGAAAATGGTGGAGTTCATATATAACCTACAATGCAAATGAAACCCTTCAAGCCATCAGAAGGTTTAATGGACAACATGGTCACCAACTGCATAACTACAGAGAAATCATAACTTTGGCCATCCTGTATGATTACATCAGCAACCTGGAGTATAGAAAAACATATGACCACAAACAGCGTTATTTTCCAGTAAAGAAAAGTGTCAACAATGAGACCCAGACTTTATCACCTATCACATTATTTCATGCCAAATCACTAGTCTGAATGATATAGTTAACTGGTAAATAAAGAAACCCAGGTAAATGCAGCAAGTGCTACTCACAGCATTAAGAGCAAATAGTTTGCTTTCCACTTCCTTCCAAGGGATTGATAGATTCTGAGATGCCCACCCACCAATAAAGAGCTGTAAATACAAAGACATTCAAATTGAGAATTGAGAGTTTGATGACTAAATAAATTGACATGATGCACTGGTGATAATAGCCATGATCAATAGTTGTCTGAGAATATAGCCTTAAACTAGGTAACAAACTATCTTCTATTTGAAAACTTAGATGAACAACTGTCTAGTAATTTGGAAATTGTTTTCCACCAAATTACACAAGCAATGATTAAAGTTTAACACTACTCAAAAAATATACTTTGGCCTAACTTAACCCTATAAAATTAACTTGGTGAGGTGGGTTTGCACCTACTTATTATAATTTGACCATATCTCTAGTCAATGTGGGATTTCCAATAACTACTAACATGGAAGCATAAAGATTAAACTACAGATGAGTAAGAAGATAGGAGCCTGGTTTTGCTTTAACATTAGGTAAATACCCAAATTGAAGGTGGAAAGTAGAAGCAATGAAAGAAGGAATATCCATGAATTAGCAAGTCAGGAATGATAGAAATCTATCACCTGGCTTGAGAGGAAGTTCTGTAACATGAGAAAAATATGAAGCAAGTGATTTTTTCCTTTTCTTTATATTTAATTAGATTTATTCCTTCATTTAGGATTGATTGGCTATGGCTTCCTTGTTTGTAGTCATCAGGTATAATTTGATCTTCTATAATTCTGGAATAGCTTTATGATCAATGCCCTATAATAATAATCTGTGTTGTACATTTTAATGATCAAAAATTAATATTTATTTTTCCTCTTATCCAAATCCAAGTCTATTTTTAATTTACCGGTACTTCAGCCTTGCTTTGTTTCTTGTGTTTGTTTAATTTAAGGAAACATTCCCCTTTGTCTTTGCTTTCCTGCTATAGTGTTCTTTTAGCAAAAAAATCATCTAAATATATTCTTCTTGGAAAGTTCAGGATATATATCAACACCTTTTTTAATCAGCCTTCCATACTAAGCAAGCCTATATAAAGTTCTATTTCAAATACACCAAAAGTTTGAAAGTGTAAAAGATATGATTTGATCTTAGTAACTAGGGAAACATGTACGGCAGGGATATTCTATATTAATAGTCATTATTAGGTTTCCCCATATTATACTACGAATGATTATAAATAAAGGATTTACATATGTTATGGAACACACCCAACTCAACAAAAGAATTCTTTATGGTATCATAGAGCAAGGATTTCCTTTTCCCACAGTGCAATGTTCATGCAGACTGTTAATGTGTTACTGTTCACAAGTGTTGTTCATGTTGACTGGCTATGTGTACCATTCGCAAAGCTGCTGCAATCCTACATTCACCATCAAGCCCTCATTTGTGAGGAGCAAAAGCCATTGAAGTCAATCTCCCACCGACCATCACTGCACAAGAACTGCAGCAAACTCTAGTGCACACGGCCAATCTTTGAAATGTTCGCCTCACGTGCCATCCTGAAATTACCAAGTGAAGTTTTTCAACGACCCACCCTTTGCCAACCTGCTCGCCATGCTTCCCCTTTTACAAGAAACCACTTTTAGGCTTTGTTTGACACTTTGACTCCATGGCTTCTGCTCCATCCCTTGTGACCTTCACCAAACATACCAATGATCCCATGCGAAAAACTCGGATAGACAGCAAATAACAACACTTGGCCACTATGGACAAGTTATGGTTTCAAGGCTAAAGCATGGCTCATCATTTTACAACTTCAACGTCTGTTACTCCCAATGCAAAGCAACCTCACTGGAAGCAAATTGACGTTTCCATAAATAGCATCTTCTAGTTCTCTCTTGGCCCCAATCTTTAAGCAAAGTACTAGGCTTGTCTTAATTGCTATGATGTATGGACAAAGGTCATGAAAATTTATTCAGATAATGTCATTGTTTCTATGATGTACTCACTGACTTGATGAACATCAAGTTGGAGAACATGAACATGTAGACATATCCCATAATGCCATTGTTTCTATGATGACTCACCGACTTAATGAATATCAAGTTGGAGAGCCTGAACATGTAGCATATCCCCTGAAAGCATGATCGTCTAATTGTAGAGTATTCTACTCCTATGCCCTTCACTACTAATGTAGACACATTCTAAAGACAACACAAATCAAACACATTTGTATCAAGCTTGACTCATATTACATATGCACTCCAACTAGAGGGGAGACTAAAAGACATGATTGGATCTTAGCAATTAGGGAAATTTGTACAGCAGATAATTAGGGATATTCTCCAATATTAGTCATTACTAACTTTGTCTATATTATATTTTAAATAACTATAAATAAAGGGTTAACAAGTGTGATCAAACACACACAATTCAGAACAGCAAAGAAAATCTTTAGAATGAAATCTTCATTTTTATCTGTCAGTAATAGTAGTGTCCATTGATGATATAAAATTTCAAATTTAAAAACACCAAAAGTTTGAATGAAATCTTATTTTATATGATTTGTATCTTTCACTATAAGTAGTATCCATTCACAACCATCTAATATGATCATAAGAATTTAAAATTAGTGATTATCATTGTTATCATATATTTAGAAAATTGATACCAACAAAAAGCCTATGACATAAAACCACGCCGTCATAACCAATTCCATAAAGAAAGAAAAGAAATCATACTTTCCAAAGCACCTTTTGCATAAACGTAGCAGATCCTAACAGGTGACATATATCCACCAAAAGTTCTACTAGGTTCATCCTGAAATGGATAAGACCATCAGGCAAATCAACTACTCTTCCGTCATCATTGTATGTACAATCATCCACCTGTTAAGCACCCAGAGGAGAAGAAAAGGCAATTTTACTCAATACAGGGAAGCAGACAAAGGATAATTAACGAAGAGACCAACAGTTAATTTACACACTTGAATAGATTATGCTCACAAGCAAGGGGAATACTATAGTAAAGATTTGTTTCCACAAGTGGTACGTTCATCTTTTAAATGGGACAAACAATAGATCCAACATTCATAAACATAGACTTTAGATTAGAACACAACCAATGGTTAGGCAAATTTCCTTCACTCTTCTAATTAAAAAACAGAGACAGTTTAAAGATAACTTTTAAAGTGGAAAATCCCATGCTAGAAAATGCAAATAGAACCCATCCCTACCCTGCAAGCCCAAAAGCAAGAACAGAAAAGAGAGCAACGTAGAATCAATCCATGCCCGTATTGAAAACATGCAAATAGCCAGGAATAAACCTGAGAACGCAATAACAGTGAATCAACTAATGTTGAGAAGACAGGAGAAAAAATGTCTTCCATATGTTTTCTACTTTTTGCACCGTCTTCAATGCCAAGTATATAGCTTGCAAGAGTAGACCTGTGACAAGATATGTTGTCCTCATGATAAGTGTGTTACTAAACAACAGCAAAGACAGAATAAAAAATTGAAGTTGAGAAGCTGAGAAAAGCTTCTAGTCTCTGCATATCAGCACATAACATAATACCGCATAGTTTTTAGCATAAATAATCAGTAAGAACAGTCTCATAAATCCTAAACATTGCAAAAATCTCATTATGCTTAATGAAAGTATACTAACAAAAATGTTATAGAAACACTTTCAGACAATCCGACTTGCTTGAAACATACGTCAAGACTTGAGTAACCACTCTTATATTTTACTCCTCTAAGTTGGTCACCTTGACAAATCATCGACTCTGATGCCAACTTGAACTATGTAAGAAAGTAAAGAATTATTTTATTGACATCAATCACACATCAAATCTACTATCATCATTTCTATTTGTAATAACCAAAACCTTTAGAAAAAGGAAACAAAAATATGTTGAAATAAATAGGAAGATTCTATGGATACTTTTTCCTAATTACTTTGGAGATATTGAAAATATTTTTTATCCTAATAGTATGCTATTTACAACAATTAATTAATGAGATCTCTCCTAATTCATGCTACCACATATATGATATGTTATATCTTGAATATAAAAGATATTTTTACATGAATATTCCGAAAGAAAATAAAATGTTATATCATATCTTGGTAATCAATTAGCAACATAAACAACCAAATATTTCACATGCTTAGGAGGATAAATGTCTAAAAAAAAACTATAGCACAAGGATCGGAAAAAAGGGAGCACAAAGATAGAGCAAGATAGAATATCACACACATGAAATCTACAATATTGTTAAACTAAAAAAAAAACAAAAGAGAGAGAAAATTGCACTTGATATCCATAAGGTCTTCTTATATAGCACACTCAAACCCGAATTTACAAGACTCAAACCTACCTCCATAGAATGCAGCATTCAATATCTGTTGGAACAGAAAACCAAATCTGAAACATGTCCTCAAATTAAAAACACAACAACCCTTCCCCATGTCTCAACCTCGAAAATGTAAGCCAATCTTTTCTTATCTCTTTTTTGTGTTCCTCATTCACTTATTCTCCTTTATGTCAAGCTAAGTCAAGTCATTCACCAGCAGCCAAACTGAAACTTCAAAGAAAGAGGGCAGGATGGTACAAACTAAGGGGAAATGAACAGCTCTCACGGTTAATTTTATCAAAATATGACTCATGTCGATATGATTCATTAAACTAGTGTTGGATTTGTATAAATTCATTAGAATATGATTCGTTTCAAACTGGTATTTGAGAAAATAAAGAAAAAAAGATAGTGCTGGCCATAGCCTGAATCACAAGGGATCACCTATGATTTAGGAAAGTGGGTGTCCTACATAAAAAAAAATTTACTGTTCAAGCATGGATAATAACAGCCAATGGATTCAAGGCAACAAAGGTAGACACATGGTAGTGATATCTCTAAAAAATACTAAGTAGCAATTGAAGAACAGATGTTCATTTTAGACTAAGAAAATTTGGACAAACTATAAACCACATGCATCACACCATCATCCAGAATATGGTAGTGTCTTGGAAAATATTAGACCCATTATTAACCAAACCATGGCTTAAATTCCTTCAAGCTTGTCTTCTGCTTCATCCTCATTTATAGCTTCTTCGATTTTGCAACCACTAAAGCACAGGACCGCACTTCTATTTACAAATTTTGCAGGGTAAACAATCAAAACCACTTCTAACAGCACCTACCAAGTGGAACATGATCATTTTGATACTTGTATGTACAACACAATATCTGGTGAAAGTTCTCAACTATTCAGAAAGAAGCTCCTTAAGCTTTTCTATCTCTTCTGATCAATTTTACTTTAAGAGAAACACACTGAAGGAGAAAAGAGATGGTGTCCGAGGGTATAATGGTGATCATGGTGAGGTGAGCAACTCCAGTTAATGGACAGAGCTCAAGAGATATTAGGCGTAACCCAATCCCTAAACAAGGACAGTGAGTGTTCTACCACAAACTAGACAGGATGCATAAGAAAACCTCAAGGATACCTACCTAATGTATTTTTTCCAATAAAAAACTTATAAAGCCTAAGTAAAATAGCATTACCAAAACTGCAGTGTTGAGTCTGCAATCTCCCAATCTTCACTTGAAAAAGCCACGCAGCTGTTAGCATATTGAAACAGGTTAATATCAACACCAACCAAATAATAAAATACACACAAGAAGACTAGAAATACACAAAAACAATAACATTGTAAGAAAGCGTCTTTCCAAGTATGTTAATACAAGATCCCAAATTTTAAATCTTAGTTTCAGTAATTACCAAACACTTGTATTCTGTATATTATTGTATTTAAACAGAGGACATCTTAGATCCACTAACTACACTGCATTAAGAGTTCACATCATATGTAGTAAACCCTAAAATCCTAGATCTCTTCAAAACCAAAGAAGAGCAAATGCCTTAAGCAAGTAAAAGTTTTAAACAGATTGTTGAGATTATACCTCAAGAGGGCATCTGTAAGGGCAAGAGCTTCTGCACTCGCTTCAACAATTAGAGATGGGGCCTAGCATACATTTAACAACATGTCAAGGTAAATTGGCACATGAATTGTTTGGCTAGCACATAACAATGGAAAAATTCAATGAGTGATAATAAGTTAGCAACCATATGTAATTGATTTATTCTTATCTATCAATCATGTAAAATTAGACAAACGATAGCCATCATTAGTATGAGTTTGTTAACAAAGCCATTCAAATGGACAAGTAGAAAGCACATAGAAAAATGTCCGCAGCAAGGATTTTGGAAATCCTAGAGAACTCATACTTACAGCCTGCCCAATTTCTGACAACAAGCAAGCGAGGCCACCAATTACTTTCATGTCTCCCCTAGTAAGAGCTGGAAAAAGAAGTACTTCCTTCAAATACTGTACTCTGCATAACAAAATTTGGGGTACTCCCTGAAGAAAACCCAAACCAAAATCAATGCATCCCCCATATAGAAACACTATGCATGGCAATATAAGGTGAGAAAAATAAATCTAGTTTAACTAAGTAAATTGTCCAAATTCAGCCAAATTTATATAGAAAAGTTTACACACATAAATCCAGAAAAGTTCTAGCCTCATGCAATAATAATAGTAGAAATAAAATCATTGTTTTTGTCAGCAGTCTTTATCACCAATGGCATAAAGAAAGCATAGTGGGAACATAATTCTGAATATACACCTAGCAACACTGAAAGGTGAAGAGAGGCTGGGAAGAGTGATTCAGAAAAACACGAAAGAAAAACAATCTCAACCAGAAGTATTAGCTATGTAAAAGAAAAACCAACTGGTTGCTCAAAGTAAAGTCTTTGGCTCTTACTGTGTTTTCAGTTGTAAGCTAAAATAACAGATAAATACACCACTAATAAAAGGGCCTATAGTCCAACTGCCTCCCTTATATATCTCATGATTTCCTTGATGTTCAACTCAATAAAGAAAGAAAAAGGCAAAAAAGTAGGACTCCACTAAATAAATGAAGTAATTTGTACTTTGAAATTTAAATGTTTGAAGTGTACTTCATGTTTACTATTTCTGTTTTAATTGGTTAAAATCCAATTAACCAATTACAATACTAAATTAATTGATTAAATTAAAACATTCACATAACATTAAAATCATCTTAAAATCGATTATTCCCAACAGTTTATTACCTAGAAATGAACTTTTGGTCCAGGATAAACAATTATAAGTGGTTTTAATTGATTATTCCCGGGACTCAATTTTTTTACTATTTGATTAATCATTGTTTTAATCATGGTTTTTACTATTTGATTATCATATTCCCAGGATAATCGATTACCAAAAATATTAATCAATCAATTCATATTTGATTAAATTTTCTTCGTTTTCTTTTGGGCACATGCAATTTGGTATAATCATTGTTATATTCTTTTCATAATGCCTCAAGGGGGAGAATTTATGCATGTTTGCTAAGAGTTGTGGTCAAAATTTTTGGACTCCTAGTCTTGTCTCTTTGTATTTTTTTTCCTTGTATTTTATGCAGGGGGGACATAGAGTAAGGGGGAGCTCTTATAGCACAGGGGAGTTCCTTGTTATGTATTTGTACTGCTGTGAAGTAAGGACTGCAATGAAAGTCATGTTAGCATTAACATTCAAGACTAAATCAAGCATTGAGAATACATGAACATAAAGTTTGGGTTATCATCAAAAAGGAGAGATTAATGAACTTGAAGAGAAGGCTCAAGTCTCAAGTGAAGTTGTTTAGATCACATTGAAAAAGAACATGTTGAAGATTTGTTTAAAGATTTTTTGCTTTCATTAAGTGTTGATTGAATCTTTCACACTAAATATTCACAAGGGTTTTTATTCAGCGCACAGCCTATACTAAAACCAATCAAAAGAAAAATGTTTTCATAAAGTTAAAATATGAGTAAAAGGTTTGAGGGCTTTATTAATAGCATGTGCCATAATTTGAAATAATCGATTAGCAACTTGAAATAATCGATTGAAAGCGACAATATCTATTTTAAATCAGTGTTTCCAAAACTCGATAAATAGAGCTTCTATGGTTGAATTAAGCTTCAACCTCACTTTCTAAGAGTCTTAAAAGAATTTGCTGTAAGAAGCTTCATAACCAACCTTCCATTATACAATTAGCACCCAAAAAACTATAGAACTGGCCTTAAAGATCAGTTTGCTAAACTGCCCAAGCACAAGAAACCTTTGTAAATAACCATCAATTTAACTGTTATGATGGACCTCTTAACCCTAACCAAGAAACAATTCAGGTGCTTGAGTGTTCTGTTTGACTATTATAGGCCAATCACACATCCATCCTGGAATATAGATAGTATGAGAGCATAGCTTTAAACTTAAAAGATAGCCAGTGTATTTACATTTGATAATTTTAAGGACCTAGACCTAAGAACACTAAAATCTAGTAGAAAACTTTAAGTCTAGAACATATTATAAATTCTCAGAGAATGAGAAAGTAAATCAAGAACATACTTGTAGACTAGTAGTATAATGACATCCTTAAAATAATTAAAGACATGTACACTTAAGCCATATGGATGAATACAAATGAAAGATGTTCCAACAAATTGGGTAACCTTACCTCGTGTTTAGTCACAAGTTCAACAAGAACTTCAATGGCTAGATCAAATGATAATGAAACCTACACAGAATGCCATACAAATTAATCTGAGTAGTCATAGATGATCATCTTAAGAATCAAGTGCATGAGAACTGGAATACCTGCAATGAGTTGAACACAAAATTTAGAAGTGGGTGTGCCGGTAATGTTCCAGGAGATATCTCAGAGAAGCAACCTGCTTTAACCTGAACACATGATGACCATATTAGAATAAACTCAGGACAACATAAAGTTTTTTATGAAGCCCAGGAAAGATGAATATTCACTTCAAATAAAACAGAAGAGAAGAGAATCCAAGTAAAAGATGTCTTGTTGATACAACCATGCTTAAAGCAGAGCAACATAAAAGTATGTACACACAGCAAAAATGCAAAAATCGAATTAGTCATCAGTACAATGGCGCACCCAACTCAATAAGCAGCGTAGAATTTTCCTATTCCTTTCGTGTTGTTGCACAGAACCATCAAAATTTATTTCAGACTGCTGCAGCAAGAACTCAAGAACCATAGGTGTATGGGAGAGAAGCTGTAAAACAGACATAAAAGAGTGCAGAAGTCAGAGTAAAAGAGAGAGGACGCACACCAAAAAACATGTCATATATGAATGTATCAAAGCAAAAGTTTCAAAACCTCTTGGGTATAGTGGCTTTTGTGTAATGAACTAATTTTTGAGTCGATACGCTGGTTGTCAACAACTTCCTCCGGCAGCACAGTGAGCATCTCAAGGACAGCAATATTGCCATCATCTTGACTTTGCAGATTCTGTAGACTGTAAAACAGCTGCTCAATTGGGTTTCCATATGCAGCAACTTGAAGTACAAGTGCAGAGAGTGCAAGACAGATCTGTGTCAAAAGCTGTCACGGTAATAACAAAGAACAAGTTGAAATCAAATTATTTTTAACACGAAGGAAGACAGCTGCATTTCTATACAGCACCTCCCAGAAAAGATTATATGCAGAAAAAATAACAGAAAGGAAAAACAATGCACCTGAGGTGGACCAGTACTGAATCTTTTGACAGCAAGAAGAAGAGCATTTAACAAAGCATCTTTAACTCCTAATTGCAGTAGATAACCTTCATTTTGAATCTGTAATTTGAACCATGTAACATTCATCACCAACTAATCTTAAAGCATCAGTCATGAAGATTTTTTGATTTATATTTTTCTCTTGCCTCTTCATAGGTTTAAACAAAAAAAAAAGTCCAGAGCTGGAAGAAATCAAAATCAACCTTCAGACATAAGTTATTGCCAACAAGTTGTCATTCACTGCTCACAATGACTCACAAAAATAAAAACTTGATACTAAGTAGAAAACTACAGTTAAACTTCAAGCTAAAGAAAATCAAGATTCAATATAACACTGCAACTGTGACACACACTAAGAAATTAGTATAACATAATAACATGTACTTGTGTACTTGTCATCGCTTCGATTACCTAACTGAATCACTCGAGTTCATAATACACAATAAACACACAACACAACATTAATTAAGTAAAAGCGGAGACCTTAATTACGAAATCCATAAACATAAAACAAATTGGAGACTTTAGAGATAGAAAGACAGAGAAAGAGAGAAGAAGATTTGAGAGAGAGAACCTTGCGTTTGAGAATCTGCGCCGCAAAGAACTCGACCTCGAAATTAGAGGCAAAGGGGAGGTGGCGATCGGCTGTGAGGATGGCCGTGGCGACGTCCCAGGCTGCGTGGGTCTGCTGGAACTGAACGAGCCACTGATTGGCTGCGACCCGATTGCAGGATTGGGTATCGTGGTTGAGCACGTGGACCGCCTCTGCCACCTTCATTGCCAGTTCCATGATGTCCTTCGTCTTTTAATTTTAGTTTGCTTAGAAAATTGAGGGAATAAGGAAAGAGAAAATGATTTTAGAAAATTAGAAAAAGGAAATTGGGAAAAAAGAGGAACAGATGGAAGAGAATCAGGGTGATGATGAGGATGCGACGCCTGGGACAACTGCAACAGATTCAGTTAACCGTTGTTTCCCTTTCATCGGACGGCTACGGGCTATGAGTGAGTGACAGAGCAGTGAGAGACGGTTGAGGGTTTGGCTCTGCTCCTCTGCATCCCACCATACGCAACTCTTCTATTTTATAGATTCTTTTCCTCATTCCCCCACTCACTTGCATCCAATTTCCACTACCCTCTCTCTCTTCTTTATGTATAATTCTAGAGTAAAAATAATAATAAATATGGAAATTTTAACATTAACACCATGCATGTAACTGCTTTTTAAATATTTGTGATAGTTCATAACAATTTATATGTTATCTATTTGGAAAATAATGTCCTTTATAATTTTTTGGTTAAATTTTATTGTAATTCATGTAATTTTAAAATAGTAAACATTCATTTTTATTCTTAAAAGATGATAGGTAGGTCTCCTTACAAAATTTGTAATATTTTTGTTATATAGTTTTATTACTTGAACACTTGGATCATTTTGATAGGATATATTACAAAATAATAGTGCCATGTGCTCCTATGTTCAAACTTGTTCAGATACTAGGTTAACATCTAATTGATTAGATTGTACGTTGTCTTTTAGAAACAATAAAAAAAACAATATAATTGATTATCTTTATATATAATTTATTAAATATACAAAATCATTTTTATATAAATTATTTTCATTGTTTTCTTGAAGATAATAATAATAATTACACTTGATTAAAAAAACATTTTATACAATGTTTTTTTTCATGAAACTCTCCAACAAAACCTTGAAAGAAACTGCAATCAATCTTTTTTGTGAAAATTTCACACTGAAGACACTTTGGTGATATATTGGGTTTTTTAATTGCTCTAAATGTTATGGAATGTTTTTTTATTTATTTTATGTGATCTCTTTTCAAACACTTTGGTGATTTTTTCTACACCTAAGCTTGTTGTTTCTTTGCAATATGGTTTTTCAAGTGTGATTTGTATCTCTAGATTGATTTTCAAGAATTTCAGTTTATATATTGAGTGACTTATTATTTCACATCTGAAGTGTGATTGAAATCAATGTGATTAGGGAACCCTGAGATGATTGTAATTGCATTAAGATAGGAAATATTCAAACCAGAATAACATTTTTGTGTCTTTATGCTCATATTTATATCTTAATTTGTAGTCTTAAAGCAGTCTTAATTTTATTTTTTGAACTTAAATCTTCTAAACCAATTTGTTCAGTCAATATTTTTAAAAATCTATTTTGTGAAAATTTTTAAAACGTCATTCACCCCATTCTCATTGTCTGTATAACCTTTTATTTTTCAAGATATTCTTATAATCACTTCTGACGTTACTTTTATCATTTTTCTTTTGAAAGTAGCACAATCCCTCTTTTATATTACTCATATAACATATTGAGCTTTTAATTTACGTGCTAGCACGGTTTTTAAAAAGGGTCAGATTTTGATTTTTGAGATCCGAATTCTGACTTTTATTTTTACATAAATTAGTTTTAAAATCAGTAAAAATTCGATTTTAAAAAAATCGAAATTCTGACTGAAATTTTGTTTTTAGCTTTCATTTCTTTTAAAAGTAGAAGAGAAAAATAAGAAAAAGTTGATTTTTTTATTTGTTTAGTTTTAATTATTTATAAGAGAAGAAAAAAAAATTAAATATAAGAATTGTAATAAGTTAATTTAGTAATTATTAATGTAGTAATTGATATTATATTAATTGATGTAATTTTTTAAAACGATTAAATATTGAAAAATATATAATTATATTTCTAGATAAATTAAGTTTATTATTATTTGATATGCAATATACATTATTAAGAAATGTATAAATTATTAAAAATTGTATTTTGAAAATAAAGAAATAAATAATTAATTGAAAATTTGTTGTTAAAGGAAAAAAGGATTTAATTGAAATTATTGGCTTAAATATGTATTGTATAGTTTTTTTGTTGTTGTATAAATGGTAGAATTCAATTATTTTTAAAAATAAAATAAAAATTAATAATTTGACGTCAATTATGTCAACTATTTGGGTACATCCAGATTTAGTCATCCATTTATGTAATTTGTTAGTTTCATTTTAATTTGAATTATATCAACTATATTAAGTGTAATGACTTTCATTCAATAAATATATTTTTTATTAACTTATACTTTTTCAATTTCATTACTACATATTCTTTAAAACTGCAAATATATTACAAAAAAGATAAACCAAACACAAACAAATTAATAAAAAGTATATCTTTTTTTTCAATTAATTACTTAAAAGGAAAATAAATATAAAACATCTTTTCTTATACATTTTTCGATTCTTAATTTTTATTCTCATATCCTATTGTATGATAAATCAAAATAATAATAATTATTTTAAAAAAATAGTTATTTAAAACTTCACACAATAAATTTTAACTACAAATCATCAATGCCTAATTTATAAACCTTTAACAATAAAATAATAATCAAATTAATTTATTTCACAATGTAATTATGCATTTTACAATATTACTAAATTAACTTAGTATAACTTTTATATATAATATTTTCTTTTTCTTTTTTTCCTTATATTATTGAAAAAACGAAGAATTAAAAAAAAAAATCTAGCTCATAATTCGATTTCCCAAAAACCAAATTCCGACTGGTTTAAAAGACAATTTATGCAAAAATGAAAGTTAGATTTCGACTCCCTGAAAACAGAATTCTGACATATTTTAAAAATCATGCTAATCATATGAATAAAAGGTATAATGTGTTGTACGGGGAATTAAAAAGTGGAATCGTGCTATTTGGGAAAAAATCTACATTTATCTCCACCCAAGATAAAGATTACAAATATTGTTTAATACTAAATCACTTATGACTTTCATGACCACTCTTGTGATGTGTATATTAGAATGTGGAAGGATATATGAACTTCAAAAGGTGGGTTAGGAGAAGCAAACTCCGAGGGAAGACAAGTGTTAGAGCAAAAATACAACATCTATTTTTATTAAGCACACAAATATAATAAAGACTAAAAAACATGAAGCAACTGCATATGTGATATACATTCATGTGCATCTTCTGAAAGAGGATATAGAACTATGTCAAGTTCCAATTCTAAGTTGATTGGAGATCAAACAAATGATAAGTACAAACTAAGATTTCAAGTTGAGAACACATGAAGTCTGAAGATGCAAATAATGTCTTCACCATTTATCATTAAGAGATTTTTTAAGACTTTGGCAAGCATATCAAGTCGCGCAAGTAGTAACCGGTAAGATCGGGATATCATTTCCTAAGAGACTTGTGTATACTAAAATAATTGTGCAATTAATAACTAATTTAAACTAAAGAATGAATCCATATTTTGAGTTTCATGTAAGAAAGTAAATTTGTGTATAAAAAAATAAAAGGTGAACTTTGGCGGTTAAAACGCTTAGACGGTGGAAAAGATAAGAATTGATATGGAATGGTATTATTGGGGATTAGATTTCACCGACCTCACTCCCATGCATGTAAAATAAAGCACACCCTTTCCATTAATATACTAATGTCAACTCACAAGTCTACTCAAACTCTAATCCCTTAATAGAATGGACCTATGTTTCCTTATTAAGAGTCAATCCCTTGAACTCTTAACAAACAAACCTACTTTATGAACTAGGATTTAAGACAACCAATGGGTCAAGCTCCATTCCTAGACACAAGCTCCATTAGGCATCTTGTTTCATTTCTAGGTTTCAAAAGATATTTTTCAATACCTAATGAACCAACTATCATGCAATAGGTGATCAAACCAAGCAAGCATTAAGTAAGGAAACAAGAAGACTAGCAATTAGTGAAAGAGGCGTATATATAATCAAAACATTTGCATCTACACAAAAGTTTCGTGACTACATCTAACCCTAACAAAAATGGGTTTATCTCTCCATTGTCATGGAGAGCCCAAACTTACAAAATGGAAGATAGAAGAAGATGAAGATTGTCAACACCCAATTTCGTCCGGGTGAATAAATTTATTTTCGAAATAAATAAAAAAAATAAAAAAAGGGTTTTTTAGTTAAGGGAAAATAAAAAAAATGTGAAACAAAATTTTCTTCAAAAAGATTTTCAAACATCAACTTTAGAAAAAAAAAAAGAAAAAAGAGAGAAAAAAAAAGAAGAAAAAAAAAGAGAAAGAGCCCAATTTGTTATTAATTTTCATGAGCCCAATAACTCAAATATTTTCTACCTTTGTTCCTGATAGAAAAATTAATTATTATATAATAATAATTAGAAGCAATATCTCTATATCTCTCTTCAAATGGTAAGAATCAATATTATTAATTGGGATTAATTTTATGCTCTGATTTGTTATTGATGATGATTGATTTTGTGCCCTGATTTGCTGCGATTTGATACTCATAATTCGCTACTATCATGACCAATTCCTTCCTTATATTGTTCGTTACAATTAAGGCTGAGATTGCAAGGTGTGAGTATAAATACACACTCTGTCATATGGTAAGGGGGACTGAAATAAAAAAGAGGATTCTTTACACTTCTCTAATTCTTTCCCATCATCACTCCCACATACACATCTCCTCTCTCATCTCTCTTTAAAAAAAAACATATTAAAGGAGGTAAAAAAAAAAAAAAAAAAAAAAAAAAAAAAAAACCCGATTCTCTACACTCCCTCTTTCTCTCTCATTGCCACTCACACAAACGCATCTCATTCTTATCTCTCTTGAAAAAAATACAAAAATATTATAAAAGGAGGCCAGAAAAAAGAAAAAGCAAAAGGTACGTCATTGTTAGTTTCTTTTTCTTTTGATTTTTTTTTTAATTTTCATTATTTTGTTTAAATCATAGAAAAAAATTCCTATTTCTTTGGTGTCTGCTTGACTGCTCGCGTTGCATGATACCCATTTTAGACTTTCATTCTTTTTCTTTTTTCTAAAAAATATATAATATATACCAATCTAAGAATAAAAAAATAGTTTTCTTTGTTTACTTTATAATATCTATTTGGTTGCTCTCGTCGCAGTGACATCCACATCCATTTTTAAATAACTTTAAAAAAAATATATGAAAAATTATAAAAGATTAAAAATATAAAAAAAATATTTTTATTGTCGGTCCGGTCGTTCGCGTCGCATGACACCAATAATAAAATAATACGAAAAATTTGAATGAAAAGTTTTCAAAATTATTAAAAAAAATTAAATCATTTTTCAAATATTTTTCCAAATAGCTTTTTTCAAAAAGAACTATGTAACCCTGATTCTCCATTCACATGGAGATACGTAGGAGCGAGGATTAATCCTCGTTGAGCCCAAAAAAATCAAAAAAAATAGTTTTGTTGTCTTTTGTACATTCTCTTATTAATATTTTTGGGGAAAATTAAATATTTTGAAGAAACCACATAACTTTTGCACATTTAATTAAAGGTATCGTCTTAGGATGGACATTGTGGGGTGCTAATACCTTCCCTCCACGTAACCGACTCCTGGACCCAAAATCTGGTTTTTCGTAGAGCTTGTTTTTTTTTTATGGTTTTCCATAGTTTCCTATAATAGCTATGGTGGCGACTCCAAACTCTGTTTTTACAAAAAAAAATTTTGGTTCGTCGTCCCGTAGCGATTTCGGTTGCGACAGATGGCGACTCCACTGGGGATGCTAGAGAGTTAGACCATTTATTTGGATGTGCAAAGTTTATGTGGTTTTTCTTCATATTTTTTCTTTCTCATTTTTTTTTGTATGTGTTTTTTTATTTTTTATATTTAGAATAATTGTATGTGTATATTCTTCTTTATTTTTGTATTCAGAATAATTGTCAGGTGGGGGCCTGGGTATACATTGTATTCTCCATTCACACACACACATTTTATTCATTACATGAGTGGGGCCCTATACCCAGGTCTGAGTTGCTTAGAATTAGAGGGGATTGTGTAGCAATGTCACAGTGGATGTATTTCCCAAGTGGTCATTGTGAGAACCCCAATTAGAGTTTGTTTGCTTTATTGGTACTCCTACTTCTTGTTGTTTACCAACTGTCGTGGGAAATGCCATGAAGTGGGCCATAGCTCTAGTGACCTTCATATTTAGGTATTAGGGAACTATCCTTGTGAGCACATATACTTTCTCTTATAACTTTAAGCATCAAACCCATGTTAAATAGAGACACTAGAGAGAGACTATTTGCGTCCTTTACCCTCACCTTTCCTTGTATATAATAATAAATGCATCACAATCACACCATTATTAGCCATAAACATACATTTCATTAGCCATTAGCATATCATGTGAATAAGTGCCCCTGTGAGGCACAACAAACATCCATTGCATCCCATTTTGTGGTCATTCATGATACGTTATCCAAAGATTCAAACACATAGCATGCATCAACATAAATTTAAAAAAAAAACAAAAAAATTTACACTACAATAAGTTCAAATTGTTTCCCACTTCTCTTATCACCAAATTCTTGGAATCTTTCTTGTGAAAAATGATGAAAAATAATAAAACATTCTTTGGTCAAATCAGTCTATTGAATAAAGAAATAAAATTTTGTTTGTTGTCATGTCTTTTGAAGCATCATATAGTTTTGCATACATGAAATTGCTCAAATCTATCTTCCTTTCCATCTCTCTTCCACCATAAACCTTGTTTTCTTTTCCATGGAGAATTATCATAAAGGGGACACATATCTTAAAAAGGATTATCATAAATTCTCTGAACACACAGAAAAACAAAAGGAAGAAAAGTTCGCTAGACTAACAACTTTGAAGGACAGTCTAGGCAAAAAATAAGGCAAAAAAAAGTGAAAAAAAAGAACAAAACAAGGGACATCCTGTTACATGAACTAAATTATTTTCCTCTGAATTAATTTTTTTTTTTGAGAAAAACAACCATGATTTGAAATGATGTGTGGACATGTTTCTTTATCAAAAAAAAAAGTGATTATCCTTTGCTATCCAATTTGAGTCTTCCAAAAAATTTCTTTCAAATTACCCTAAACAAGGATCACCCTCCCATTGAGGGTTGACATAATGTTTGCATTTGTTTCATCCGACTTGTAGTTCACGAATACAAAAATATATATATAAAAAAAAAGAAATGACATGGTTATATAGAAAAAAAAGAAGCAAAAGTTTAAAGAATGAGAATAAAATGTCAAAATATAGAAAGAAAAAAAAAAGGTCAACGAAATGAAGTCAAATAAATATTGAATGAAACATTATTCAAAGATCCTTGTTTAAAACAACCCTCACATCACTTGTTTGAGCCTTTACTATCATTCACTTCCATACCCCTGACCTTAGCCACGATACAAGTCTAATAAAGTCCACACAAATCAAAGATTGATTGTTATCTTTCGAAGGTTTTAATTTAGAGGAAATTTTTTATTTGCTAACAGGTTTGTTCTAAAAAAAATTTATAAAAAAAAAAGATTGAAAAAGTGTGTTCAGAGATTTGCTTTTAAACACTGGGGCAGATTATTTTTGGGTGACATATTTTCAAAGCTTCAGTAAGACAATTAAGCTAAATTTGGGTTGTCCTCTTTCAATTCATTTCTTCATGAAACTCCATCTTTGCTCCTATAGTATCCTCCGCTCTAAGCCTAAACCTTGACCAACCTTAACATAATCCATCTTTATCAATCCCAAACCCAAACTGGGGCAGTCACTTTGTTTGTGATTCATATATTCCCATCATTCATTTTGAATTGGGGCATTTATTTATATTGAAGATTGTGATCACATTAGGGGCAACTTGTGAAGACCCTATAATTTTTCCACCTCCTCAACTGGGAAAAACCAAACACGCTTTTGCACCATAAGACCATCCTAGGCTCTCATACTAGGGGCAAATTTTTGAAGTCCCCATCATTTTCTTCATACCATCAGTAACTAGGGAAAGCCCAAACACATTTTGTGCCCCAAGACCAATTCAAATTGGGGCAACTCCCTAGTTAATCTTCATCACCTCATCCAAACCTTTTCAAGCCCTTGTCAATTTCATGCATGTAATTCAAATAGTGCTTAAAAGAAATGATTAGAAAAATGTTTGTTAGTAAATTGATTAGACCAAAGAAATGATTTTAAAAAAAGTATAAAAAAAATCAAAGTAGAATAATTCCATGAATTCGAAATAACAATGAAATGGGGAACAATTCGAATGTTTTTTAAAAAAAATGCAAAAAAAAATTCATACATAAGGTAATTCATACATCATACCAAGCCATGCATACATGCGTCATTCATCTTTTTGAATAAAATAGTTTACACCTTTCCAATCAAAACCCTCTTCACTCATATGAATGGTTATTGAATTCTTGCGTTTTAGAAGGAAGATAATTAAAAAAAATACACAATTTGGCTTCTATGATGTTTCTCAAATTTTGGTCCTTTTCATTTATATGAATGACCAATATACCCTAAGCCCAATTTCCATTGGCCTCTGAGTCCAATTCCCACACTAGTTCCTAAGCCCAGATTTCACACTAACCTCAAGCCCAGTTTCCACACTGGCCCCCCAAGCTCAATTTCCACTGGCCCCCATGTCCAATTCCCACACTAGTTTCTAAGCCCAGATTTCACACTAACCTCAAGCCCAATTTCCACGCTAGCCCCCAAGCCCAGTTTCCACATTGGCCCCTTAATCCAGTTTTGTCTGGCCTCACAGTTTTTTTTCTTCTAGCCTCTAAGCCTAGTTTTCTTTGCTCTCAAATTAAAATAAAGGAAAATGAAAAAAAGAAAATTCCACCCATGCATCCACGCATGCATCATCATATAGGTTCAAAAAGAAAATCATAACATGTCATGCATCATCAAATCATCCATCATACTCCACAAAATCATCGAAAATCATTTCAAAAAAAAGTCAACAATGATAGTTTTTTGTTTAAGTCTAAAAAACGTTAGGCATTCACTTAGTGTTTGTCGACAGTTCAAAAGCAAAATTCAGGTTCTCCCTTTCTTACATCAAGACCCTCTGCGAAGCAATGGTCATTGATTTCTTATTTCACATCGAGGCCCTTTGTGAGGCAATGGTCATCGATCTCTTTACATCAAAACCCTCTGCGAGGCAATGGTCATTGATTTCTTATGTCACATCGAGGCCCTCTGCGAGGCAATGGTCATCGATCTCTTTACATCAAGACCCTCTGCAAAGTAATGGTCATTAATTTCTTATGTCACATCGAGGCCCTCTGCGAGGCAATGGTCATCGATCTCTTTACATCAAGACCCTCTGCGAGACAATGGTCATTGATTTCTTATGTCACATCAAGGTCATCTGCGAGGCAATGGTCATTTTTTTTTCAGATCGGGACCCTCTACATGGTAATGGTCATCGAATCCTTTAGATATAGACCCTCTCCTCGGAATTGGTCTAATCTTTTTTTCAAAAAGTCAAAGTACAAAAAGAATATGGTTTGTCAAATCGTGACCCTCTACATGGTAATGGTCACAAAATCTTTTGGATATAGACCCTCTCCTCGGGATTGGTCTAATCTTTTCTCAAAAAATATAAAAAAAAGAAGAAAATTTTCAAATTGAGGCCCTCTACATGGTAATGGTTACCAAATCTTTTAAATAAACCCTTTCAATGGGATTGGTCTAATTCGGTTTTTTCAAAAAGTAAAAAAAAATAAAACAAAAAGAATTAGTGTGTCAAACCGAGACCCTCTACTTGGTAGGGTCAAATTTGTCTTCAAATTTGTCTTCTTTTGAAACCCGAATAAAATTAGTGTTTTTATCTTTACTTATCTTTTATTACGATAATATGAAAAAGTCAAATTTTCAAATTATCTAATAAAATCTAAGTAAAGAGGGGCAGCTGTCAACACCCAATTTCGTCCGCGTGAATAAATTTATTTTCGAAAAAAATAAAATAAAAAAATAAAAAAAGGGTTTTTTAGTTAATGGAAAATAAAAAAAAGTGTGAAACAAAACTTTTTTCAAAAAGATTTTCAAACATCAACTTTAGGAAAAAAAAAAGAGAAAAAAAAAGAGAAAAAAAAAGAAGAAAAAAAAGGAGGAAAAGCCTAATTTGTTATTAATTTTCATGAGCCCAATAACTCAAATATTTTCTACCTTTGTTCCTGATAGAAAAATTAATTATAATATAATAATAATAATTAGAAGCAATATCTCTTCAAATGGTAAGAATCAATATTATTAATTGGGATTCATTTTGTGCTTGCTCTGATTTGTTATTGATGATGATTGATTTTGTGGCCTGATTTGCTACGATTTGATACTCATAATTTGCTATTATCATGACCAATTCCTTCCTTATATTGTTCGTTACAATTAAGGCTGAGATTGCAAGATGTGAGTATAAATACACACTCTGTCATATGGTAAGGGGGACTGAAATAAAAAAGAGGATTCTTTACACTTCTCTAATTCTTTCCCATCATCACTCCCACATACACATCTCCCCTCTCATCTCTCTTAAAAAAATAAAACATATTAAAGGAGGTAAAAAAAAGAGATAAGAAGATTCTCTACACTCCCTCTTTCTCTATCATTGCCACTCACACAAACACATCTCATTCTTATCTCTCTTGAAAAAAATACAAAAATATTATAAAAGGAGGCCAGAAAAAAGAAAAAGCAAAAGGTACGTCATTGTTAGTTTCTTTTTCTTTTGATTTAATTTTCTTTTTAATTTTCATTATTTTGTTTAAATCATAGAAAAAAATTCCTATTTCTTTGGTGTATGCTCGACTGCTCACGTTGCATGATCCCCATTTTAGACTTTCGTTCTTTTTCTTTTTTCTAAAAAATATATAATATATACCAATCTAAGAATAAAAAAATAGTTTTCTTTGTTTACTTTATAATATCTATTTGGTTGCTCTCGTCGCAGTGACTTCCACATCCATTTTTAAGTAACTTTAAAAAAATATATGAAAAATTATAAAAGATTAAAAAGATAAAAAAAAATATTTTTATTGTCGGTCCGGCCGTTCGCGTCGCATGACACCAATAATAAAATAATACGAAAAATTTGAATGAAAAGTTTTCAAAATTATTAAAAAAAATTAAATCATTTTTCAAATATTTTTCCAAATAGCTTTTTTCAAAAAGAACTACGTAACCCTGATTCTTCATTCACATGGAGATACGTAGGAGCGAGGATTAATCCTCGTCGGGCCCAAAAAAATCAAAAAAAATAGTTTTGTTGTTTTTTGTACATTCTCTTATTAATATTTTTGGGGAAAATTAAATATTTTAAAGAAATCACATAACTTTTGCACATTTAATTAAAGGTACCGTCTTAGGACGAACGTTGTGGGGTGCTAATACCTTCCCTACACGTAACCGACTCCCGAACCCAAAATTTGGTTTTTCGCAGAGCTTGTTTTTTTTTATGGTTTTCCATAGTTTCCTATAATAACTATGGTGGCGACTCCAAACTCTGTTTTTACAATTTTTTTTTTGCTTCGTCGTCCCGTAGCGATTTCGGTTGCGACAAAGATAGAAGGAGGAGGAAGGGATCATTCCCACAAGCTCTAGCACACCTCCAAGCTCTCAAAGAGTGAAAAATCGCATCCCAAACTGCCAAAGACGATTGCCCCTCGAGAATCTAGAAGAAATAGGTTTAATTTTTGCCACATCAACACATGTGCCGCTTAGCGTCATCCCTGCACCGCTCAGTGTCCAAAAAATGTGTGCCAATCAACGCTCAGCATTGGCTTCTGGTGCTCAACGCCCAAAAATGCGAGAAGAATAGCGCTCAGCCTTGAATTATGGCGTTCAACTCTGGAAAATGCGAGAGGAATGTGGCTTAACCTTGAATTCTGCCGCTCAACCTTGAACTACTATGTTCATATCTTCAATTTTGGCTTTTTTTTTTCTTTCTTCTCTGGTTGACAACTTCTTTGGCTTGAGACAAAAGTTTTCTATCATTAAATTGGTCACAAAAATGGGGATTAGTAGTATAATTAGATCTATGTAACCCATATTGTATTTATTCACAAACAGAAAGTAAAAGTGAGGATTAAGTGGGTAAAAAGCTCAAGAGGAGTTGATTTTGTTAGCAAAAGATAGCCAAGATAATGGTAAAAAACTACATTATCAGATTTGCCCAAATTCAAACACACATTCAAATATCTCTTAGGATTTAAGCTAAAGTTGAAATGTTCATCAACTTTATCTGACAAAAGCATGTAAACCCTGGCCAAGTTATCTGCCCAGTACGATATGTCCTTTTATCACTCAAAGAAGTATAAGGCCATGTAGCCCGGGAGATAAGTATTGTCACCTATAAAAGAAGTTGCATGAAGAAGAAATGAAAAATTAATGCTACATGGAGCATATTAAATGCCTCTCTAAATTGTGACTTATTGATCACTCAAACCTCTACATTTGTATAAGCCAAGAGTGGCTTGTCAAAAGAATAATTAGTTGAGCCAAAAAGGGCTTGGGAAAAGAATGCTTCAATGGGACAAGCCACTCCTAGTATATTAATAAGGAAGGTTGGACTAATGAACAACAATGAAAGTCTTCAAACTAGAACATGCATAAGATGTTAACTTTACAAGCCTTGTAGTTGTGAGAAAGAATATTGTTGTGTTCATTAGCGAACTAAGATAGTGCTTAACCTTGTAAACTTCGCAAGACACAACCCTTTTATACTGAACAAACCTTGTGATCTTTTGAATATGATGTGAATCCATAAAGGTGGATTCATTTTACGGAACTATCTAGGTTGGAATGCCAATAAGCAAGAAATTTGGAAAATTTTGTAAAACGAGAAATGGAAATAAATAAGAAGATGATGTGGAAATTGAGAGATGTCACATTTCCAAGGATGGAAGATAAGCCTAAGAGTTTAAACACACAAAGGGATGGATGACTTTTGATAAAACTCAGGGGTTCTTAAATCACTCAAGAACGTAGGAGAATCACTCTCACTAAGATAAAAAAGATAAACTCTAATATTTCTAAATAAAACCCAACTTGTCTTCATTGATAAAAAATGATTCAACTTATATAGAAGCTTAAGCCATCAATTACAAAACACCCATTAATTACAATTACTTCCCACTTAAGCTAATATTGATCTTACTACTTAATGATTGATTATAACTGAAATTGTGGTAACCCAAAAGTCACCCAAAAGCATTCAGTTTTGCATCCTCTTGGTTTACCAAAGGTTGAAGACTAAGTTGTCAATTAAGCCTTTATTACAACTTGAAATAAAACCAAACTAAAGCTCATTAATTGATTAACCCAAAACATAATTTGGTAAATCAATTTTACAAAAAAGGATTGGGTCATTCATTTAAACAAGCTAATTACTTACAAACTACAACAAAGTGACACGTTATTCGTCCTCCATTTGGGCCATGATGCAATTCACATCAAAATACAACCCAAACAATTTCTTTATCTTAGCCAAGAGCTTGTTGTTAAAGAGTACTTGTGTTTGCAACTTGTTATTAAACAAGACTTATATGGGTTATCCAGGAGTGTTATGAGCCAAAAGAGTACTTGTTTATATCTTGTAACAATAGTTGCATAGAGGAACTTAATCAATTGATTAAGAATTGAATGTAACTTGTGCTATAAGATGAACTGGTATAAACATATCTTGAGTAATTTCTTCCTTTTCTAACCTTGGTATATTATATGTTATAGCTATTGGTCTAACTTAAGAAGGTGAACTTTCAAACTTCAATTTTGAAAATATTTGTCATTTTGTCTTACAAGTATAAACTCATCGTCTAATTATTCAAATGATACTTGCAAAAAACTGCAAAAAGTTTTTAAAACACAATTCAACCATCTCTTCTTGAGTTTTACATGTTTTCATAGTCTGCATGTTTATTTTTTGATAAGCAAAATCTTGATTAGGCAAGGCAAAATTATAAGATGTTATCATTTGTCAAACGAAGCACTAACATCTTGCATGATCTTCTTTGGACATAAAACACTTGTCTTGCAGATAAAGCATATTCATGCTTTATACTTTGTTATGAAAATCATTTAAAAAAACCAAGGTTGTTGGAATTTACTTTAACATGTTGCAACCATTTTCATTTTTGTAAAAGCTTGACAACTCTCTTAAAAGCTTTGAATGCATATCTTTTAGACACAATGAGCAATGCCTAGGTATATCAATAAAAATCAAATACTATCACTAAAGCATAATAGTTTCCACCTAGACTTATAGTCCTTGAAGGAAAAAATATCCATGTGCAAAAGTTCCAATGGTTTAGAGGCTAAAACAACATTTTTCTAACTAAAAGAGACCTTGGTTTGTTTTCCTCTTTGACATTCTTGACAAATTTGAATTTTGGTAGACCAAATACTAATTCGTTAGAGATAAGTTTGCCTAAATGATTCATATTAATATATGTAGCCTTATGATGCCAAAATCATGAATTTTCTTTTAGCATGTCTATAAGAACAAAAATTTTCCTTTTACTTTACTGTTCATTCTGATTTCTAGATTTTTCATATGCCCCTTAAGATCTACTTTACTAAGATTACGATTGAATTCATTGGGAAATGAATTTGGGTTGACTAACCCTAATTATACTTAATTTTTAATGACATCTTACATAATATATGTTTTTGGACTTCACATTGGATGACCTACTCCTGCATTAGACATTTACTCCTTAATTGGACTATCTATTCGTGCATTAAACATACACTATCTAATTTGATTATGGAAACGTTGACAACCAGTGGCGATAATGGTCCTTCATCTATAGTATTTAACTTTTTATATAATCTTAGCAACTTTATGTAGAAAATGTTTGACTGACTTCAAAAGATGGGGGAGGGATAGGGGGATGGGGTAAATTGAAATCACTGCCAAATTTTATTTTCACAAAATGATTTTTCAAAATTAATCTTCACAGTTTCCATTTTGACCAAGCAAATGATATAAAGTGCAAACATATCACTTTATTTAGTTAGTTGAAATTTGATTTTAGTTTATTGATAATATGACAAAATAACAATCTTAATGAACAATCTTACGAATAGATCATTATTTGGTTAAATTGTTAAAAGTTACATACAATTTTAGTCACATAGAAAGTCTTTTGATGTAAAAGCTAAGATCAATTATGATAAGTTCTAAAAGCTTCAAAATAGAATAAAAATTAAAGAAAGACAGGCAAGAACACAAGCAAGATTTATACTGGTTCACCCTTTAAGAGCTACATCTGGTCTACTTTACAACCTGAGAAAACTGTTCCACTAAACATCAAGATAGTACAAAGTTACAATATATACACGACACAATTTCACAACACTTTTTCAACTTTATAAGAACATGCAAAACCCTATTGCATACCTATGGAATTTTATCGTAAAAAACTAAGAACTTAATAAGATAAAGCTAAAGAACAACAATTTAAGACCCAAAAAATTTATATAAAGAATAATTAATAAAGTACAAGTAATGGTGGGTTAGGAATATCCTAAGAGAATTTCTTGACAAATCCTAGACAATGAATAATACTAGCTCAAGAGGTTAGGAGTACTTGGTCATGTTGAGAGGATTTGGGTTTGAATCTTGTGTGTGCCTTAGTTTGATATTTTAATTATGTTTTATTTTACAAATATATTGTGAATGCGGAAGTATGACTTAACATGGTATGTATGCGTAAATTACCATGAATTACATGGTAGCTTGATGGTTATGCATATGCTTGGTGGGTGGAAGGATGTGAGTTCAAACCTTAGTTATTCTTTTTCATGTTCTAACATTTTTGCTAAAGGGAGGCAAAACCTAAAAACTGGGGGGCAAAACCTAGAAACTCTAGAGATCCCTTGAGAAACTAGAAGGGTAGCTTGGAAGCAGCTGATGTGCAGTAACTACACAGTAATGGCCACTAACCAATAATTTTAATTAATTTCGTTTTATTAACTTTTTATTTATTTTTGGGCTGGAAATTATGAGAGGGGGTGAGAAAATAGAGAGTCCTTAAGTGTGGCAACAAGGAGAGTAAGGGAGAACTAAGAAAAACCGTGATCCAGAGAGAAAAGTTGAGTGTTGAGAGGGAGTTGGAGTGGAGGCAAGGCGTGGAGCCTTTGGGAACAAGGAAGAATCCATTAGGAATTGCGTTGGAGCAAGGAAACCAAGTAAGGGGAGCTATCCGTACTTGTTTTAATGTTGATCGAACTGTTTTGCATGATTTTCATGGTCTAAGTGTTTGATTCCCATTCAATTGACACTATTTTTCGTAAAATATAGGTTTTTCTACCCAAAAACCGCCTGGTAGCTAAGAAAGCCCGACAAGTGACACAACCATTACTTCATGGTTTTCTGGGTTCTATGATGATCCGTCTGGTGGCAGTGAAGAACCACTAGGCGATATGCATTAAATAACATAGTTTTATATGTTTTTGGTGTTTTCGTGATGTGTTGGGTGTTTTGCACTTATGTGAACTTGATAATATGTTTCTTGGTATAATCAGATGATAATATATGCTTTTGATGGTAAATTGATGAATTGGGGTTTGTGTGCAAATAAGGGATCAATATAGGTTTGGGTTTGATTGTGAATTATAATGTGCAGAAGTTGGAAATTGATTGTTGTAAGATTGGGTTGAATGGATGGAAATTTGAATGCATGCTAGATGTGTGATTTTTGTGATTGAATTGAAACCGGAACCTTAATTAAGGGTTGGGCATATTACAATATTCAGCAGGTGCAGGGAAACTAGAAATTCCAGAATCTTGATGCACCGCCTAGTGGTGGCTATGAGCCGTCAGGCGATGAAGGGTGGCCAACACTCTAATTTAGGTTGGCTTAGTGGGAAAATGAAATTAGGGGTTATTGAATATGGTTCTGATTCGAGTATTTACCTGGTTGTATGATGTATAGGCATTCAATTAGTGGTATTGATGCATGAGTTAAAGTTATATATTTAATATGGAACTTGTATTTGTTTGAGTCATAGGTTGGAAAAGAGTAGAATGAGCATTGTTGATACTAATAAACTGATTTTATGTCTTAATAGTCTAGAAGTGACAAATTGAAGGCATTTCACTTATATATATGAGGTACTAAATAAATAAAATAATTGTTAAGATATTTATGTATGTGTTGGTTGTTATAGGGTTTTATGAATTGTGAAATGAGGTATGATGTATATGGATGCAAGAGTAGTATTGATTTTGTGATGGTGAGATTGTAAGCCTGATGGTACTGTTGGACTTAAGATCACTTATTTCTATATATGCTTAACTATTTTCAAGTGATTCATTATTTTTAAGTTGGAATGCTTGAGTGCTTATGTTTCATTGGTCATAAGGAATTGTGACGATGGATTATGTGGCATGTGAATTGTAATAATATGATTTTGGTATTCTGGTTGTATGATTGATATGCTTGGGTGTGCTAGGAAACATGTTGTTGTGCCTAAACCAATAGAAAACTGATTTACTAGTGGGGCGCTTGGCGAAGGAGGTTCGTATGTTCCGTACTCACACTTGAGGCTATTATGAGCGGGAAGGTTCATAGTAGGTGTTCACACATGTTGGACTACGAGTGGGCAGATTCGTAGAGTTGGACTACGGGCGAGGAGGTCCGTAGAGTTGGACCACGAGCGGGTAGGTTTGTGGAAGCATGATAATTCCTAAGGACTAAGGTTGTGAATGGATCTTTCTCATATAGGTTATGAGATTGGGATGAAACGTTATAAAGGAGTCGATGAACTAAAATTGGCTAAGATAGATTGGGTGAGGGTTAATTCTTATTATTTATTTATTGTGTTATTTTCCTTTCTCAACTCACTCTTTTTGTTTGTATTTGACGATGATCGTGTGACTTGTCATGCAAGAGTAGATGTGAATCCAGGTGAGGACATTGATGCCTAGAGACAGAGTGGGGGTAGATTGTGGAAGATTACTTTATGTTTTATTTCCAAACATTTTGTAATAAGTCTTATGATGTTTTTCTTTATTATGGATTTGTAACAAGGAGGATTTAGTATATTTGAACTTTATCGATATAAGTTTTAAATTTTGCGTGCTTTGGAACTTTATATATTATTTTAATTCTTAGAAAATTATATGATAGTTACTTTATCTAGTAATATTCACTTGGGGTATTACAACACAACTTGAAAATTGATTCCCTAGACCAATACAAATCCTTTGCCAAAAGCAAATCTACGTTAATTTGTCCAAAATCTTCTCAAGAACTGTTTGATTCTTTTTTATTTACGTAATACAACTCTCATTTCAGCTCGCATATGTTTTTAAAATGAATTTTTGAAAAGTTATCTTTCCATGTGAGCTGAAAGAATATTATATAAATATATTCTCTAATACATTCAACTGAATTAAAGTAACAACCAATAAGTTAATTTTACTTATTTAGTGAAATCAATTGATTGATAATTATTTTAATTTATTAAAATGTTCATAGTATATATCCTAGAAGCTAAAAACTTTTCAATTTATTAAAAACTAATTTTAAAAGACTAAAATATTGACCATAAATCAATCCTTAAATTAAACAAAGTGAAAGTATAGAATCAATCAATTAAAATATTCTTATAGAACATTTTAGAGTATCAAATATTATTAATTGAAAAAACTATCTGTCTCAGGAGTTTATATATATTTAAATCAAAATATCTGAGAATAAAAAAATTATAGTATAATCAAGCAGTTGAAAAAGGTTTTTACTAATTAATCAAAATGTGATTTGTCTCATACAGTCATTTTTACTAGTTAATTATTAGTTGCATTTTAATCGTTTGAAATCATTTGAAATAGCTCTTTTAGTGATTTCAATCTATCCATTCACGTTTCAATAGGTAAACAAAATGTGAAAACATTTTCTAATGAAGGTTCTAGTATTTTAACAAGTTGAAATCATATATGTCAATCGATTAATATATTTAATCATATGCTCTAATAATACCTTCTAAATAGTTTTTTGACCGACACTTTAAGTGTAATTATAATTTATGTGATTTACACTACCTTTATATATTAATAAGTTGTTTAAATATAGTATGATTACACACATCATTATATATTTATTATTTAATATTTTTAAAATTATTTAAATACAATGATCTTAAAAATAATTATAAAAATATGTGATTGGACGTTTCATCTTATATTTTGTATCTTATTATTTAAGAATAATTCTAATAAATGAAATTTAAAACCTCGTATATTGTTATTTTAATAAATAAATTTTAAAATATTTTATCTAAATATATTGCTTAGTATCTAGAAACCATATAAATATAACAAACTTAGAAAATAAATTATTTAAAATATATGTATGACTACATATTCATCTTATATACAATACTTAATAATTTAAAAGTAATTCATGTATCTAAAATTTAAATTAAATATTTACTTTTCTACAATATTATAGTTTACACACAATAGTGGTTTGAGTTACAAGTCTCTCCTACTATCTTATCTTATATTGTAGATATATTAACATGAATTATATAAAATATAAAACTTCATTAATATACCAAAAAATATAAAAAAATTAAAAATATCAATTCTTACAAATAGTTTTACATATAATTACGTAACTCTGGTTTTTCATTAATAAAAATATGTAACAATAAGATCAATTCTTACAAGATCAAATAAAATGTTTTCACAATATTTTTAGAAAAACTAATTAGTTAAAAATAATTTAATATTTTATATATTTTTATTTAGTTTTAGGAAAAAAAATTAAATATAAAAGAGTTAATATTAAATTTATACATTTAATTAAAAATAATAGTCCACGCAGCTTAGTCGTCATCCACATTTTTCTTGAAGACAACAAACTCTTTTGCAACCTTCTTCTTAGCCTCATCAGTCAACTCTCTCTGTAACAAATTAGCTACCCTCCAACCCATAACCATTGATTGTGCTTGAAACTCCAACAAAGCCTTTATAGAAGTACCCAACTTTGTCGCCTCCACAAGCTCCAACTCATGCTCACTCAGATTAATGTCTACACCTTTCCTCATGCAGACATCTAGGCCTCAAGATTCTCGATCTCTGAGGCAACAAAGCAAGAGTATGACGTGCCACCCTTAGCAAGAAACTCGAGTCTTCTTGTCTTTGCCCTTCGCCTTCTACTTAGATGGGGAAATTCTCTTCGCGACACTTTTAAGACAATGGGTATCCACAACGAGATGAGTCAGATTTGGTACACTAGTCTGCCCCTCTTTTGAGTGGCATCAACCATCTGTTTCCTCAGTCTGACGAAGATGTCCTCCTCAACACCCATTTTGGAAGCATTTTGGGCCATATAGCCTAGAAAGCTATCACTGACAAGAAGCCCGATCATTATAAATCATCCACTCCCAAAAGCTACCTTGATTCCAGCAAAACCTGACAACCACTACAAGAAAAAATATTTTTAACGGAGGTTTATTTTTACATTACTCAGGGTTAAAACCTCTACTAAGTTCTTTACCCGGGGTTTCGATTTCACCCGCTAAACCATCCCTGGAGAATGTGTTAGCTAGGGTTTTTACGAACCATAGGAAGCACCAATCAATAACGGAGGTTTTTTATCCTCTTGTATTTAACATAGGTTTTAAAACCTCAGTTAAGTTTTGTGGGTTTAAAAACCCCGGTTAATTATCATGAATTTTGAAACCTCCGTAAAATATTGTAGATTTTGAAACCTCCATAAAATACTATGGGTTTTAGAACCTCCATAAAATAACATAAGTTTCAGAACTCCCATAAAATACCATGGGTTTCAAAACTCCCTAAAATACCCTGAGCTTCAAAACCTCCATAAAATACTATAGGTTTCAAAACCTCCGTAAAGTACCATAGATTTTTAAATTATTATTATTATATTTTTTTTCTCATTTATCATTTATGTATTCATATATATTTTTTCAATCACAATTATTTACATTTATTCTATTTTTTTAATCTATATTTAATGAAATTATACATAAATAGATATAAACTCATCAAATTGACAAATT